>Ga0265296_1000230_pt1 | contig 101355 bp, 88 predicted proteins | sample MunlanPumphouse1_FD_189073 | JGI IMG/M metagenome (GOLD analysis project Ga0265296, IMG submission 189073) | Groundwater microbial communities from a municipal landfill in Southern Ontario, Canada - Pumphouse #1 | ecosystem: Environmental > Aquatic > Deep subsurface > Groundwater | place...
TTGCTAGCGCTCGCTCTAACCACCGTATCTTCTAACTTTATGTCTTATTTAAAATCATTTAATCACTTACCTTTGTTTAACCGCGCTCGCGCTGAGGTGGTTTAGCAAAGTTGATATACTGGGTATGATAGCTCAATTAAACGGGGTAATTGCCGCTAAAACCGAACGCGCCCTAATTGTTGATGTTAACGGCGTTGGTTATGAAGTGGCTTGTCCGAACCAGGTGTTGGCGGAATATCGGCTGGGTAGCGAGGTTAAACTTTTTACTTACCTTAGCGTGCGCGAAGATGCTTTGGATTTGTATGGTTTTTTAGGTGCTGATGATTTAGAGTTTTTTAAGCTGCTTTTAACCGTGTCTGGCATTGGGCCCAAATCAGCTCTTAGTATTTTGAATTCAGCCCAGCCGGCAGAAATTAAGCAGGCAGTGGTGGAGCAAAATGCCGGTCGCCTGCAAGCCGTGCAGGGGTTGGGCAAGAAGACGGCCGAAAAAATTATTCATGAACTTAAAGACAAGTTCGGCGCTTTTGAGTCGGTGGCCGGCAGCGACGAGCAGATTGTTTTGCAGGCGGTAATACAGCTTGGCTATTCTTTGGCTGAAGCGCGGCAGGCCGTGCGGGCGATTCAAGGGGAAAAAGGGACAGTGGAGCAAAAAGTTAAAGCGGCCCTGCGTTCATTGAGTCGCCATTAAGTCTATGGAAATAAAGCCAATTGCGGCCACTGAAGTTTCGTCATTTATTTCTAACCAGCCGCCGACCGCGGGACTTTTTTTGCAAACTCCCGGTTGGTTAAAGTTCCAGAACACGGTTGGCAGACAGGGAGAACATCTGGGTATCTATGTTGATAACGAATTAGTAGGCGTGGCTACGGCAATTATTCATACCAAATATGGCAAGTGGCGATATGTATATTTGCCGCGCGGGCCAGTAGTAAAAGTTGGATACTTGGGTAAAACTTTGGAGGCGTTTAAAGATTATTATAAACAGCGTGGGTTTATTTGGTTGCGGGTGGAGCCGCCGTTTAGATTAAATGAATCACAATCAGTACCAGCTGGGTTTATAAAAGCGGCAGATGTGCAACCCAGTAATACCAGTTGGCTTGATTTAACTTTGTCGGAAAATGATTTGCTTAATCAAATGCATGCTAAAACGCGCTATAATATCCGTTTGTCAGAAAAAAAAGAATTAACTTGGAATTTAGTTGATGTAAAAGGAATGGATGATTTTTGGTCGTTAATGCAAGAAACGGCCCAACGCGATAAAATTATTGCCTTTGCCAAGTCATACTATAAATCACTGCTTGATTTATATGGCAACCGGCCGCTGACCAATCGGCCAGAGTTAGCCGTTAGAATTGCCCAAGTTAAATATCGCGAGCGGGTTTTAGCCATGAGTTTACTATTGTTCAGTGGTGAAATGGTAACTTATCTTCATGGTGCTTCTAGCAATGAACAACGTGCTCTTATGCCAACTTATTTGTTACATTGGCGAACCGTACAAGAGGCTAAACAATTAGGCTATAAGATTTATGATTGGCGGGGAGTGGCCGTAGCTGGTGATAAACAAAAAGCATGGCAGGGCATTACCCGTTTTAAACTTGGTTGGGGTGGTGAGATTATTGATTATATGGGGGCTTATGATTGGGTTTATAAAAGGTGGAGATATAGGATATATAAGATAGTGGGTAAAATAAGAAAGATATTGTAATATAAAATATTAATGTCAAAAGATGTATTAAGTCAAAAGTTAGAAGTCAAAAGTAAAAACTACAACGTAAAATTAAAAACTTTTTACTTTTACCTGCCCGCCGCTCGCCTTACCTGATAGATAGATTGACATTAAACTTCAGCACTTTGATTTATAGCTAGAGCGTGTTTGGCACAGTGGCTTTGGCAGGCGGGACTTGTACCTTTGATTTTTGACTTTTGAGTTTTGAATTTTTATAGTTTGGAAATTATTTCCCGCCAGAGGCGGGTCCGCCTTGGGCGGAAGAAATTATAATTTGAGATTTTACTGCTTCATTTTCCATTTTGATTTTTACATTTTTAATTTATTAGTATGTCTTCTTTAGAGCTAGCCATTATTAATACTCTAACCTGGTTTGATATGTTTAAATATCCCTTAACCGGTTGGGAGTGTTGGTATTATTTATGGGACGAAAACAAAGGTTTAAAACGAGTTACCCCAGCCGAGGTATTAGCGGCTTTGTCCAAACTCGCCCGCACTGGCCGCGTTACCGGTAATTTTGGATATTGGCAATTAGCCGCCTCGCCAAATTATTTGCCCGGTCGTTTAGAAAAATTACGGTGGGCAATTAAAAAGCGCCAGCGAGCTTATCGGGCCGCGCGCCTGCTAAAGCATCTGCCTTATGTTCGTTTAGTGGCGGTGGTTAATACGGTGGCGCTTGACGCCCCGTTAGCCAATAGTGATATTGATTTTTTTATCATTGCCCGGCGCCGTCATATTTTTACGGTGCGTTTTTTGGTAACCGCTTTAATTCATATTTTGCGCTGGCGCCGCCACGATAATTATATAAATAATCGAATATGCTTAAGTTTTTATTTAAGCGACGACGCTTTGAATATGTGGCCTTTAACTTATGCCGATGACCCTTATTTACGGTTTTGGTTGTTAAGTTTGGACGTGCTTTATGACGACGGTGTTTATCCAAAATTCATTCAACATAACCAGTGGCTGGCTCCCGAGTTCCCTAATTGGCGGCCGGTGGTGTATGGTAATCAGGCGCCAGCGCCATTATCAGCCAATTCAGGTCAAATTGCTCAAGTTGGCTCAATGAAGAATAATATTTTGGAGAAAATTTTTAAAAGACTGCAAATGAGTTTAATTAAGAGTCATAAAAATTCCCGTTTTGGTGATGGCAGCAAGGCGGTGTTGGCCAGTGATTATATATTAAAATTTCATGAGACTGATACGCGGCCGGATTTAGCCGCTCGTTTTCGCGAGCGTTTAGCAACGATTTTGTGAAATCCATCAATTTTAGTATTTAATTTAGATTTATATGCCCTCGTAGTTCAATGGATAGAACGTGAGCCTCCGGAGCTTAAGATGCAGGTTCGATTCCTGCCGAGGGCAGAACAGTGACGGGGTGGAGAGAATGGATTTGCGGGCGTAGAGGAAATAATTAGCCATAGATTTTGATATTTTGGTTGGATTTCGAGGTGTGCTATTATGTATATAGCTGTGGATAACCTATCTAAATTATACTATACCTCATTTTAGTAGTAAATATTTACTATCCGAAATAAAAATCAGTATGCTCGCCCAGAATATCAAAAAATATCGTAAGAAAAAGGGCATCTCGCAAGACAAACTTTCTAAGCTTTCCGGCGTCACCTATAACACGATAATAAAAATAGAATCGGGCGCAACCACAAATCCACGAGTAGATACCTTGCAGCTTATTGCTAAGGGGCTTGGTGTTACCGTGGATACTTTATTAAACGGAAAGTAAGTATGCAAACTTTTCAATCAGAACAAGACATCAGGTCTTCTGTGGATGAACAGCTTAAAAATCTCGACTGGGTTTTTAAAGGCGCAAATCGTAATGTCTTTCAGGAACAGCCAAGAGAGGATGATCAAAAAAAGAAATTGAAAGGAAAAAGACCCGACTACGTTCTCTACTCAAGCAAAGATAAATACAGGAAGGAGCCTTTAATGGTCATTGAGACCAAAAAACCTGGCACCAATCTTAACGACGCCTTAGATCAAGGCAACTGGTATGCGGAGCAACTACAAGCTCCTCTAGTTTTCGCGACGGACGGAATTTACTACAAAACCTTACATTCGAAAGTTCACAAACCGCTCTATCTTAACGGAGAAGAAGTAAACGAGCTCATCCGTGAACTCGAAGCGATCAAATTTCTTGAGAACAACGAAGTCGATACTATCTCCAAGGAGGTTAAATACGACAGGCAACAACTCATAAATATTTTTGAGGAAGCGAACGATCTGCTAAGAGACGAGGGGCTAAGAGCAGGAATTGAAAGATTTGGAGAGTTTGCGAATATTCTGTTTTTAAAGCTGGTCGGAGAAATAGAGGATTTAAAGGAAGAAGAAGGAAAAGACAACGATATTATTCTAGATAGATACTTGAGATGGAGTCAGTGGAAAAATAAAAAGGGTGCTGAACTTTTACGCTTTGTGAATGACACCGTTTTACAAAAAATCGGCGAAGCTTACCATGACGAAAAAATATTTTTACCACTATCAATTAGGAACCCGAAAGTACTAGAAAAAATAATCGATAAATTGGAACCCTTACGGTTAATCAACATAGATTCCGATATAAAGGGTGATTCTTTTGAATACTTCCTGAAGCAATCCACAAGCACTAAAAATGATCTGGGGGAATATTTCACTCCGCGGCACATTGTCAAAACGATGGTCAAGTTGATCAACCCACAATTCGGCGAAAAAATTTATGATCCTTTTTGTGGCACTGGCGGCATGCTGATTGAGACTTTCAAGCACATCTATAACACCATGCCGAGAAATCCAGCAAACTTAAAAACCCTTCAACAAGAAACTGTCTTCGGGAACGAAATTACCAGCACTGCCCGGATCACCAAAATGAACATGATTCTAATTGGTGATGGCCATAGTGGTATTCAGCAGAAAAATAGTCTAGCTGATCCAAATTCCATCGAGAATAAATACGATGCGGTAATTACCAACATGCCGTATTCACAAAAAACGGAACACGGCGCGTACTACGATTTGCCGAGTTCCAACGGAGACAGTATTTGTGTCCAGCACTGTATAAAAGCCATAAACAAAGCGAGTGAAAATGGAAGAATGGCAGTCGTTGTACCCGAAGGTTTCTTATTCCGTAAAGATATGGAAAAGACGAGGGAATACTTGCTGGATCGGTGCTATCTGAAGAGCATCATATCGCTACCGCAAGGTGTCTTTTTGCCGTATACGGGAGTGAAAACAAACATCTTGTATTGCACGGATATTAAGAAAAATAAAAAACAAGAAAAGTTTTGGTATTTCGACGTTAAAAATGACGGCTACACCTTAGATAGCCACCGTCGGAGAATTGAAGGCGAGAGCGACCTACAAAAGTTTCTGGCATACCGCAATATGGATGTTCAGGAAAGGAAAGAAATCCTAAGTGTTGGTTTTTCCGAAATCAGCATAGACGAAGTTAAAAGAAACGACTTAGTTTTGAGTGGTAATCGCTATAAAAAAGCTTTCGATTATGGCGATACAGAGTTGGAATCAGCTAGCATCGGTGAAATAACTCGCGTTATCCGTGGGGTAACTTACTCTAAACACGATGAAAGCTTAACCCCTACGAGAAAGGCAATTTTACGGGCAAACAATATTGATTCGGAAACAAACAGCCTTGATTTGTCGGAAGTTAAATATTTAAAAAATGATTTTCAGATTGATGATGAAAAAAAGCTAATACAGAATGATATTCTAGTTTGTGCTTCAAATGGCTCTAAGAGACACCTCGGTAAATTCGCCTTAATTGAGAAAGAAGAAAACTTCTACTGCGGTGGTTTCATGTCAATCATCCGCCCAAATACAAAAAAAGTGCTTCCCCAATATTTATACTTTATTCTGTCGGCGGAGCCCTACAGAGAATACATCGAAAGAATTACCAGTGGTAGTAGTATTAACAATTTGAAAAATAAAGACGTGGAGGCTCTTAACATCCCACTTCCTTCTTTTGAAAAACAAGCAACGATTGTAAGTGAATTGGAAGGTTATAAAAAAGTTCTTGACAGCTCTAACACAATAATAACTTCGTACGAACCGCAGATAGCTATTGATGCCGAATGGGATTTAATGGAAATAGCCGATATCGCGGACATCAGGCCAAAAAAATCAGAAATCTCTAAATTGAAGCCGAGCACGGAAGTATCTTTTGTTCCTATGTCTGCCCTACGTGAGCACAGTCCGGAAATTAGTACAGAGGAAACAAGAAAAATATCTGAGGTATATCAGGGCTATACCTATTTTAGGGATAATGATGTTTTGTTGGCAAAAATTACTCCGTGTTTTGAAAATGGAAAATCGGGAATTGCAAAAAAACTTAAAAATGGAATTGGTTTCGGCTCGACCGAATTTATAGTTATTCGGGCAAACCAAAAGAAAGTACTGCCTGAATGGATATACTATTTTATTTCTCGTGGAGAATTCATCAGACAGGGAAAGACAACAATGACCGGATCAGCTGGGCAACAAAGAATTAATATCGACTTTGTTAAAGGACACAAGATACCCGTCCCTAAAATTGGAGTTCAAAAGAACCTTATAGAGCAAATTAGTGAGGAGAGAAAATTAGTTCATGCGAATAGTCAGCTCGCGAAGATGATGAGAGATAAAATTAATAAAAAGCTCGACTTTATCTGGGGTAGATAAGGGAAATCCGCCATGGAAGACTATGTTTACCAAATCAGAAAGTATCTTCCCCTTAAATTCGCCGATAATGAGGCGAATGATTTTTTAAAATATCTTGCGGAAACTTATCTAGAAAATATCAAAAATAGAAAGTACCAATTTGCCTTTAAAGCATTTCATATGCTTTATATGACATGCATCTATAAATTCAGTTGGTTTATTAAAATAACTAACAAGGAATCTCCGGAGGAAAAGACGTACAAACTTAAGATAAAAGATGACGGCCGAGCGCAAGTGCAAGAAGAAACCGTATCAATTAAAGAATTATTTGAATATTCACTAATAAGTGAATCGGAAGCAATTCAAAGATTGTTAGGAAAGACAGGGTTCCACCCAAACGATTTTGATAATTGCAATCGCCACGTAGAAGCAAGAAATCATTGCTCTCATGCGAGCGGGAGAGTTGAGTACGATGAGAAGGGTATAGATTTTTTAATAAGCGACGAATTAAAGTATGTCGAAAGGCTACAAAATAAAATTAAGCCAGAACTCAAAAAATTCTTAGAGATATTTTTAGAAGAAAATTGGCATAAGTCGTTAATAAGCGGAGACATCGAAAATATCTTTATAGCCAATAACATATCGAGAAAAGATTTGGAGTTAGTCATTGGTATTGATCTTCCTTTGTTCAAAAAGGGCTCGTCTTCCGAGAAAGTTGTTTTTCGAAAGATTCTTTACCTTATCTTTATAAGTGAGGCGCAAAAATATTTTGATACAGAAATAAATATTTTTGTAGAAAAACTGCCGATGTTTGCGATCGGACTGAAAGATGAAGTTAACATACGAATAAATGGCGAAGAAAAAGTGAAATCAATGCGAGAGATCATTGAAGAAAGTCTAGTGCCAATTATCAATAGCTTTACACAGCAAGATAGAGAAAAAGCAGAAAAGATATTGAATTTATAAGAGCAGGGGCAGATACCCCCTCAAAAAATCTTCGGCTCCAACCTGTCGTTAAAAAATAAAGAAATTCAATTTGTGCCCATTCCACCATACGCTGCGCTCCGCGCAGCGCACAAAAATTCTTCTGAAAAAACAAATGTTTGGTCTTGCGTGTTTATACAAAGGGCGGAGCCTGAAATAGAGGTTTGACTCCTCTTGGGCGTAAAATAGTGATAAGGGCCGCGCCGGAATTATCAACAGCTGGTGGAAATTTAATAAATCATTTATACTATTTATAGTTAAGTTGCTAAAAATTAATCAATTAAATCCCTAAAACCTAGGGTAAAATTATTAAGGAACAATCTTATGGATTTTATGTCTTCAATTGCGAGTTCATTAACACCCCGCCCCAGCGCCAGCGAGCCTTCGGTCAATCCGACCGAGGTAAAGATAGAGCGTTTTTATTTGGACCAAGTCCTAACTTGGGGCTTAAGAGGGTTGGTTTTCTTAATACCGGTTTTCTTTTTACCATGGACGTCAGAGATTTTTGAGCTTAACAAGCAGTTTATTTTGTTGATTTTGGGGTCAATATTACTGGCCGTTTGGGTGGCGCGGGGTGTATTGGCTCGTGCCACAACTATGGCCAAAAACTGGCTTAATGTGGCGGTCGCCGCCTTTTTAGGAGTATTTATTTTAGCCACTATATTTTCTATTGATCCGATAACTTCAATTTTGGGTTTTTACGGCCGTTTTAACGGCGGTTTGCAGAGTGTGGCCGCTTATTTGATACTATATTTCCTGATTTTGCAAAATACTAAACAATCCAAAGATGTGCATTGGGTTGTCGGTTCGTGGCTGACGGGCGTTGGCTTAGGCGGATTGGTTTTATTACTTCAGCTTTTGGGGCTTAAGTGGTTGCCGTTTGCGGCCGGTCAACTTTCCAGTTTTACCCCCTTAGGCGGTTCGTTGAATGCGGTGTCATTACTTTTGGCCGCCAGCATCCCCTTAGCTTTATATTTGACGCGCGCCGGTAAGACGCGGTTGAGTCGCTGGGCTTCAATCGCTTTGGCCATATTATCCTTGGTTTTATTGTTCATAGTAGATTACCAATTAGGTTGGATTGGTCTGATTGTCGGCTCCGCCGTCTGGCTCGGTTTGGTTTTTTGGAAAAATCAGGCGGTCAGTCCGTTGTGGACTTTGGTGCCGGCTTTAGCTTTGCTATTGGCAGTAGTTGCTTGGCCATTGACCACACCGGCCTTAACCCGATTACCGGTGCCGGTGGAAGTTAATTTGTCGCTCGGCTCCAGCTGGAAGATAGCCTGGCAAAATGCTAAATCCAGTCCGTTGTTGGGTACGGGTCCGGAAACGTTTATTTATGGATTTTCCAAATACAAGCCGGAAAATTTCAATGATTCCAATTTTTGGGCTTTTCGTTTTGATAAAGCCGCTTCGGAGCTGGCGCAGTTTACCGCCACTACCGGCTTTGTCGGTTTGGCCAGTTATGGGATTATTTTGCTGATGGCGCTTTATTTGGTCGGGAAGATGCTTAAAGATAAAACCAAGCCCGATTGGTTTTTGGGCGCCGCTGTGGGCAGTTCGTTGGTGGTATTAATAGTTGGGAATGTTTTCTATTTTGCTAATACGGTCTTAGCGGTTAACTTTTGGTTATTGTTGGGCTTATTAGGCATGCTAACTTCAGTTAAGCAGCGACAAGTGTCGTTGGCTGAATCGCCCCGGGCCTCGTTTTTATTTTCTTTTGGTTTGGCGGTGGTGGTATTGGCGGCGGTCGGAATTTGTTTTGTGGCGGTCAGGTTTTGGCTGGCGGACGTTGCTTATGCACGCGCCCAGGTTGCCTCCAATAAAGTGGAAACTTTAGAGGCCGCTGGTACCGAGTTGATTGAGGCGGTGACGTTGAATCCGTGGCGGGACACCTATCGCATTGGTTTGGCCCGGGTATTTTTAAATTTGGCCAATCGCGAGGCTAACCAGCCGGCGGGAAAAAGCGATGAGGAAAAACAAGTTCAGATAAAGAAACTTCAATCTTATATTGCATCGTCAATTGCGGCCGCTCGTTCAGCCACTGAATTAACCAATCAAAATGTGGCTAACTGGGAAGCTTTAGGCTCAATTTATCGGGGAACGGTGTTGTTTGCCCGTGATGCGGAAAATTGGGTTATTGATTCGTTTGAAAAGGCGGTGGCGTTGGAGCCATCTAACCCGGCGCTTTATACTGAGTTAGGCAAGGCCTATTTGGTTTCCGGCACCCGCAATCGTCAAGAGGCGAATCAAACTAAAGATCCGGCCGTCAAGAGCAAGTTAGAGGAAGAAGCGGCGGTAAGTATTGTTAAAGCCATGGAACAGTTTGATAAGGCCATTAAATTAAAAGCTAATTACACCCCGGCTCAATTTAATCAGGTTTTGGCCTTGGAGTTGCAGAACAAGGTTGATGACGCGATTGCTAAATTGCAGGATATGCGTCAGTATAATCCCCAAGATATTGATGTCATTTATGAATTGGCCAGTCTTTATTTTGGCAAGGGCGATATGGAAAAAGCCCGGGAGGCCTTTGCCACTATTACCGCCTTGGTGCCTAATCACGCTAACGCCCATTATGGTTTGGCTTTGGTCTATGCCAAAACCGGCGATAAAGATAATGCCATTAAGCAATTGGAAAAAGTTCTGGAGTTGAATCCGGGCAATCAGGACGTACAAAAGCAAATTGATGATTTAAAGAATAAGACGGAAACGCCGGCGCCGGTTAAAAAGTAGCAGCCTACCAGCGAGTTTTAACCGAGTCCTCCTTAGGAGGGCTCGGTTTTGCTTGGCGGCCAGAGTGTGAAATGTTATTTTGCCGGTAAATCGTTTATACTAATAGGGTATTATGCAAATAAAACAGTTTATCAGAAACTTGGCTCCGCGCTGGCTTTTGAGCTTGTACCACTATTTGGCGTCTTATGCCGTGGCCATGATTTACGGCTTTCCCGGACGGTCTATGCCGGTGATTGGTATCACCGGAACCAAAGGCAAGACCACCACCGCTAATATGGTTTGGCATATTTTGCAGACGGCTGGTTTTAAAACCGGGTTAATTTCCACCGCCCAGTTTGCCGTGGGCCAGAAAGTTACGATTAACGACTTGAAAATGACTATGCCGAGCCGCCGGCAACTACAGCGTCGGCTACGGGAAATGAAACAGGCTGGTTGCCAGTATGTCGTATTGGAAACATCATCGGAGGGTTTAGCGCAATGGCGGCAGTTAGGAATTTACTATCAAATCGGCGTTTTGACCAACTTATCGCCTGAACATATTGAATCCCACGGCTCATTTGAAAATTATCGCGCGGCCAAGACAAAATTGTTTGGCGCTTTGGCGCGAACCATCAAAGCCCGGCGTGGACCCGTGGCAACGATCATTAATTTGGACGACCCGGCGGCCGCGTATTATTTGCAGTTTAAGGTTGGCGCGGTTTACGGTTATAGTTTGCGTAATGCGAGCAACCAAACGGTTGATCATTTGATTAAAGCTGAAGCCGTAAGTATCAGTCCGCAATCCGCCACGGTCAAAATAAATAATTCATTATTAACTTTAGCGGTCGGCGGCGAATTTAATGTTTATAACGCGTTAGCGGCGGCCACCGTCGGCGTCGCCGTGGGGTTGTCGTGGACGGTGATTATCCCCGCCTTGCATAATTATCAAGGTACCCCCGGCCGAATGGAGTTTATTAATCAAGGACAATCTTTTTATGTGGTAGTTGATTACGCGCATACGGCTAATTCGCTGGCGCAGGTTTATAGAACTCTGAGACCTTATGGCCGTTTGTTAGCTGTGATCGGTTCTTGTGGCGGGGGACGAGATAAGGCTAAGCGGCCGATTTTAGGTAGATTGGCGGCTGAGTATGCTGCTAAAGTTTGGGTAACCAATGAAGATCCTTATGATGAAGATCCGGCGCAAATTATGTCAGCTGTGGCTGAAGGAGCAATGGCGGCTGGTAAAATCAAAAATCAGGACTTATTTATCATTAATGATCGGCGGGAGGCTATCCAGGAAGCATTAAAAACAGCCAGTAAAGGGGATATTGTGGTTATAACCGGCAAAGGCAGTGAGCAATGGTTATGCATAGCTGATAATCAAAAAATACCTTGGGATGATAGACTGGTGGTTAAAGAGGAATTAGCTAAGATTGGTTTTAGGGTCTAATTAGGCAAAATTTGGCCTGTGGATAACAAAATTGATTAAAATTTGAATTTGTTAATGATTTTTTATTAATCAATGGTTTTTATTTATTTTTGGCTAATTTTAGCCAAAAATAAATAATTATCTAACTTATACACAAAAAATCACTTGACAACTTGACAGTGAATACCCCCAAGTGATAGAGTTTAACTACTTTTATTGACGAGCCATACTTTCGTGAGTTAACACAAAGTGAATGCGTCTAAAGCCAATTGATTAGCCTTCAGCTTAATTAACCTTATTCCTCAATCCTACATTAAGAGGAACGGGTCTTTTTTTATGTCCGCTCAAATTACTCCCCCCCATCTGTCACGCGCGCGACAAAGTTTTACGGAAATGAAAGATGCTATTGATTTGCCCGACTTGATTGAAATTCAACAAGCCTCTTATCAATGGTTTTTTGATGATGGTCTAAAAGAGTTGTTTGACGAGATTTCTCCAATTCGTGATTTTATTGGACGTGATTTGGAGCTTTATTTTTTGGATTATTATTTAGATGAACCTAAGTTTGATGAAGTAACGGCGCGAGCTAAAAATACAACTTACGAATCAGCCTTGCGCGTCAAGGCGCGACTGGTTAATAAGCGAACGGGTGAAATAAAAGAACAGCAAGTCTATTTGGGTGATTTTCCGATTATGACCCCGCGGGGGACTTTTGTTATTAACGGTATTGAGCGCGTGGTAGTGTCACAATTGATTAGATCGGCGGGCGTATTTTTTACTTCGGAAATTTTGCGCGGCCGTTATCATTATGGAGCTAAAATTATCCCTAATCGCGGGGCCTGGCTGGAATTTGAAACCGATCTTAACAATGTTATTTGGGTAAAAATTGACCGTAAACGCAAAGTGGCCGCAACTTCTTTGTTGCGTTCGTTTGGCTTGGGCTCTGATGAATCTATTCGCGAGGTATTCCAAGAGATTGATACTGACCCGGACAATCATTATATTGACGCCACCTTGTTGAAAGATTTGGCCAAGGACGAATCCGAAGGTTTAATTGAGGTTTATAAGCGTATTCGGCCGGGCGATTTGGCGACCGTTGATAACGCCCGCTCCTTGATTCATAATATGTTTTTTAATTTTTCCCGATACGATTTTGGACGAGTCGGGCGCTATAAATTAAACCAGCGCTTTGGCGTGAAATTGCCGATTGATAAAGCCAATCGGGTTTTACGGCCCGCGGATTTAATTTTGATTCTTCAAGAAATTATTAAACTTAATAATAGTCAGACGGAGGCGGATGACATTGATCATTTGGGCAACCGCCGGGTTCGAGCGGTTGGTGAGTTGGTGCAGAATAAGTTTCGCGTTGGTTTGGCGAGGTTGGAGCGAATTATCAAAGATCGCATGTCAACTTTGGATATTACTACTCTAACCCCCAACCAGCTTATCAACGCCCGACCGATAATTGGCGCGATTAAAGAATTTTTCATGTCGTCACAACTGTCGCAGTTTATGGATCAAACCAATCCATTGGCTGAGCTGGAACATAAACGACGTTTGTCAGCTATGGGTCCGGGCGGTTTATCGCGTGAACGAGCCGGCTTTGACGTGCGTGACGTCCATCGTACCCATTACGGCCGTATTTGTCCGATTGCCACCCCGGAAGGTCCGAACATTGGTTTGGTTGGACATTTAGCGTCTTATGCCCGGGTTAATAGCTATGGTTTTATTGAAACCCCGTTTCGACGGGTCGTGCATGATTTGCCTAATGACGGTAAATCAGCCATTGGTGAAAAGAGCCGTCAAGCTATAACTGACGAGGCGGGCAAAACGATGGCCCAGGCGGGTGATAAAATTGATTTGGCGCTGGCCGAGCGTTTAAGCAAATTGGCCATAAAAGAAATTGCGGTTGAGCCGCGAGTGACTAATGAAATTTTATGGTTGGATGCTTTTGAGGAAGAGCGTCATATTACAACCGCCGCCACCACGCCGATTACGCCCGATGGCTATTTCCTGATTGAACGAGCTGAAGTTAGAGAACACGGGGAGCCAACCATGGACAGTATTAATAAGATAGATTACATGGATGTGTCGCCCAAACAGATTATTTCTATAACCACATCCTTGATTCCGTTTGTGGAACATGATGACGCGGTTCGGGCGTTGATGGGTACAAACATGCAACGTCAAGCCGTACCGTGCGTTCGTCCGCAAGCGCCGATTATCGGCACGGGCGTAGAGGCCAAGGCCGCCCAAGATTCCGGTCAAACTATTATAGCGCAGGAGGATGGCGAGGTGATTTTGGTTCAAGGCGCAAAGGTTGAAGTTAAAGATCAGGCCGGTGAAGTTAAGGTTTATAATTTTGGCAAGTTTGTTCGTTCTAACGCGTCAACTTGCATGAACCAAAAACCGATTGTGAGCAAGGGGCAAAAAATTAAGCGCGGCCAGGTTTTGGCTGATGGCGCGGCGACTGACCAAGGAGAATTAGCTTTGGGACAAAACATCGTGGTGGCCTATATGCCGTGGGAAGGTGGAAATTACGAAGACGCAATTTTGATTTCGGAGAGTTTGGTTCATAATGATTCGTTCAGTTCAATTCATATTGAAGATTATACAATTGATGTGCGCGATACCAAGCTGGGTCCGGAAGTGATAACTCGCGATATTCCCAATGTGGGTGAGGAAAAATTCAAGGATTTGGACGAGGAGGGCATTATTCGTATCGGCGCCGAGGTTTCGTCCGGTGATATTTTGGTGGGTAAGATTACGCCTAAGGGTGAAACTGAACTTTCAGCCGAGGAAAAATTGTTGCGGGCTATATTTGGTGAAAAAGCTAAAGATGTGCGGGATTCATCGCTCTATTTAGAGCACGGTGAACACGGCAAGGTTATTGATATTAAAATTTTTTCGCGTGAGAATGGCGACCGTTTGCCCTCGGGTGTTATTAGGTCGATTCAGGTGTCGATAGCGCAGCTCAGGAAAATTCAAGTCGGCGATAAAATGGCCGGCCGTCACGGTAACAAAGGCGTGGTGTCTAAGATTGTGCCAGTTGAGGATATGCCGTTTATGGCTAATGGCAAACCGGTAGATATTATTTTGAATCCATTAGGGGTGGCGTCGCGCATGAACATCGGGCAAATTTTGGAAACCCATTTAGGGTTAGCGGCCAGTACCCTGGGTTATTATGTGGCCACGCCGCCGTTAAATGGCGTTAGTGAGACTACTATTCGCGAACAGTTGGTAAAAGCCGGTTATCCCGCCGCCGGTAAAATTCGCCTTTACCATGGCCGTACCGGTGAAGCGTTTGATGAGCCGGTGACAGTCGGAGTTACTTATATGTTGAAATTGAATCACATGGTGGAGGACAAAATTCACCAGCGTTCCATCGGACCATACTCATTGGTAACGCAGCAGCCCTTAGGCGGTAAGGCTCAATTTGGCGGACAGCGCTTTGGCGAAATGGAAGTTTGGGCCTTGGAGGCTTATGGGGCGGCTTACACCTTGCAGGAAATTTTGACTATTAAATCAGATGATGTTCCCGGACGATCAAAGGCTTATGAGTCGATTATTAAAGGCGAGCCAATTACTAAACTGAATGTGCCGGAATCATTTAATGTTTTAATACGCGAACTTAAAGGCTTGTCGTTAGAGGTTGAACTAATGAAAGACAATAAAATAATTGACATTGGAGAAACCAAAGAGACCCCTAATATGTCAAACCAAGAGTCCAATTAATAACTGATTATCTGGCTGACTATGTTTACTGATCGCGATTATCTTACGGCCAACGATTTTAATTCAATCCGTATAAAATTGGCTTCGCCCGACGAAATCACCGAGTGGTCGTACGGCGAGGTGACCAAACCGGAAACTATTAATTATCGCACGCAAAAACCGGAGAAAGACGGTTTGTTTGACGAGCGTATTTTTGGTCCAACCAAGGATTGGGAATGTTACTGCGGAAAATACAAACGGATTCGTTATCGCGGCATTATCTGCGATAAATGCGGCGTGGAAGTTACGCGGTCAGTGGTTCGACGCGAACGTTTTGGCCATATTAATTTAGCGACCCCGGTATCACATATTTGGTTTTTACGCGGCGTGCCGTCTAAGATCGGTCTGGTGCTTGGTTTGTCGGTTCAGGAACTGGAAAAGGTGATTTATTTTGCCTCTTTTATAGTAATTAAAGTTGATGACGACAAAAAGCAGAATTTACTGGAGCAGGTAACGGTTGAGTTCAAAGCCAAGCGAAAATCAATTGAGTCAGAGATGACCCGCCAACAACAAGAAGTGGCTAAACGGTTTACCGGCGCGGCGCTGGAACGCGAGCGGCAGGCGGGGGAAACTTTGAAGCAGGAAAAATTGGAAAAATTAGAAGAAGCTTTTGAAATTGCCCGGCGTGAACTAAAAGAATTGCGCGTCATGCAAATACTTTCCGAAAGCCTGTACCAAGATTTGTCGCTTAAGTACGGGCAAGTTTTTGAGGCCTCTATCGGCGCGGAAGCGATTCGTTATTTATTGGGGCTAATTGACATAGCTAAAGAGATTAAGCGTTTAGAAAGTGAATCAAGCGAGGTCATTCCCACTAAACAAAAGAAATATATCCGACGGCTTAAGCTTTTAAAGAGTTTGCAATCAGTCGGCTTGCGTCCCGAGTGGATGGTGTTGACGATGTTACCGGTTATTCCGCCGGATTTACGTCCCATGGTGCAGTTAGATGGCGGCCGTTTTGCCACGTCGGATTTGAATGATCTGTATCGTCGCGTTATTAACCGCAACAATCGATTAAAGCGATTAATGGAATTGACCGCGCCGGAGGTTATTTGTCGCAACGAAAAGCGCATGTTGCAGGAAGCCGTTGACGCCTTATTAGACAATGCCGCTCGTCACGGTAAGACTGTAACCGCGTCAACCGGACAGCGCCGCATGCTTAAATCTATCGCCGATATCTTAAAAGGCAAGCAAGGTCGTTTCCGGCAAAATTTGTTAGGCAAAAGAGTTGATTATTCCGGCCGGAGCGTAATTGTTGTGGGTCCCAAATTAGCTCTAAATCAATGCGGTTTGCCGAAGCGAATGGCGCTGGAGTTGTTTAAACCGTTTGTGATTTCTAAACTTATTCAGCGCGAATTGGTTCATAATGTGCGCTCGGCTAACCGTTATATTGAGTCGGCTAAAAGTGAAGTTTGGGATATTTTGGAAGAGGTGGTTAAGGGTTCCTATGTGTTGTTAAACCGCGCGCCAACCTTGCATCGCTTGGGTATTCAGGCTTTCCAGCCGGTCTTGATTGAAGGTAAGGCAATTCAGATTCATCCTTTAGTTTGTCCGGCCTTTAACGCTGACTTTGATGGCGACCAAATGGCCGTGCACGTGCCTTTAACCGAAGAGGCCAAATGGGAAGCGGCTAATTTAATGATTTCAACTAATAATTTGCTTAAACCGGCGACCGGCGAACCAATTGCAACCCCCAGCCAAGATATAGTTCTAGGTTGCTATTATATGACTGATCTTAAATTTTTAGCAACGGGAGTTAAACCGCCTTTATTCGCTGATTTTACCGCGGCGATTTTGGCTTATCAAATTGGTCGGCTTAAATTGCAAGATCAGGTAGTGGCGCGTTATCAGGGTGAGCGAGTAGAAACTTGCGTCGGTCGCATTTTGTTTAATGAAATTTTGCCGCCGGATTTGCGTTTTTGCAATAAAACAGTGGATAAAAAAATTCTTAAGGGCTTGGTGGCTGATTGTTTGACTAAACATGGCGTGGCTAAGACGGCTCAACTGTTAGACGCCATGAAAGAGTTGGGTTTTAGTTATTTAACCCAATCGGGGCTGTCCTGGGGGATGGCGGATTTGCCTAATGTGCCCGAGCGGAAACAGGTTTATATTGAGGCTGATGAAATGGTGCAACAGATTTACGATCAATATGAGCAAGGTTTGCTAACCGACGAAGAGCGTCATACTAAGATAATTGAAATTTGGGCTCAGGTAAAAGACCGGGTGACTGAATTTTCGCGTAATGCCCTGCCGAAACAGGGTTCAGTTTTTTCAATGATTGAGTCCGGGGCGCGCGGCTCGTGGGGTCAAATTACGCAAATGATGGGTATGAAAGGTTTAGTAACCAACCCCGGCGGCCAGACTATAGAATTGCCGGTTAAGGGTAATTTTAAAGAAGGGTTTGACGTGTTGGAATACTTTATATCCACCCATGGTACGCGTAAGGGTTTAACTGATACCGCCCTGCGGACAGCCAATGCCGGTTATTTAACCCGTCGTTTAGTCGATGTTTCGCATGATATAGTTATTTCGGAAAAAGATTGCGGCGACAAACAGGGCTTTGTGGTAACAGTGGCTGACAGTGAGGATATTGGCGATTCATTAGGTACGCGGGTCAGCGGGCGATTCTTGGTGAGTGATTTGAAAGATCCTAAAACCGGTGAAACTATAATTAAAAAATCGGAGATAATTACCACGGAGCAGGGCGGGTTAATAGACAAACTGGGATTTAGTGAAGTTAAAATTAGATCTTTATTGACCTGTAAGACGTGGCGCGGCGTTTGTCAGCGTTGCTACGGCAATGACTTGGCATTCAATACCCTGGTTGAAATGGGTACGGCAGTGGGAATTATTGCCGCGCAGTCAATCGGCGAACCGGGCACGCAGTTAACCATGCGCACTTTCCATACTGGCGGTGTGGCTTCAGCCGAGGATATTACCCAAGGGTTGCCGCGGGTTGAGGAAGTATTTGAAGCCCGACCGGTAAAGCGTCCTGGTTTGATATCGCCGGCTGACGGTCAAGTTGAAATTATAGCGCAAGGACGGCAGAAGATAATTAAATTAACTTATCAGGATAAGGTGATAGATACGATTGAGTTTGGCAAGCATAAAAATTTGAAGGTGTTGGTTAAACCGGGTGAAGTTTTGCGCTCCGGCGCCGAATTAATGCAATTTGACAAGGAGGTTGTAAAACTGCTTCACCCCGAAGCGTTGGTAATAAATGTAACCGCTAAGGCAATTTTACTTAGCCGAACCACGGAACTGACGCAGGAATTATTGGTTCCGATTGGTGTTAGCGCGTGGGTTAAAGATGGTCAAAAGGTAAGTAAGGGCCAACAATTAACTGAAGGCAGTCTGGATTTGCACGAACTGTATCGGTTGAGTAAAAAAGAGGCCGTGCAAAAGTATATTCTCAGGGAAATTCAGTATATTTATTCTTCGCAAGGCCAAAAATTGAATGATAAGCACATTGAGCTCATTATTCGTCAGATGTTCTCGCGTATGTATGTCATGGATCCGGGCGATACTGATTTGTTGTCAGGTGAAACAATTACCGCCGCTCAATTTGAGGAGGCCAATGATGTGGCTGTGTTAAAGGCTGGCCGCAAGGCAACCGGTGATTATTTACTATTGGGTATAACCAAAGCGTCGTTGTCAACTGACAGTTTTTTGTCAGCCGCCTCATTTCAGGAAACCGCCCGGGTTTTGATAGACGCGGCGGTAACGGGACGGGTTGATCATTTAAGAGGTTTAAAGGAAAACGTAATTATTGGCCGCTTGATTCCGGCCGGTACCGGTAATGGTCCATTGGTGGATAGATTGCAGACGGCGATGGACGAAATTAAAGTTAAGCGCGAAGCCACGGCCCGGCAGCGCCAACTAGAAATGGAAGCCGTCTTAGCCGCCCAAGCCCAAGCGGCGGCGGCCAGAGTGGTTGAGTAGCAGTTTGATCCAGTGATCCAGTGATCCAGTGATCCAGTAATCTCGTGTTCCAGTGTTATTGGGTAGTAATTTAAGCTTAAATTAGCTACAATGTAAGGGTCATATAATCAGAAGCCAATGACTACGACCCGTTCCAATACTAAAGAAAAAAAAGACGGTCTATCTAATTATCCATTGCCAGCTGAAACCAAACATGGTTTACAGGTGTTGTTTTTATTCGTAACGGCTTTGATTTTTGTATTGTCGGTTCTTAATTTAGCCGGAGCGATTGGTCAAGGGGTCAGCTATGCTTTGTTTTTTATGTTTGGGCGCTTAGCTTGGTCAATTCCGGTTTTACTTTTATTAGTCAGCTACTATTTATTGACGTCGGACAAAATTTGGCATTTTTGGAAAAGTTTCGGGTTAGTTTTAATGGTTTTTAGTTTGGGTAGTTTAGGGCACGCTACCCTGCCGATTAATGAATGGAGGCAGGCGGCGGGCGACTTGCGCGGCGGCGGTTATATTGGTTATGGAATTTTATGGTTAATGTTTAAGGTGTTAGGTTTTTGGGGGTCGGTTGTTTTGTTGTTTGGGTTTTTAATTAGCGGCGCTCTAATATTTTTTCAAACCTCACCCGCTCAAATTATCGCCAGATTACGCAGTTACTATGACGCTATTAAAGCTCGCTTTGCGGCTCACGCCAAAACCGTAATCAGCCAGCCGGGGTCATTTAAACCAGCCAGTCGCATCGTTGAGATGACTTTGCCGTCACTTAATAGCTTGTTTAAAAGCCGTAATGTCACGCCCGACAATCTGGTTGACAAAGCCGCCAAAACAACAACCGTAACCGAACCCAAACTCCCCCTGCCGGCGCGCCGGATTGATCTGTCAGAGGACTTGTTGGATGATCGGATTGGTAATCCGACAGTCGGTAATATTAAGGCTAATCAGGAAAAAATTTATAAAACCTTGGCTAATTTTGGTATTGAAGTTGAAATGGGGCCGGTTAACGTCGGGCCAACTGTCACGCAGTACACATTAGCTCCGGCTCAAGGAATTAAACTGTCGCATATTACCGCGCTGTCCAATGATTTAGCGCTGGCTTTAGCCGCTCATCCAATTCGAATTGAGGCGCCCATCCCCGGTCAGTCATTGGTCGGAATTGAGGTTCCTAATCAAAGTGTGGCGGTGGTGGGGTTAAAGGAGATTATAACCTCTAAAGAATTTAAGAATCGTCCGTCGCAGCTGACGGTGGCTTTAGGTAAGGATGTAGCTGGCCAACCTTGGGTTATTGATATTGAACGTATGCCTCATTTATTAATTGCCGGGGCGACTGGATCGGGCAAATCGGTTTGTATTAATGATATTTTATTGTCGTTGTTATTTACCAATTCACCGGACGAGCTTAAGTTAATCATTATTGACCCTAAGCGGGTGGAGTTGTCGTCTTACAACGACATTCCTCATTTGTGGACGCCGGTTATAACCGATATTGATAAAACTATTAACGCCCTTAAATGGGTGGTAGGTGAAATGGACCGGCGTTATCAGGTTTTGAGTCAGGTTGGCAAAAGAAATATCGCTTCTTACAATCAAACCGCCGATGCCAAATTACCTTATATTATTGTGGTAATTGACGAACTGGCTGATTTGATGGCGGTGGCCGCGCAAGAAGTTGAGGCCGCCATTATTCGCCTGGCGCAAATGGCTCGCGCCGTCGGCATTCACCTTATTGTGGCAACGCAACGGCCGTCAGTTGATGTTATTACCGGTTTGATTAAAGCCAATATAACGTCCCGGATCGCGTTTGCGGTTGCCTCTGGCATTGATTCGCGCACAATCTTAGATACCAGCGGCGCCGAAAAATTATTAGGCCGCGGCGACTGTCTGTACATATCGGCTGAATTATCCAAGCCCAAGCGCCTGCAAGCGGCTTTTGTCAGCGATGAGGAAATTGAACGAGTAACAAATTTTGTGAAAGACCAAAGTTCGTGCGATTATAATATGGATATTGCGGTTAAGCCGCGCGGGGATATAAATAGTTTAGGCGAGCCGATGGCTGGCAGTGATGATTTGTTGGCGGCGGCTCAGTCTTTGGTAACCAGCACCGGCAAGGCCTCGGCCACTTATTTGCAGCGTCGCTTGCGGGTTGGTTACGCGCGCGCCGCTCGTCTGCTTGATTTATTAGAGCAAAGAGGAGTGGTTGGTCCTGGCCAAGGTTCCAAACCACGGGAAGTTTTAGTGAAAAATGATTCAATTAGCGCTTTTGACAGCGATGAGGAAATTGAACCTGCTAAAAACGGCGAAAACGACTATAATGATAATTAGGGCCTATGTCGCGTTTTTTAACTTACAATTTGTCCCAATCCAGCCACGCCGGTGAAATTTTGCAGACTGAACGGCGGCGGCAAAATTTAAGTTTGCCGGCCATTGGACATATAACCGGTATTTTACTTAAATATCTTAAGGCGATTGAAGACGGCAATTGGTCAGCTTTACCAGAGGGTAATTATCGCCGTTATTTTATAAAATCTTATGCCGGGGTTTTAAATATTTCAGCTGATAAATTGTTGGCCATTGATGCCGCCAGTTCTCTTAGTCATAAGCCGCTAACCATCGCCAAACCCATTAAGATAGCTAACACATCGGTTCATCCTTATCGTTTAATTTTGGCCGGAGGGGTAGTGGCGGCAGTGATTGTTTATTTAGTTAGCGCGGCGTGGCTGAATTTAGTACCGCCGCGGTTGCAGTTATTTGAGCCTACTGATGGCCAGACCAGCGTGAGTGCGGTTATTAAGGTACGCGGCCAGACACAGGTTGGTACGCCGATTGCCATTAACGGACAGGCGGTTGAGGTTAGCGCCAGTGGCGAGTTTGCCCAAGAAGTCCCGCTTAAGCCCGGGGTTAATATTATTACGGTTATGGCGCAAAAAACTTACAGCCAACCAACTATCATATCGCGGCAGGTGATTTATTGGCCAACTAAATCAGTCAGTTTAATAAAATAATTTTTTAGTGTTTATAATATGAATATGAAAAGTGATATGAAAAAAACCACCGCCAAATCAAGCGAGAGCGACGCTCGCGCCCAAGCCGCTCAATTGGCCATTGACCAGATTAAGGAAAAATTTGGCGACGGCGCCATTATGAAATTAGGCGACGCCCGAAAAATAGCGGTTGATTCTATTTCAACTGGTTGCTTGTCGATTGATATTGCGCTGGGCGTCGGCGGTTTGCCGCGCGGCCGCGTGGTTGAGATATTTGGGCCCGAGGCTTCCGGTAAAACCACCTTGACGTTACACGCCATTGCCGAGGTGCAAAAAATCGGCGGCATTGCGGCTTTTGTGGACGCGGAGCACGCTCTGGACCCGTTGTACGCCAAAAAGATTGGCGTTAAAATTGATGATTTACTTATATCGCAACCGGATACCGGCGAGCAGGCCTTGGACATTGTTGACACCTTGGTGCGCTCCAACGGCGTTGATATTATTGTAATTGATTCCGTGGCGGCCCTTACCCCCAAAGCTGAAATTGAGGGCGATATGGGCGACCATCATATGGGTTTGCAGGCCCGGTTGATGAGCCAGGCGTTACGTAAATTAACTGCCATAATTTCCAAATCTAACACCGTGGTCATTTTCCTAAACCAGATTAGAATGAAAATAGGTGTATTTTTTGGTAATCCGGAGACGACCACCGGCGGTATGGCGCTTAAATTTTATTCCTCGGTGCGGATAGAAATTCGCCGGTTGGGGCAGATTAAGCAGGGTGAGCGAATGGTGGGCAATCGGGTGCGGGTTAAAATTGTTAAGAACAAGGTGGCGCCGCCGTTTCAAACAGCTGAATTTGATATTATGTATAATGAAGGTATATCGTTGGCTGGTGATTTGATAGATCTTGGTTTGGCGCGCGAGGTAGTAACTAAATCCGGCAATACCCTTTCCTTTGGCGAGATTAAACTCGGCGTCGGTCGTGAGCCGGCTAAGCAATTTTTGCGCGAAAATCCCAAAGTCGCTGATGAAATCAAGCAAATAATTTGGCAAAAGGTAAGGGCGGAACAGGAATCATACAAATAGTTGTAATAAAGCCGTCACGGTTTTATTCTCCTTCGTTCACCTTGCGCGAGGATTACGGTAGCCCCGAACCAGCTATTGAATTTGATTTGAAATTTAATGGTAAATGGCTTGAAATGGGTGGCGTTGGTATGGTTCACCCAAATGTCTTAAAAAATTGTGGTATTGATTCGGATAAATATCAAGGCTTTGCTTTTGGCCCAGGCCTTGAAAGATTAATGGTTATTAAATATGGTATGTCTGATATTCGTCCAGCTTATCAAGGTGATTTAAGGTTTAATCAATTTTAGATAATTTATGAATTTAATCAGATTTAAAGAAAATAGTTTAGAATCAGAAAAGTCTCTTGAAAAGATGGTTGATGAAATGCTGGATAAAATGGTTTACTCAGGTGGCGTTCGTTTATATATTAATAATAAGGGAAATCAAGGAGAAGAGCCCCTTGGTTATTATCCTCCTTCTGGGTTACATGGGAAATATGAGCCTATAGTTTCTGACTCAAAAGTAGACTCTCTTATTTCCTATAAGGGAGATGCTGGAGATAATATGTTTGATTTTGATATGACACATTCTTCTTACGGTAAAAAAGGAGAAGACATTTTTCAAATACACGTTATTTGGCCTAGTAAAAGACAGGATCAAAATATTAAGATTAATTCAGATGATTTATTAGAAGGTTTAAAAAAACTTTTTGAGTCTGAATATAAAAAAAAGTTTCCAGAAAGTGAGTTTCTAAAGAAATATAAAGAAGATATGGTATTTTGTTCTAAACTCGATGCGTTATTAGATACAATTGTGGTACGAATTGTTGCTTCACTTGAAAAATACCCAATAGTAAAAGTTAATCTAGGTTAATTTATGAAAATTTTTTAGATAGTTTAATAAATAAATTAACCCTCTCCATTACAGAAGAGGGTTTTTAATTGTAGTTAAAAAATTGTTTAGTCTTCGTCATCCTCAATTTCGTCTGCTAGAGATTTTTTAGGCTCTATTCCGCTGCCCTTGCAATACGGGCAGGTTAATTTTTTACCGCTGTGAGGGTTAGTTGAGGTAAATCAAATAGTACTGTAGCCTTATCAATCTTGAAATACCAGCCAAGAATGTTAACTCTTTGATTAATTAATTCTTGGTTTAATTTTTGGACAAAGGTTCTTTTTTCGCTTTCGCTGGTACCCGAGAATAGGCTGTTTGTACAATAGATTTGTAGAGATTCAATAACCTTTTTATAATCACAATTTAAACTCCGATCTAATTTATCAAATAAAATGTTAGCTTGAATTGTTAGGATTACGTCTCTTATCCCTCCCTCTAAACATTTAATATTGCCTATGGGCTGTAATTCAATTTTTTGTGATTCATGGAATAAGGTCGGCACATTAATTGGTATTATTTGGTTAAATTTGAACTTATCGCCTTTCAGTAAAACTTGATTCCTTTTTATTATTACTTGATTTTCACCTACTATGAATGTGTTATTCAACACATTAAACTGTAATACTACACTTATTGAAACAAGTATAAAGGCGAAGGCGTTAAAGTAATTAGAGAAGTTAGTATTATTGTTACTTAATATCAAGTAGCTTATTGGTAACATTAATACTGTGGCTATAGGCATGGCGGTTTTTCTCAAGGTTTTGGTCATTGCCGGATTTATTATTTTTAACGGTTGTGGATGGAGTGTGAAAGCTGTTTCAATTTTTCCAAACATCCAATGGTTAATAATAAGTCCCCAAATAAAACCAAAGAATGCAGAGGTAATGAAGAGTAGCGTGTTTTCATTTTGTGACAGCCGCAATATCACGCTACAGAATAGTTGAACAATTAGCCAAATTACCATACCCATTAGGATACTGATTATTCCGGATAGGGTGTAGGGTTTGTAATAGTTTGTTAAGGAAATATTTTTGCTAAGCATGGATTCCTCCTCGTTGATGTTTGTTTTATTTGGTTATACCTTAGTTTAATTTAGTTTATTTGTCAACCAGAACACTCCACCATTAATAATGGTGATTTTTTTTATCTTACTTCTATCTAGCAACTGCTTCGCTGCTCGCGAGCAGCGAAGCAGTTGCTAGATAAGTGATGACGGTTCTTGTACAAACCGTTGACAGTCCAGCTAAAGGGTGGTAAAAAGAAAGGTAAATAAACACTGAAGTTTAACAATAAATGTCAAATAAGCCATAGGAGGATAAATTGGCCATACTAGAGAAGGACAAGTCGTTTGTATTAGTAGTACTTGGAAAAAATTGGGTGGAATATCCGTCTAAAAATCCACCAGCTGGTTGGAAGCTGGAATTAAGCCGAGATTCAAAAGTTACGGCCCTGGCCGCCGGAGTATTGGCTGAAAAGTATCATGGAATAAAAAAGATAATTTTTGTCACTGGTCATACGGCCGGCAAAGATTGGCCAACCGGGGCTGAAGAAATGCACAAGTACGCTTCAGACTATTTCCCAGTATTAAGAGGCAATAAAGTTCTTTGTGAAACCGAAAGTATAGATACGGCGCAAGGGGCGGAAAAGGTAAGAACAATTTTGGCTGAACGTAATTTGTTGGATGAAGTGGTTGTACTTTTAACCGTGGGCTATCATTGTAAAAGAGCACTTAAGATTCATAAAAACTTCGGGTTTAAAAATATTATTTACTATAAATCCGAAAGTGTTTTGGCTGAAAGTTTTAACTCTGCGAATGCTAAACGTGTTTGTTGGAAAGCTTTGAAAGATTACAGGAATTATAGTCTGTTGCGCAAATTCAAAAAGTGGCTGGAGGAGGTAATATTAAGACTAGTCTTAATATTTGACCCTTACGGCCGCAAATTGCGGGGTGTAACAAATATAATTTGTCATCAAAAGGAGGTAAAATAAAATGAAAATATCTAAGAAGTTTCTTGGTTGGATTATTGGCTTGGGGGTGTTAGTAATTGTTGTTGGTTTGTTTATTGAATATCACTATCGTAATTATTCTTATACGGTTAGTGTAGGAAGAATAGAAAATGTGAAATATATTCTTACGCACGAACGTGGCGATTATACCATATCAGCCCAAAAATCATTTTCTAGCGATGAATTAGTAGACATTAACGTCCATTCTTATAATATAAGAAAATTTACAGACGTTCCGAGTTGGCAGCTGCGCTGGGTTGCTTATAAAAGAATTTATAAAGACCCCGGTGGCGTAGTAATGGATGAATATGAATTTCATCTTAATTACGACGCTGATATTGGCGGAGCCGGTTGGAACCATGGTAAGCGGGGTCATGGGCGGACTGCAGTAATTTATTAAAAGTTTAAATCAAAAAATTTTTACTCCGAGTGGATTCAAATTTGAATCCACTCTTTTTTATTTAAATAAAAAGACCTAGACAACTAGGCCTTTTTATAATTGTACGGTGTTTAATGCCTGTCTAGGCCCGTTCCACGTAGTCGCCGGTTTCGGTGTTCACGACTATCATCTCATCATTCTTTATGAACAGTGGCACGTTGATAGTAATGCCGGTTTCCAGCTTGGCCTGCTTAGAACCGCCGGTAGCGGTATCGCCTTTAACGCCGGGTGGAGTTTCCACTACCTTGAGTTTAACTTTTTTCGGCAATTCCACGTTAATCGGTATATTATTAAAATTAAGAATATTAACCTCCACGCCGTCGGTCAGGTAACCAACCTGTTCACCGAGCGCCTCGCGGGTAAAATCAAATTGTTCAAATGTCGTCTGGTTCATAAAGTGACAGCCAGCTTCGTCCGCATAAAGAAAATCAGCCCGCACCCGGGCCATATCAGCCTCTTCTACTTTATCGCCTGGTTTAAAGGTTTGTTCCAATACTTTGCCGTTAAGCAGATTCCTCAACTTAGTCCGCATGACCGGTTTGCGCTGGGCGGTGCGCATAAACGACGCTTCCAGTATCTGGTAGGGATCGTCGTTAACCAGAATATTAAGGCCAATTTTAATGGAGTTGAGCGATGGTAATACCGCCATAAATATTAGATGAAACAATTATCTGGCGACAAACGGAATTAAGGCCATCATGCGTGAACGCTTAATGGCTGTGGCCAATTTGCGTTGGTGCTTCATACAGCTGCCGGTGCGGCGGCGCGGCAGAATCTTGCCGTAGCCAGACAGGAATTTTTGCAAAATACGCGTATCTTTATAATCAACCTCGTTAAACCCGTTTACGCAAAAGTAGCATTCGCGGGTTTTCATAATAGGCTGTGATTTTTTATTACTATTCATAGCAATCTTAAATAATTACCCTCTAGGCGTGATTATGGTTTAGTTATTAAAAAGGTATTTCCTCAATGTTAGTCTCGGTTTCCGTGGCGTTGCCGTCGGCTACAATAGTTGTATCTTCAACCGGACTTTCTGCGGCTGGTGCGTTAGCCCGATCAAGCATAATCATATTGTCGGCAATAATTTCGGTGCGCCAATGTTTTTGGCCTTGAGCGTCGTCCCAGGAACGGGTTTGAATACGTCCTTCAATAAAAACTTTGGCGCCTTTTTTTAAATACTGGGCGCAGATTTCGCCTAATTTTCGCCAGGCGACAACATTGTGATATTCAGTTTTTTCCTGGCGTTCACCGGCCGCGTTTACCCAACGCAGATTAGTGGCTACGCTAAAAGTAGTTACATTGGTTCCCTGGGGGGTAGTGCGACTTTCGGGGTCGCGGGTAATGTTACCCAGTATCATGGCTTTGTTAAGATAGTTCATAAATTAATCCTTTGTCGCCGGCTGGCCTGTGTGACAGGTGCCGACGCTAAGCCAATAAGATTTAGTTTATTTGACAATTTCTTTTTTTAAAATTTCCTCCAGCCGTTTGTCCAGTTCATCAAGTTCAACTTTAGTCTTTTCAACCCTTACGGTCTTGGTTGTGGTTTTAGGGCGTTGGGGGGCGCTGGCCGCCAATTCATCAGCCTCATTTTTAGCTTGTAGTCGGCCCAGTTTTTCCTGGAAAGCTTTTTCACGAGCAATTTGTTCCGGCGTTTTTTTCTGTTTGCTTAAAATTTGTGACCGCAGTATTTCGCTGGATAAACGCAACCAATTAGTGATGCGGGCCAAATTCGTCGGCTCTAAATCAAATTCAATTACGACATGGGTTCCATGACGCAAATGATTAATAGCATAAGCTAATTTGCGTTTACCCAAGTCCTCTTCCATGGTAATTTCAGCTTTGTTTTCCAACAACATAGCCCTGATTTTTTCTTGGATAGCGGCTTCGTCATTAACACCGACCTTTGCCGGAATAATGTACATTAGTTCGTAGTGCTTCATAGGGTTAATTTAGGTAAATAAAAAACGCTTGTTTAATGTGCCCTTAAGAGTAAAACCCCTCTAACCCTCAAGGAATCCGCCTTCGGGCGGAATATGGCGCGCTTATTTGCTAAGCGCTTAATGTGCGGTTAGATTAGCACAGGTCGCATATAAACGCAAGATTGGTTGAAGCTAAGGTTTATGTACTTTTACAAACAGTTTTTATGTGATAGCTTACTATTATGGTTCAACCATATTTATTTATCTTAGGTCGCCAGCCAGCTCTTAGTGTCGCCGAGATAGCGGCGGTGGCCAAGCGGCGGCAAATTAATTTGACTTGGCGCAAGATAACCCCGCTTTATGCTATGGTGGAGGCTGATTTGCCTGGTGATTTTTTTAACGATCTGGCTGGTACGATAAAATTAGCCGAGGTGCTAGGCGAGGTTGATTATAAACCCGAGGCTATTAAGGCGGCCGTTTATAAACAATTATCAGGTTTTGTTGATGAGTGTTTGTTTGGCTTTAGTTGGTATGGTCGTCGTCCGCCTCGTTGGTTGCGCGGAATAGGCATGGAGCTGAAACGTCAACTTAAAGAGTCGGGCGGGCATGTTAGATTGGTTGAATCACGCGACAATGTTTTATCTTCGGTGGTAGTAAAGAAAAATCATTTATTGCCGCCGCGTGGCAGCGACCTAATTTTGTTACCTTTGAGTGCGGACAAGGTATTGATGGCTTTGACCGTGCGCGTGCAAGAATTTGCCGACTGGGCCGAGCGCGATTACGGCCGGCCGGCTCGTGATGCACAGGTTGGTATGTTGCCGCCTAAGTTAGCTCATTTAATGGTTAATCTGGCCCAAAGCCAATTGACTGATGCTTTGTTGGATCCGTTTTGCGGTTCGGGTACGGTTTTACAGGAAGCCGCCAGCCTTGGTTTTAAGGTTTTGTGGGGCGCTGATATTGACGATAAAGGCATTAAACGCACTGAAACCAATTTAAAATGGTTAAAACAAGCTCAACCGAAGTGGGAGTTTGATTGGCATTTGTTAGTGGCTGATGTGCGGCAATTAGCCAATCATATTAACGACATTAAGTTTGGCGCCGTGGTGACGGAGCCGTATCTGGGCCCGCCGCGACGGTTTAAAGATATGAACCAGTATCGTCAAGTTGAAAGCGAGTTGCTGAATTTGTATGGCGCGACTTTAAAAACCTTGTTTAATTTGGTAAAGCCAGGTGGCCGTTTAGTCATGATTTGGCCATTGTTTAATAGCGGTAGCCGTCAATATGCCTTGCCGTTAACAGGGGAGGCAAAAAAAATTGGTTGGATAATTGAAAATTGTTTGCCCGCGGCCGTGCCGGTGGAGTGGGTAAATCTTCGTCATACGCTTATATACGAACGCCCGGACCAAAGAGTCGGGCGGGAAATAGTCGTCTTACGAAAGGTATAATTTGGCAAAGTTGGAAATATTTGGTAGAGTAAGATATAATTAGAATTTAAAATGTAAATATCTCCGCCAAAGGCGGATCTGCCTCGGGCATGAAAAAATTAAAATGACAATGTAAAATAAAAAATGGTTAGTCAAGTATTTCTATAATTTTGCATTTTGATTTTTCAATTTTGAATTAACTATGATTCATTATCGCAATCGTTTAGGTATAGAACTTATAGATTTGCATATCCATGTGGGTGGCGCTGTGGCGCCGCACATTATGTGGGAAATTGCGCATAAGCAAGGCTTAAAATTACCGGTAAAAAATTACTGGGATTTTTGGAAACTAATTACGGCCACGGATGAAACGGTTAATAGTTTGGAAGAGTATGTGGATATAATGCACCGTTGGACTGAGAAAATTCAATCCAGTCCCGAGGCGGTGGAGCGGTGTGTTTATTCGATTTTGGCCAAAGAGTACCGTTCGTCCAATGTTAACCAGATTGAAGTCCGTTTTAATCCCATGAAGCGTAATAAAGGTGGCGAGATGGATTTGGACCATATTATTCAAGCCGCTTTGCATGGTATGGATAAGGCTAGTTTGGATTATGGCGTGAAAGCTGGTTTGTTATTTTGCTTGGCGCGTGAATTCCCCTTTGAGCTGAATGAGATTATTGTGCGTAAAGCCATTAAGTATATGTCCTGGGGTGTGGTGGGTATAGATATTGCCGGTCCGGAAAAGCACACTTTTGAACAAGACCCGGATTTTGTTAGCTATCGAAAGTTATTTGCCGAAGCGCGAGCGGTTGGTTTAGGTTTAACCGTGCATACTGGCGAGACTAATGCCACGGGACCGGCGAGCGTGCGCCAAGTACTTAAAGATATTAAACCCGAGCGAATTGGCCACGGTATTCAGGCGGTCAAAGATGAGGCCTTGCTTAAAGAGCTGGCGGCGGCCGGAACCGTGCTGGAAATATGTCCATCTTCCAATTTGCAAACCAAAGCTGTAAAAGATGTGGCGGAATTGAAAGATATTATTTTTAAACTAAAAGAGTTTGGCGTTAAGTTCACCATTAATACCGATGGCCCTTACCTTTTAAACAGCAATATGAAAAAGGAGATTGAGTTGTTGTTGCAGAACGAAATTATGACCGAAGCGGAACTTAAGGCTGCTTTTGACCTCGCCCGTCAAGTCAGCTTTATAAAGTAGATGGATATGCCGGCTAAAAAAATATACGAAGGCGCGGTAGTCATATTTTATCAAATAAAAAATGGCCAGCCGTTATTTTTGGTAGTGCAGAATACTAAAACCGGCAATACTGCTTTTGTAGCTGGCGCTAAAGAGGATTATGATAATTCCTTGCTCGCTACGGCGCAGCGGGAAATTAAAGAAGAATTGGGTTTTGATAAAAATCAATATCAGCTGATTTCAACTGAAATAAAGTACGAATTTATATTTGGGCCACAGAAAAAAGAACGAGCCGGGGCGACTGGCCATTATCAAGTATTTTTAGGCAAGTTTTACAATCCACTGGAAATTTCTTATACTCCGGAGTTAAAGACTGTTAAATGGCTGACCAGTGATCAAACACTGGAAGTTTTAACCTTTCAGGACTTAAAAGAGGTTTTTGGCAAAGTTAGAAATCTAATGCCATAAGTCATCTGTGACCCGAGTGTACTTATTGTTTTTTCTTGTATCAGCGTGTTAACACATTAATACAAGACAAATAGTAAGTTATTTAAGGTTTGATAAGCCAATAACGGCGGCGAATCTTTTTTCCGGCAGGTTGGTTTGTTTAGCGCGATAGTGGGAAAAGAATTTATCGCTATGAGCCGTGCAGTCAGGACTAATGTGGAGTTTATTTTTAGTAACGCCGGAGGCTAGCAATTGTTGGGCGGCAAAACCAACCAAGTCAATATGAATTAAATTATTTTTGCTGGTTAAAAAATTTTGCCAAGTCGGGTTACCTATTTGTTCAATTTCGTTGTAAGCGTAGCAGCAGCTCTTGATAGCCGGTCCAATGCCCGCCACCAAATCACTTGGTTTAGTATTATAAAACTCGGTCATAGCTTTAATGGTTTTGCTGATTATTTGTAAATTGGCATTTTTCCTACCCACATGCACTAAAGCCGCCGCCTGATTCATTGAGTCATACAACATTACTGATAAGCAGTCGGCGACTATGTGCCACAAATACAAACCCAATTCGTTGGTGATTAAACAGTCACTTTTGAGTTGGTAGTTGTCTTGCAGTACGCCACAGCCAGCATCAGCGGCCGTGACTTTAATAATTTTGTCGCTGTGCGCCAGTTCCGCGCTAACCACGCGGCTTGGGTGAATATTTAAGTCAGATAAAAATTTTTGCCGGTTTTGCCGCACTTCGCTGGCTTGCCCCCATTTAAACGACATATTGCCGTCAGTTGCTGTAGAAAAAGCGTGAAAAAGTTTGTTATATCTTGTTAGTTCAGAAATTTGGTAGAGCATAATGGAAAAATCCTAATTTCTAATATCTAATTTCTAAATAAATCCAAAATCGTAATTTCCAAGCTAACTTAAGAACCGTTGATTTATTAGTTATGAAGAACTTTGATATTATTTAGGATTTATTTTTCTTATTCTTGATTCTTAATTCGTGATTCGTAATTCTTTTTACACACTAAACCTAAAATGGCAGACATCGCCGTCTTGTATCACGTAATCTTTGCCCTCAAGGCGGAATTTGCCGGCAGTTTTGGCGCCAGCCTCGCCGCCCGTGGCCACAAAATCATCATAAGATATTACTTCAGCCCGAATAAAACCGCGTTCAAAATCCGTATGAATCACGCCGGCGGCTTGGGGCGCCTTAGTTCCGGCTGTGACAGTCCAGGCGCGTGATTCTTCCGGCCCGGAAGTGAGAAAAGTTATCAGGTTCAATAATTTGTAAGCGGCGTGGATTAATTTATCAAGCCCGCTTTCTTGGAGGCCTAAATCTTTAAGCATGGTGCGGGCTTCTTCCACTGGCAAGTCAGCCAGTTCAGCCTCAAGTTTGGCGGAGATGGCAATAGCGGGCGAAATGGCCATATCAGCCGTCACTTCAATCTTTTCCTCATCTACATTTAGCACATAAAGCAGTGGCTTAGCGGTAAGTAAGGGTAATTCGCGCAGTAATTCCAGTTCAGCCTCACCCAGCGTCATTACCCGTATGGGCTGGCCGCCAGCCAGGTGAGTTTGCATTTTTTCCAAAATCGCTATTTGTATAACAGCCAGTTTATCCTGACCGGTTTTAAGTTTTGGCTTGAGGGCGGCTAATCTCTTTTCCACCGTTGCCAAGTCAGCCATTACCAATTCCAAATTTATAACCTCGGCGTCAGATTTTGGGTTAACCTCGCCTGATACGTGGATAATATTTTTATCAGAAAACGCCCGCACCACTTGCACGATAGCGTTCACCTCGCGGATATTGGCTAAAAATTGATTGCCTAACCCCTCGCCTTGGTGAGCGTTTTTAACCAAGCCGGCAATATCCACGAACTCAATCGTGGTGGGAATGGTTTTGGCGGATGAAGAAATTTGCGTTAATTTATTTAATCTCTCGTCCGGCACCGCAACTACGCCGACATTAGGATCAATGGTGGCGAAAGGGTAATTCTCAATATGAACTTGCTGACGGGTTAGGGCCTTGAATAAGGTTGATTTGCCGACATTAGGCAATCCCACAATACCGATTTGGAAAGACACGTTAGTAAAGTTAAAAGTAAAAAATCAAAAGTTAAAACTAGTGAAGGTTTTGCTTGCATCCCGCTCAGACGGAATAGTTACGATAAGCAACTAGCAGTTAAAATTTTTTAGTTTTGAGTTGTAGTTTTGACTTTTGCGATTTGAGTTTTGACCTGTTCTTTTATTTACTCTACCTTATTTTGACGGTTTGGCAAATTTGGTCTAACCGCCTTATACTGTATTTATGATTAAAGTCGTGCTTGATACCAATGTGTTAATTAACGCCGACCGCGGCGAATTTAGTTACCCCAAACGGATTTTGGATTTGGTTTTGACTGGCCAGATTAGGGCGATTATTACTCATCAAGTGCGACAAGAGAATCAATTGTTGGTTGAGCGGTTAATAAACGATGAACGACTTAAGCGGAGCATTATGAGTTATTTATCTATGGCTACGGTAGTTAAGCCGGTTAAAGTTAAGGTTGAAATAGACGACCACGAAGATATTAAGTTATTGGCGGCGGTCATGGCAGGTGAGGCTGATTGGCTGATTACTGATGACCGGCATTTGTTGGATGTTGGCCATATTAATAACAGTAAAATAGCAACTCCGGCTGATTTTTGGGCGTGGTGGCAAAATCAAGATAGCCAGGCAGATAAAACTTGGCAAGAGTGGGCCAAAAATTTATTCCGCCATTAAACAAATCAGCGTTGTAGTTAGTTGGCTTCGTCCCGGGTCTGTCGGCGGGCGGCGGTTTCATCCAAAATAGTTTTGCGCAGGCGGATGTTTTGCGGCGTTACCTCTACCAATTCGTCGTCGCCGATATATTCCAAAGCGTCTTCCAAATCCATATCGCGAGGTTTGTCAAAATGTTCAGCCGAACCATCGCCTTTGGAGCGCATATTAGAAAGCTGTTTGGTTTTGCAAACGTTAACTCTTAAATCGCCGCGTCGCGAGTGCTGGCCGACTATTTGACCTTGGTAGACTTTGAGGGCCGGTCCGACAAACAAAATACCTCGGTCCTGCACGTTTAACAGGCCATAGAGGTTAGTAATGCCGGCGGCGTAGGCTACCAGCGAGCCCTGTTCACGCTCGCGCCAGTTTCCCGGGTCAGGTTGAAAATCATAAAATAAACTATTCATAATTCCCAAACCGCGAGTGTCAGTAATAAATTCGCTGCGGAATCCCAGCAGACCCTTAGTCGGAATAACAAATTCCAATGAGGCCAAGTTGTTGTCAATTTTCATTTCTTTCATTTCGCCCCGGCGAATGCCTAATTTTTGAATGACAATGCCGGCATAAGTTTCAGGAATCTCAATAAACACCTGTTCATAAGGCGTTAGAGTTACGCCATCAACGGTTTTGTTTATTACCTGGGGCCGTGAAACTTGCATTTCATAACCTTCGCGGCGGAGGCGTTCAATAAGAATCGCTAAATGTAATTCGCCCCGACCCGATACCGTCCAGGCGGCCGCCTCAACTTCTTCCACGCGCAGGGCCACATCAGTTTCTAATTCCTTGAACAAGCGCTCCTTAATTTGTCGTGAAGTACAGTATTGGCCCTCTTGTCCGGCAAAGGGTGAATTGTTAACACTAACGGTAAGTTTTACGGTCGGTTCTTCAATTGTCAGTAACGGCAAGGCTTGAGGATTAGCCGGGTCGGCAATAGTTTCGCCAATAGTTATGTCTGGTATGCCGGCAATGGCCACAATATCGCCCGCCGTCGCCTCGGTGGTTTCAATTCGTTCCAGGCCGTTAAAAGTCATAAGCGAGAGCAGACGATAGGTGTCAAGTTCGCCGGCGCGATTAATATGGGCCACGGTTTGTCCGGCTTTTATAGTGCCGTGGAATATTCGGCCGGTCGCGATCCGTCCTTTAAAAGTATCAGCGCTTAGAGTGGTAACCAGCATTTGCAGCGGTTCGGCTGGATGGCCCGAGGGAGCCGGGACATTAGCCAGAATAGCTTCAAAAATCGGCGCGATGTCAGTCATTTTGCTTAAGTCGGCCGCGGTGCCGGCTAAGCCTTGCCGGGCCGAGGCGTACACCACCGGAAAGTCCAAGGAAGCGTCATCGGCTCCCAATTCAACAAATAAGTCAAAGGTTTTGTTAAGGGCTTCGTCTGGCCGGGCGTCGGCTTTGTCAATTTTATTTATAACCACAATAATTTTAAGTTTCATTTCCAAGGCGCGGCGCAGGACAAAGCGGGTTTGCGGCATCGGCCCCTCTTTGGCGTCAATTAATAGTAAACAGCCATCGGCCAAAGTGAGCACTCGTTCCACCTCCCCGCCGAAGTCGGCATGTCCCGGCGTGTCAATAATATTAATTTTGGTGTCGTGCCATATAACCGAGGCGTTTTTAGAAAAAATTGTAATACCACGTTCCTTTTCCAGTTCGTTGCTGTCCATAATTAAGTTGGTGTTCTGCAGTTCCTTGGTTAGTTTGGTGGCGGTTTGCCGCAACAAAGCATCCACTAGTGTGGTTTTGCCGTGGTCAACGTGCGCGATGATGGCTACATTCCGAATCTGCATAATATTCTCTAGCTCCGAGTTACGCCATCCGCTGTGAGCGACTTGCCCCGCCAACGGCGGTGGCTTGCCCCGTGCCCTCCGACATTACGTCGGAGTGGTGCGGGGTGATGGCGACGTTTGGGTATATTCATACGGAATATTTCTGAGCCTATTAGATGCTTTAATAAAAAATCCCCGTTGACGGGGTATTAAATTAATTAATACGATATGATAATAGGCATTTTATAAGGTTTTGTCAATGGCAGTCAAGATAATTATGAAGATGAATCGAAGTTGATAATAATTTTTAGCAAATCAAAACCCCGTCCCGATGTACATCGGGACGGGGTAGTTTAAAGTCTGTATTTTACCAACGACTGCCGCCGGAGTTACCGCCGCCAAAACCGCCGCGATTACCGCCGCCAAAACCGCCGCGTCCGCCGCCGCGATTAAACCCGCCGCTGCGCGGAGGCCGGTCGGCCAATGGTCGGGCCTCGGTGACCACGATAGTGCGACCTTCAAACTCTTTGCCATTGAACATTTCAACAGCCTTAGTCGCTTCGTCGTCGCTAGTCATTTCCACGAAACCAAAACCACGTGAACGGCCGGAAGCCCGGTCGATAACGATAGTGGCGGTTTCAACCGCGCCAGCTTGAGAAAAATAAGTCTTTAACGATTCATCGGTAGTGCCATAAGACAAGCCACCAACATATAACTTTTTCGCCATAGTATTTTCTTTCTAACCTAATAATAGTAGGTGTAAGGCGACCTTTTTCGCTTGACTTCTCTTTGCCTGCGGCCTTGTGGCAGCATTCACCTTGGGCACGGATTGACGTGATTGGGTTAGAAAGAAAACGGGCGAAGTTCACTTACATCTGGCTTTTATGCTACTTTATAAACCCGATTTTGTCAAGATAGCGATAATGATGCCATAATTGAGCGTCAACGGGAAGTTAAAATGTTATTTGGAAATTTTATTTAGCCAAGATGCCATAATGGGTTTAATTAGAATATTTTGGTTAGTAACAAGGACCACAAAGTTATCGCGCTAAACACGCCAAAAAACAAAAATATCACCAGCATAATCAGGCGACGCCACCAGACCGGCTGGAGTACTTTTGGTAATAACTTACGGTTCATGAAATTAACCATGAAGATATGAACGAACATCGCCACGGCGTTAATAACCGCCCCGGTCACGATTAAAGTTTTTGGTTCATAAATATTAAGCAAGAATAGAATGATACCAAAAGCGACTTGCGCCCACACAAAAGTAAAGTAAATTTTAGACAAATTAATTTCGCCGTGGCGGCCGATTTTTTTAAGCGCTAAATTTTCGGCCATAATCCGCGAGGTTGAATCCATAACTCCTAATTGGGTTTGCCACAGCATAATCGCCACCACTAGTAAAAACAAAACACCGATTAGCGGCAATAAAGTTTGGCCGATTATACGCCCCTCGTTAATGACAAAGTTAATACCTTGCGCGTTGCCGGGTAAGCCATAGGCGGTCGTGTAGCTAAGTACCATCAGCAAAAACATACCAACCAAACCTAAAAACCAAAAGACGAGCAAGTGTTCCAGATTGATTTTTTTCCACCAGGCTTTAAAGTTTTTTAGATTTTCTGCGGTCAGGTCAAAATCCTCGCCGCTTAGTTTAATAGTTTGTTTTTGTTTAAGGTTTTTAAACAGACCGGAAATTTTTTGGGCGTAATAACCCATGCCGTAGCCTTTTTCTTTAATATAAATTGATTGCGTAAGGTTAAGATTGCCGCCGGCGCCGGAGTAGGCGAAGGCCGCCAGGAAGGTGGCCAAGCTTAGGCCTTCCGGCAACCAGCGATAGCCTTGGCCAATCCCGATTAAGCCCTTGCCCAATTCCAGCCAATCAGTACCGCGACTTAAGATGACTGCTAATATAAAAATTAACGGCAAGCCGATAAATATTATAGTGCGGGTTATTTTTTCCATTCGCTCATAAACCGTTTGCCCCGAACTAAGAATAAAGCCGATTAATATTAAGAATGTTATAGCTATCCACTTAAAATTAGTGAGGCCCAGGAGACCGGCAAACACTTTGGCCGCCGCGGCAATGATTCCCGGCAAACCAAAACCTAAAAAAGTGGAAATTATAAACCACCAGGCGGCCCACGGCCAGATTTTATTTAAACCTACAAACACGCTTTCACCCTTTACCAGCGCGTAGCGTTCAATTTCCATATTGATAAAGAATTGAAAGGTAATGCCCAATAGCGCCCCCCAGGCAATACCCAAACCAACATTGCTGGTTAAGTACGGCCACAGTATTACCTCACCCGAACCAAAACCCAGCGCCAGTATGATAAAACTCGGGCCTAAGATTTTTTTAAGCGGTATGTTAGCCGGCGGAAAGGGTTTATTGGACATAAATTCGTAATTTAAATAAGAGTAGCCTGCTTTGTAGTAAATATGCTTTTTAAGTATATTAGCTAGATGCGACGGAGAACGTCGCGGGGGAAATATTACAAATAATCCCTTTGATTGGGGGTGATAGTGGAATGATTTTTATGTAGTTTTTAAGCGTCACCCCGGCATTGGTGTATTCTTCGTCAGTATCAATTCGGGTGATTATTTCGTCAAAGTATAAATGATTCATATTACTTTGTTGGTCGCGGATATAACCACACCAGTACGCCGGTAAAAACAAATCCCAAAATTCCCTCAGTTACAGTTTGCACGGCTTTGTCCGGCGCGCCCAAGGCAGCAAAGTCAACTTTATAAATAATAAAAATACTAAACAGGCTGGCTATAAACGAGACGCCAATTATTACTTTTAAAATGTCTATATTTTTAACCGGGTCACGCGCCACAGTTAGGAGCAGGCTGGTTACAATAATAGCCGCTAGCGCAATAACCGAATCGTGGTAAGGGGTGTATAACCGGCCATCGTAAAAGGGGAATATAGTTAACCCCCACCAGTGTGCCATGGCGCCGATTAAATAATACAGCGCCCCTAAGACTAAAACGATTTGCAGTAGTTTAAGTTTATTCATACAAGTAAGCTTATCACAAGATTGGTGATTATAAAAAAATCCCGCTGTGATTTAAGCGGGATTTTGTGGCCATGGGCCACAGGGGAAAATTATTTTAGATAATAGTTTAACCGGCGCCAGAAGGCCGGATTTTTGTTGTAATCAATAGTACCGTGCATAAAATATTCAGTACCATCGGAAAATTTTAATTTGTTTTTTAACTTTATTAATTGGCCATTAGAAAATTCAACCATGAACAATGAATCAGGAAATTGTTTTAGCAATTTTACAGCCGGATTATCTTTTTCCAGGTTGATTTTCAATTTACCGGTTGCGGTAACAAGATAAGTCGGATAAACACCGGCGGCTAACGTAGGGTAATCATCATTCGGCAGAATTGGTGTTTTGCTGGTTACACCGGCAATGGGATAAGGCCCAATGTAAGAATCGTACCAGTAGGGTACTTGGCTTATGGGTAACGGCTTCCAGCCATTGGCCTGTAACATGTCAAAAGCTTTATTTAAGTATTTGCCTTGACAGCTTTTGTCAGCCAATTCACCAATTTTTTTATTGAATTCTTTAAGCCAACAGATTATATCGTTGAACTCAATTTTTACCGGAAACGGTTTATTAATCAACTTTATTTGGAATAACCAACTAGTGAACAAATCTATGTTTAAACCATTTTCCTGTAAGAATAGCCAGAACATATAACCTTTGTTGTAAGCTGTTTCAAATTTACTATCGCAGAAAGGATTAAGACGCAGGTTATTGCAATTTTGAGCAAGTTTTGCTCGATAGGCCATTATTGACAGCCAGCCCGCAAAGTAATCTTGGGGTGTGTATTTCATAGCCAGAAAGGTCACCAATCCTTCAATTAAGGCGATAGAGTTAGAAGTATGAAAACGTCTGTCGCTCATGGCATATTCTTTGGCTCCAATTGAGCGTCCCCATAGACTGTGCATTACTTCGTGAAATACTCCTTGTTCCGCTAGGTTATGATAGTAAAAACTGGTTACTACATAAGGAGAGTTAAAATGTTCCAGCCCGAACATTGGTTCACTTATATAGTGAATCAGGCCGTATTTAGCTCCTCCGTAATTTTGCACTCTTTTATGCCAATAAGTTGGAGCTACTTGGCCAATGTTAGCTATGGCTTTATCAGTCGCCGCCATAACGTCGTTTAGTTTTGAATGGGTAAGACTGTCTTGCCAGCAATAAACCACGGTAATTGAATCCACTTTATTGAGTGCTGACGGTTTTATTTGGTATTTGTCTTTTTCCAAAAGATACATGGGAAATTCTCTGCCGGTATCATAATTGGGAAAGCATACCTTGGCTTGTTTACCCGTCCACATTTTTCCATACCAGAATAAATCAACCCCTTTTGGTATATTTACTGTTACCGAGAGTTTTTGGTTCATATTTTTGGGCACTGGTCCGGAGCTTATGTGAAAAATGATGGATTTTCCTATTTTGCCGGAACCTGATTCGCGTTTGAACGGAAATAACCTGGCTTGATATGTTTTGGACTTTACTTTTTTAAAAGTAAGAGATGTATCTATCCAATGGTTTCCGGTTGTGAATTGAGGAAACGCCACATTTTTTGTTGTCAATTTTACCGTAACCGTATTATCAGTAAAACTGACAAGCATTCTGTTCTGACCGAAAATGTTTATTGCGGCCAAAACAATAAGACAAAACAATAATTTGCTTTTCATTTTTTCTCCGAGTTTTTAAGGTTGTTTTTTGGTTTTAGTAACTGTGTATATTAATATTGATTTGTTTTGTTGTCAATACCGTGTCGCGGCATACCGGGCATTGACATTTTGTATATATTGAACTATTATAACTTGCTAGTCTCAAATAAATAAATTCTAAAACAAAAATAAAGGGTGTTGTTATGGCACAGATTACATTTAAAAACAAAAAAGGTATCTTTATATTGAAAATTGAGGGGGAGTTTACAGACTCAACTTCAACTAAAGAATTTAGTAATCAGGTGGAAAAATATGTTGAGGAGTGTAAAGATAAAAAAATCACTCCAAAAATAATTATTGATTTAGAAAAAGTTCATTTTATGAACGCCACTGGTTTAGGAGTGTTAATATGGGCTTTTACAAAAACTAAAAATTTGAATGGTAAAACAATTCTCGTAAATCCAAGTGAAAAAGTTGTTAGTTTGTTAACTATTACAAAACTGATTACCGTATTTACGGTTACCTCAATGGAAGGGGCCTTAAAGATCTAAAAAAATAGTTTAAAATTTTCTCTGAATGTCCAGAAAGGGGTGATTAATTTGCCCCTTTTTAATTTGGTGAGCCTGTGTCTTTAGCGTAGCCGGGGGTGTTTAAAAAATTAAAACAATTTTGATTTTTATATAGAACAAGGATAAACTAAAGGCATTATAAGCAATATGAATCTTAACCAAACAACGGGTTATTTGCCGGTGGTGGCCGCTTTGCTCGGAAATATTATAGTCATGGTGATAAAATTCCTGGCCGCCCTTTTTTCCGGTTCTGTGTCCATGTTTTCCGAAGCGGTTCACAGCTTAGCCGATACTTTAAATCAGACTTTGCTGATAATAGGCTTGCGCCGTTCTTTAAAAAAGCCGGATGAAGTTTTTACCTATGGCTATGGTTATGAACGTTTTTTCTGGGCTTTGATATCAGCCTGCGGCATTTTCTTTATTGGCGCCGGTATTACAATTTATCGCGGCGTAATGGCCTTGCTTGAGCCGAAAGAAATTATAGTTCAGCCTTTGGTATTTATAGTTTTGTTAATTGCTTTGGCGGTTGAATCCGTAACTTTTTTATTGGCGGCCCGGGAGTTAAAACGTCATTACCCCGATTTGTCTCGGTGGCAAAGATTGCGGGTAGGCGACCCCTCCACCTTGGCCGTTTTATTGGAAGATGGCTTGGCGATTTTGGGAGTTATGATCGCGACTACGGCCATCGGCCTGACCTATTTAACCGGCAGCTATGTTTGGGATGCCGTGGGTTCAATAATCATTGGTATATTCTTGGGAGTAGCGGCGGTTGTATTAATTATGAAAAACAAGGGTTACTTGATTGGTAAATCTATACCCGAATCTATGCAGGAGAAAATTATTGAATTGTTGGAAGCTGATCCGGCGATTGAAAAAGTATTGAATTTTCAATCCAACGTGCTGGACGTGGGCATTTATCGCGTTAAGTGTGAAGTAGAATTTAACGGTTCAGTGTTATTGAAAGAGATTTATAAAAAAAGTTCTTTGCGCGCGCAGTATCAGGAAGTTAAAGACGATTATGAGGAGTTTAAAAGGTTTTGCGTGGATTATGCCGACCGCATTCCGAGGTTAGTGGGCAAGAGAATTGATGATTTGGAAACCAAGTTAAAAAAAGATTATCCCGGTATAAAATATATTGATATTGAAATTAATTAAAAAATATTATTAACAAACTCGTTCACCCGCAAAGGGTGAACGAGTTTGTTATGGCGGAAGGAGTGCCCACCTGCCGGTAGGCAGGGAATTCTTCCTCGCCCAGGCACATAGCCGGGGTGCGTCATTCCCAGCCGCGGTTTACTCTATTTTGATTATCTTACATTCAATGCTTTTGGCTGCTGACCGGTAGGTTAGGCTGTCGCCCACTTGGCACCCTATTAAGGCGGAACCAATAGGCGAGTGGTGAGAGATAACCCCCTGATTCGGATTGGTTTCGGCTGAACCGAGTATCAGGTAAGTTTTTTGTTTGTCGGCAATTTCAACAGTGACGTGGTGGCCAAGTTGCACCGTAGCGGCGTTCTTAGCTGGCGTAATTACCTTAGCGCTCTTTAACTGTTCTGCCAGCTCAATAATCCTTTGGTTTAGGTTACGCAAGCGCCCTTTGGCCAGGGCGTAGGCGGCATTTTCGGAAAAGTCGCCCATTTCCCCCAGCCGTTTCATTTCGGCGGCTACGCGCGGACGCTGGTATGTTTTTAGGCTTTCCAATTCGTGCTTAAGTTCAGCCAACTTTACCGCCGTCAGGTGCGGGTCGGGTTTAGCGTGAGTATACTTGCCTGACTTTCGTATGGGAATTTGCATTTGATTAGTCTGGAATTATGAACCTAAGAGTTGTTGGTCCACCGGAGGATTGGAGAAATAGGCACGAGCTGTACAATTCAACTCCATTAACTCAATCATCTCCATATCCGTTCGTGTGATCAGTTTAAATCCTGGGCGAGAAAGGCATTCCTTCTTAAAAGAGGGATAGTCCGCGACAGTGAAATCAGCATCGCCTCGTTCTGGTTTTGTGGGGTCAGGAATACGAATTTTCAAAATTCGGAGTACACCCGCCACGGTTTCAAGGTCGGTTATGTGATACAATAGGCCAGAGTTCATCTCTTTCACAACCTTGCCAATAGTTTGGGTCGCTTCAATTAATTCTTTGTATTCGGTGTCTGACTGCGCGAAGATGCAAGCGTAGTTCACTGGGGCATTAGGTTCTAAGGTGTGCCTATCCTTTAGTGCTTTTGCCTGACTAACGATATCCTTCACGAGTTTCTTGAGTGTATTAGTATTCATATTAAGGTAGGTGGGTTATGTCCGATAAAATTGTTATAGTGGTGTACTTGGGTTAAGTACTCAAAATATACAAATATTATAAAGCATTTTAACGATTTGGTTAAACTGATTTTTCAAGCACTCAGATCGCTGTCTAATTTACAAAATGAGACAAGTGAGACACCACTTCAAAGAATTGGTTAAAAGTGATAGAATACAGAATATAAGAAGAAAAAAATTTGAAAATGATATCATAATTTTATGAAAGAGTATTTAGAATTTGCAAAAAAACTTGCTAAAGAAGCCGAGGAAATAGCTTTAAAATATTTTAGTTTTGAAACGGAAAATACTTGGAAGGAAGACGATACGCCATTAACGAAAGCTGATACGGAAATTAATGATTTGGTTATAAAAATGATAAATGAAACTTATCCAAACCATAGTATTTTAGGAGAAGAAGAAAGCAATAAAAAAGAAGGGTCACAATGTGTTTGGGTTTGTGATCCGATTGATGGGACTATAGCTTTTTCTTGTGGCCTACCAATATTTGTTTTCTCAATTGCTCTTGTTGATCAATCAAATGGCCAGCCTATTTTAGGATTAATAAATGATCCAATAATGAAAAATATGTATTGGGCGTGTAAAGATGGCGGAGCATATAGAAATGGTCAAAAAATATTTGTATCAAAGGATACTACTTTAAAAAATACATATTTAAATACCGGCGCTTCAGGAGAAGATGTTGGTTTTTCACCCCTACCACTTATAAAATCACTAAGTGAAAAGAAATGCACGCAAATGAAATTTCCTTCTTTTATTTATGGTGGCGTTCAAGTGGCTAACGGAAAGTTTGTTGGAGCTGTATATTATGGAAAATACGCTCATGATGTTGCTGCATTAAAAATTATTACTGAAGAAGCTGGTGGAAAAGTTACAGATTTAAATGGAGATGAAAGAAGATACGACCAGGATGGAATTGGCTGTGTAGTTTCCAATGGGATTCTTCATGATGAAATATTAGAATATGTTAAGTTGGGTAAATTGTGATTCAAAACTAACTGATTAATACACAAAAACAGCGACCGCAAAAGTCGTTGTTTTTATTTACAATTTTTTAGGCAGTCGGGTCACGCCGATAAGAAATTGTCTTGGCGGAGAGGGTGTTTTCGGCTTCGGCTCTCGTCGTCCTCCTTAGGAGGACTCCTCGGGTTAGCCACCGCCTATGGCGGGATCCCGCCTTCATTTAAATTTTAGATTAGCATAGTGGCGGGACAAACCGTTGCCTTAAACCGCCCACCGCTACGCGGGGCCCCGCCACAGGCGGTGGTCGGCCTAATTCTCAATTGGCGGAAGGGATGGGATTCGAACCCATGAGGCGCTTTTCATGGCGCCACGGTTTAGCAAACCGTTGCCTTAAACCACTCGGCCACCCTTCCACCAATTGAGAATTAACTAACCAGTTTTTTAAAAGATTCTTCTCTTTTATAACTTTTTATCTCAAATTCTCTCTTATAGGCTTACTGTTTGTTATTAAACTGTTCATTATAAATTAATATTCAAGGCGCTCCCCATTTTGTAGATTTATTACCTCCTTTGTTATGCCTTTTCAAACGAGTTGCTGTACTTGTAGTTGAACCTACATAATATCTGCTGGATATCAGACTCTTAATTATATAGATATAATACATAGCTCTTCCGAATTCTGAAAATTGGCGGAGGCGAGAGGCCCGGTAGTATTAAGCTGCGCTTAAACTACTGGGTAAAATTCTCACCTTAGTTTAGAATAGCAGTTTTTCCACCCAAGGTGGATATGCCTCTGGTGGACAAGATTCCTTACTAGTGCGGAGAGGGTGGGATTCGATCCCTCGGTACCTTGCGGCACAACGGTTTTTCGCGACCCCGTAAGAGAGCGGTGGGGGCGAGATTCGAACTCGCGGTCCGTTTTGGCGGACTCCGGTTTTCAAGACCGGTGCACTAAACCACTATGCGACCCCACCATAAGATTATATTAGATTTATTGTGAAGTTTTTCCGCCTCCGCTATTAATGTTCAGCTTCGGCGGATTGCTGTTTGTTGCCAATCGCGTCGCTCTTGGACAAACAGGGAACAAGACTGCCGCCTTCAACCGCTCGGCCACCCCACCGCTCTCTTACGGGGCAAGTTGTCCGATTAAACCCCCGCCCCGTGTCCCCGCTTAGCGGGGTACTATCGGGGACTCTCGCACCTCTCTGTACTGATTTAGAATAATGTTGCTTTTGTCACTCCGGTTTATCCCGTCTTGTCTGCGGGTCACGCCTTCAAAAAGCTAACTTAGTATAGTAATTGACAGTTTAAGTGTCAACGCTACGAATTAACTAACCGTTAATTAACTAACCCATTGCCAGTTAACAAATCGCGCTACGCTTAATATTAACAGCGGTATGGAAATGGCCAAATACAAATACCACAGCCATTTATTTTTTAGCTGGCTAATTACTATAAATATGGGCAATATTGCCAATATAAAGCGGGGCAGGCTGCCGAGTGTGTCGGAGAAAAGCGAGGGTAATATAGTGAGAACAGCCAACAAAGCGTAGCTTTTATCTAACCGCCATAGTTTGGGCAAACATATAAGTACCAATCCCAGCGCCGCCAGCTCGCTCAAATGAACTAGCCACCGGTCGCCCTGGGTTAAAACATTGTGAATCGTGCCGGCTAATAATTTATGCGGCCAAACTAAGTGCCGCGCGGCCAAAGTTTGGCCGTGCAGCCAAGCCAATGGATCACCGACCAGGTAGTAAAGGTATACACTAAAAGCCACTAGTCCGAGCGGTGGAATTAAAAGCGGTATTAAAGTACGCCGGTTTAGTAACTTTTTATTAAGCCACTGTTTAGTTAGTAGGACTGGCCACAAAAATATTCCCACTGGCCGACTGGCGCTGGCCAGTCCAGCTGTTACACTTGAGCTAAACCAGTGATTTTGTTCAACCAGCTAAAATGTTAAAGCTGACAGCAGCAACAAAGTGGATTCGCTATAGGCACTAACCATAAAAAATGATGTTGGAAACGCCAATAAAGTTATTAGGCTGTAGTTGGCTGTTAAGCGAGAGTATTTTTGATCAAGCCAGCGCCAAAATACTAAACTAAAAAGCAGAGCCATTGCGTTTGCTATTACCACTCCAGCTAACAAAGAGCGCAGGTTTGTAACCAGTTTAGTTATTTTCCATAACAGCGGGTAAAGCGGGAAAAAAGTAACATTGGACATAGCATCGGTTTTAAACCAATAACTATGATCAACAATGCTGGCGTACCAGCCGCTGTCCCAGCGGGCAAGCAGCGGCGCTTGTTGTTCCCAAGGCCAAGGATTAATAGGCGGCGTTAAATAAAAATTCGCCAGCCGGGCGACAATTTCTATACTTATCCGCCACAGTAAAAAAAATAACAGCGGCGTCAGCCACCAGTACTTATTAAGCAGGGATTTAAGTTTGTAGAAAAAGTTAACCATGATTATTTAGTATTCAGTTTTTTTGTATTCTCAATTCCTAATTCATGATTCCTAATTCTAACTATTCTTAACTCGCTCTTCGGTATTCGTAATTCCATTTTCTATTTTGGTATATTATCCTTTGGCCACGGTCAGTCCCCAGACTTCCATAGCGCCGGCCGCTTTAAGCAGTTTGGCGCATTCTTGCAAAGTGGCGCCGGAGGTGTAAACATCGTCAACCAAAATATAAACTTGGTTTTGGCAATCAATTCCCGCTTTTAATTTGAAGACGTTTTGCAGATTTTGTCGGCGTTTAGCCGGGTCGGTTATTTTACTCTGCGGCTGGGTGCCGCGCGTTCGTTCAATGATATCGGCTATTTGCAAATTAGCCGCCTCGCTAACCACCTGCGCCAACAGCGCGGCTTGGTTAAAACCGCGTTCGCGCGCTCGCCACTTGGCCAATGGTACGGGTACCAAAAACCAGTTGCTGCGCGGCGTTGCGTGCCAGGGCGGCGGTAAATTGTAGACGCGCAAGGTGGTAATAAGTATTTGCCCCAAAATCGGCACCGCGGCCGTTAAGAATTGGTATTTTAAACCGGAGATTAATTTTTTTATTAAGCGGTTGCTGTAAGATTGGCTGCACCACAGGCCGTTCAGCGATTGGTTGCTATTACAGTTTTCACAAAACTCACCAACCGGACTGTTGGCGCCGCAAGTCGGGCAAGTTAGTTGTCGGGGATAAGTTAGTTCAGCTAAGCAGAGCGGGCAGGCCCAGTCGTTAAATTGGCCGCAACCGGCACAACGTTGCGGGAACAAAGCTTCCACCAGCCAATTAAAAAATTGTTTTAAAGTTTGCCTCATAACCTTCCAGTTAAAGATGGTGAGATGGTTTCAAAACTCATTTCTGCTGTAATTTCATCTTTTCGGCTGCGACTTCGTCAGGCTTCGCAAACAGGATTTCACCGTAGTTCTACTACGTTTCAATTCTTTTGGCCGCCTTCCTCGTCTCGTTCAATCCGCCCAAGTTTTCTTTCAGAAAATTTAGGCGGACGCCACGAAAGAGTTTTGGAACCATCTCGCGGTAAAATTATTGAATTATAAGTTTACCGTCTTTAACTTTAATTTTAACTTGACCGGACAGTTTAATTGTCCCCGCAATCAGTTGGTTGGTTAAATTATCCTCCAATTCGCTTTGTAAAAGTCGTCTGATGCCGCGCGCCCCTTGTTCGGGCGAGAAGGTTAAACGAGCAATGGCGCGGGCGGCCCCCGGCGCTAAACGCACGGTAAGTTTTATTTTTTGCCGCGTCAGGCGTTGGTTGAATTCGCTTATTTGCAGCTGAACGATTTTAGCCAGGTCAGATTCGGACAGGGGATTGAATACCAGTACGCCGTCCAGTCGGTTTAAAAATTCAGGCCGGAAAAATTTTTTAACCTCGTCCAGCAACTGGTTTTTGGTTTGTTGGAAATTGGCCTGAAAGTTTTCCAGGGTTGATTTGCCGCCGGCGTCAAAACCAAGCCGGGCTTGTTGGTTTAATTCATTCAAACCCAAATTGGACGTCATTATTATAAGGGTGTTTTTAAAGTTGATTTGTTTGCCGGCGGCGTCGGTTAAATGGCCGTCTTCCAGAATTTGCAGCAGCAAGTTAAACACATCAGGATGGGCTTTTTCAATTTCATCAAACAATACCACACTGAATGGTTGCCGTTTAATAAGGTCGGTTAACTTATTACTGTCTTTGTAGCCAACATAGCCGGCCGGAGCGCCAATCAGTTTAGAAATGTTAAAGGCTTCGGAAAATTCCGACATATCCAAACGAATTAAGGCGTGGCGGTTTTTAAATACTTGTTCGGCTATTACTTTGGCCAGTTCAGTTTTGCCCACGCCTGACGGTCCCAGAAAAATGAATGAGCCGATCGGGCGCAGTGGATTGCCCAAACCCAACCGGGCGCGGCGGATAGCCTGCGTGATCGCTTGAATAGCTTCGCTCTGGCCAACTATATGCTGACCAATTAAGGCTTCCAGTTTATTGAGTTGCAAGCGTTCCTTGGCCACCAGTTCGGTTAGCGGCACGCCGGTGATTTGGGCCACGATTTCGGCCACTTGTTGGCGGGTAACTGTCAATTTGGGGTTGGCGGGGCGGGGGTCAAATTGACCAGCGAGCTGATCTAAACCAAGGGCTACTTTACCAGCCTCGGTTTTGTAGCTCATCGCCTGTGAGAAATTTTCCAGCTTGATGGCATTTTCCTTAGCTTGGTTTAACTCTTTTAGTTTAGTTTCCAGTTCGCGCCGAGTTATTAATTTGTTGTCAGTTGGTTGAGTAACTTTTAGTTTGGAGGCGGCTTCGTCCAGCAAGTCAATGGCCTTATCAGGTAAAAATTTTTCCGGCAGATAGCGCTCGGACAATTCCACCGCCGCCTCAATCGCCTCGTTGCTTATATTAACACCATGAAAAAGTTCATAATTATGGCGCAGGCCGTTGAGCACGCTAATGGTTTCCGCCGGCGTTGGTTCGGCGACTTTAACCACTTGAAAGCGGCGTTCCAGGGCCGCGTCGGATTCAATTGATTTTTTATAGTCTTCCGGCGTGGTGGCGCCAATGCAGCGGATTAACCCTTTGGCCAAAGCCGGCTTGATAAGGTTGGCCAGGTCAAGCGATCCCGGCGCCGCGCCCGCGCCGATAATGGTGTGAATTTCGTCAATGAATATTATTATTTCCTCGTGAACCTTAAGCTCGTCCAATATTTGTTTAAGCCGGTTTTCAAATTCGCCCCGGTACATTGTGCCGGCAATAATTAGTCCCAAATCCAGCGCGTAGATTTTTTTGTCCATTAAGAATTCCGGCACTTGGCCGTCCATAATTCGTTTGGCTAAACCTTCCACAATAGCGGTTTTACCCACTCCGGGGTCGCCGAGCAGCAGGGGATTGTTTTTGGTGCGCCGCGCCAGAATATTTATTAAGCGGTCAATTTCGCCGTGGCGGCCAATTACCGGGTCAACTTTACGTTGGATTTCGTCAGCGGTTAAGTCAGTACAAAAAAAATCAAGCGCCGGCGTTTCGGCGCCAGCCTGGTCGTCGGTTTTTTCTTCATTGTCAAGCAAGAGCTGTGCTAAGTCGGGAAAACGCGAAGCGCTTTTTAAAGCCGATACCACTTGCAATTTTAATACAGTGGGGGTTATGTCTAACTTTTTCCACAGGTCAGATATAGTTAAGTCGTCACTAATGGTAAAGGCATAGAGCAAGTGTTCACTGCCAATGTAGTGGTGATTAAATCGCCAGGCGGTGGCGATTGATTTTTCCACCAGCTTTTTAGCGGTAACCGTTAAATAATCGGTCAATATAATCATCCAGTTTACCGGTTCGTAAGGCGCCGGCGCTAGTGGCGGCCGGGTAACAACATTGTCCGTCACCGAATTGTACAACCGTTGTCGGACAGTTACCGGTGTTAAAGTTTGTTTGTTTAAAAAATCATTAGCTAACGAGCCTTGTTCCAAAGTCAGGGCATAAAATAAATCAACCGCCGTTACCTGCGGCCGGCCAGATTCGGCCGCGACGCGATGGGCGATGGCTAAAATGCGTTGATAATGAGTGGTGAATTTGGAGAGAATGTCCGGCATGATAGGAAATTAAAAATTGAAAAATCAAAATGCAAAATAATAAGGTAAAATCCAGAAATTGAATTTTTATTTTTTATTTTTGAATTTTTAATTTCCTATGCCATTTGCCGCAAAGCTTTTACCCGTTCGGCAAGGGGCGGATGAGTGGAGAGCAATTTAGTCATACGCTTGGCGCCGGCGCCAAACGGTGAGCTTATGTACAGATGAGCCGTCGCCTGCGAAGCCCGTTGCAACGGCTGGCCGTCGGCCGCGATTTTTTCCAAGGCCCGGGCCAAACCTTCGGGGTAGCGGGTAGCCAGCGCGCCGGCGGCGTCAGCCAAGTATTCGCGTTTGCGTGAAATCGCCAATTTAATAAGATTAGCGATTAGGGGGGACAGTATGGCTAAGATTAAGCCGACCATCATAATTACGCCACTGCCGTTGTTTTGATTGCCAAAGCGGCGGCCGGCGCCAAAAAATAATTGCGAACGTAAAAATATATCGGACAAAATTACTATCATGCCAACCAAAACAATCACCAGCGTGCCCAGACGAATGTCTAAGTTTTTAATGTGGGATAATTCATGGGCAATTACGCCTTCCAGTTCCTCGTTGGCCAGTTTGGCCACCAGGCCTTGGGTTAAGGCAATGGACGAGTGTTGCGGGTCGCGACCGGTGGCAAAAGCGTTCATAGCCTGGTCCGGTATCAGGTAAACTTTTGGCATGGGCAAGCCTTGGCTAATGCATAAATTTTCTACCAAATTCCACACGTATGAATTATCCGTCTTGCTGATAGGGTAAGCTCCCGCCAGGCCAAGGGCGATTTTATCGCCGGCGTAGTAGCCGGTTAACGCCATTACAATCGCGATTAGGCCGGCGATAGTTAGCGGGCCATATAAAGAGCCGCTGGATAAACCCATTACATAGCCGAGCGCCAGTATAACCACCAAGAATATGGTTATTAAGGCCCAGGTTTTTTGCTTGTTAGCGGTAATTTGGGAGTACATGATAGGAAATTTAAAATTGAAAAATCAAAAATTAAAATGAAGAAAAATAATTTTAAATTTTACATTGCCTGCCCGCCAGCGGCCTCGCTTAATTAAAAATAAGTTATTTAGTGTTATGTCTTTTTGTTTAACACTATCGTTGGCCTTAGGACAGGCTTTGGCGGGCATCGTTTAGCGGGGCAGGCGGGTTATTTTTCATTTTGATATTTACATTTTTAATTGTCTTTAAAATTTTACCTCCACATTCGCCTTTTCCGCTTCATTATCCATTTCAAAAAATTCCCGCTTGGCAAAGTTAAAAGTCTGGCCGACCAAATTGGAGGGGAAGGTTTCCAAAGCGGTGTTAAGGTCGCGTACCAAGCCGTTGTAAAAGCGGCGAGCGGCCTGAATTTTATTTTCGGTATCAGCTAACTCGTCCTGCAGTTTGGCAAAATTGACATTGGCTTTTAGTTCCGGGTAAGCCTCGGCCACGGCGAACAAACTTTTTAAAGCGTCACTTAGCATGTTTTCGGTTTGTTGCTTGTCAGCCACGCCTTGGGCGTTAATCGCCCGACTGCGCGCTTCGGTTACGGCGGCAAAAACTTTAGCCTCGTGCGCGGCGTAACCCTTGACCGTGCTGACCAGGTTGGGTATTAGGTCGTGGCGGCGTTTAAGCTGCACGTCAATATCGCTCCAGCCCTCGGCGCTGCGATTTTTTAAGGTTATTAGCCGGTTAAAGGTGGCAACTAACCAGCCGAGCAATATAGCCGCGCCGCCGATGATTAGCCAAGCAAGTGTGGACATATTATTTAGTAATTAATGATAAATTATTAATATTTAGCAAATTGTAGTTTAGCATTTTGACGATAAAAAATCAACCATAGGAAATTTAAAATGTAAATATCAAAAATAAAAATTAAATTTCTGAATTTTACATTTTACATTGCCTGCCCGCCATCAGCTTCTTGCAATCAACGTACTTTAACTAAGGCGGTAAAGCGTTGATTTATAAAGCGGGTGTGTTTGGTATAGGCTTAGGCAGGTTGGTTATTTTACATTTTGATTTTTAAATTTTGCATTAATTAAATAAAAATAGGCCCGTTTTAGCGAACCCATTTTTAATCAGTTTGCTAAAATATTGCTTTACTTTATATTCAGCACTTCAATGCGTGAAGCCGTAAATTCTGTTTGGTCCTTAATGTTGGCGGCCGAGACCACTGTAACTTGGTCACCGGTTTTAATATCAGACAATTTTATATTCTCTTGTTTGAACAGGTTGGCGCCGCCTTCCTTGGGCAGTACCTTGGGAATGGTGCGGCTGATGATTTGGGTGTTATCGTCAGCTTTTACCTTAAGCGCAGTTTCGACTTTTAAGTAATTTACATTTGGTTTGGCTGAAACCGTAATCGTGTCGCCAGCGACGGCGGTAACTTCGCCAACATAGGAGTAAACCTCGCTGGGTACTACCGGAGCCGGTGGTTGGTTAGGATTAGGCTGTTCATTGCCGTTGGCGGCCGCTTGTTCTTGGTTGGTTAGATTAGCCTTGTCGGATTTATCGCCCGCTGGCTTGTTAGACGATAAATAATAACCAATGGCGACTAAGACTATCGCCACCAAGGCAACTACCACTAAAATCGTGGTGGTGTTGCTACTGGGCTTTTGCGGGGACATTGGCGTGTCATTCATAGGTTTTATGTTAAGTGGCCGGTTTAACCGGCGAAATAAATTTCTAGATAAACTACCTTTATACTTTACTAGCTTTACCCGTAAGTTGTCAAAATAATTACCAATGCCATATCTGTAGTAAGATTCGCTCGCTCATTAGGAATGGGTTTTTAATCATGTTTGCTTAGAAGCAGATAATATGCTATAATAAACTTATATTACTGGTAATTAGAAATTTACGGCTGTTAGATTTAGGAATTAAAGGTTATAATAGTAGTTAAGGTAATCTACCATTATGATTGTTATAGACACCGAGCGCGAATTCCATTTTGTCCTTCTTCGTCCACCTTTTCGGGGACTACGGCGGAGCAGGCTGGCTAATATGCTATAATAGCTTTATCTAAGAACTATTGGTTAAGAATTTGGGTTTTATGCGCCAATCAAAATTTGTCCCGCCTACGGCTAAAAATAATAATAACCCATTATATCGCGCCCAAAGCTCCGTTCGTGTTTTAGCGAAAGCTGGAGTTTTTTTGTTTGGCTTAATAGTAATCGGTCTAATTATTCCACTGTTGCCGGTTAAGGCCGTCTCGTCTACACCCAATGCGCCCAGCGGTTTATATAAATCCAGTTCTACCGCTACCAGCATTACTATAAATTGGACTGACAACTCAAGCAATGAAACCGGTTTTAGAATATACCGCAATGGCTCTCTGTATGATTTAGTCGGGGCTAATACTACTTCTTATACTGATACCGGTTTAGCCTGCGGCACTACTTATTCTTATTATGTAACGGCAATTAATAGTGTTAGTGCTCCACCGCCTCCTAGAAGCGGTTCCACCAGCTATAGCGCCAGCAACACCAATAGCTGCACGCAAAACTATTCTAGTTATAGTTTGAGTTTGGCCGCCGGAGAAACCCTAAATATTGGAACCTGCGGCGTGGCCGGTTCTTCAGGCAGTGGTGATACTTATTTACGGTTGTATTTGGGCGGCAGTGAGGTAGCTTCTAACGATGATGCTTGCGGGGTGTTGAGTAATATTAGTTATACGGCTTCTAGCGCCGGCACTTATGTGCTGCGCATGGGTTGTTATAGCAGTGGCAGTTGCAGCGGCACCGTGGCCTATACAATCAACAGTTTGGCGCTAAAAACGCCGTGGTCGCCGGTCGCCAAAGTTTTTAATTGGTTTAATAGAGAACTCGGTTTAGTTAAAACAGCCGCGGCCCAGACGGTTTACGAATCTACTGCGTCTAACACTATTAGCGCTAGTACGGCCGCCTGTCCAGATACTACTCCGCCCACTAACCCAACTTCTCTAAGCGCTTCTGGTTCACCTTGTTCAGGCAGTAATCCTTTGGCTTGTTCCAGTACCGCGCCGTCTTTAACTTATTCCTGGAATGCCGGGACTGATGCCGGCTCCGGCATTGCCGGCTATCAAGTAGTTTTGCAAGATTCCACCACTGCCGCTTGGGTAGCCTCGGCTACCGTGGGCAATGTTTTAAGCGCTTCTCTTTTTCCCAGCGGTTTAGTTAATAATCGCACTTATTATACCTGGGTGCGGGCTTATGATAATGCCGGTAACTGGAACGGGGTATTTTTAATGGGTAATAGCGTTGTGCCGCAAAATGAGACCACTCCGCCCACCGGCAGCGTCAATCCAGTCTCGGGCACTAGTTACAGTGCTTACAGCTATAATGTTACAGCCTCTTATACTGATGCCAGTGGAGTGGCCTCTATAACATATTGTACTGTTGATGGCACTTCTAATTGTTCTCCTTCTATTACTTCTGCCACTAGTTCTGTGGTTGTAACAATTGCTAGTCCAATAATTACTTTTTGCCACTTTGGTACGGATACGTTAGGCAATTCTAGCGCTGTAGCTTGCGGTACTTATTATTTAAGGCCAACCCAACCGAATTCTATTGCGCTTTCTACCAATCAGAATAATGGTAACGTTACCATAGGCTGGTGGGATACTGCCACCAGTGAATCTAGTTTTGGAATTGCCAGAACCGGCCCAAGTAATACTATTTTTTCAGCTCCAGCTAAAAGTGGCACCGGTTGGACCAGTTATACTGATGTTTCTTGTCCGACAGGCGGTACTTATACTTACGCGGTGTCGGCCTGTAACGCGGCTGGTTGTAGCAATGCTATTTCCGATTCAATTATTAAGCCGAGCTGTGACACCACGCCGCCCAGTGGTACTGTCAACTTTAATCCCAGCGTGAATTATACTTCAGCCAGCAGTTCCGGGGTAGATTTAGGTTGTAGTGATGTGGGTGGTAGTGGTTGTTCCACTTATAAACTATACGGCCCTAATGATTCTAGTTGCAGTAGCAGCTTAATTACGTCTGGCAGTTATTCTGGTCCAGTTTCAACTACAATAAATTTGGGCGGGCAGGGGGCTAAGGCTATTAGCGCTAAGTTTACCGATGTGGCGGGTAATAGCAGTTGTGTATCGCAAAGTATTTATGTTGATACTACTCCTCCTACTGGCAGCGTATCCATAAACAATGATGCCACAACTACCAGTAGCGCCAATGTTACTTTAACTTTAACTTGTTCTGATAATACTGACCCTGATCTACGAGTCTTAGCTCCCCCTAGCAATAAATTCGCTTTTGTTTCAAAAATTCTGCATTGGTTAGGTTTGAATTGGATAGCCGAGGCTTTCATCGGCCCCACCGGCAAAGGCGGATGTCAGTCGTATAATGTTTACACTAGTGGTAATTGTTCTGGTTCGGCTGTTAGTAACGGTACGGCTCCGCAAAGTAGTAATTCCATCACTGCTTCGGCCACTTTGTCGTCGGGTAGCGGTACCAAGTACATCAGCGTGCAATATATGGACGGCGCTGGCAATACTTATTGCGCTTCCGATAGTATAGTTTTAGATACCACCCCGCCGACTTGTTCAGTAGCTGCTTCCGGCTCCACCTTAACCGCCACTTGCTCTGACACCGGCGGTTCCGGTTGCACCCAAGCCACCAAAACTCAAACCGCTACCACCACTGGCACTTATACTTTTAATTTCAGTGATAATGCCGGTAACAGCGGTTCTTGTTCGTATCCTTATACGGCTGTGCAGCTGCCGACAGCTTGTACCAGCGTGGGAGTTACTTCGATTGTTAGCGGTAGTGGCGCTACCAATGTAACGCCAGTTACTTTCCAGTGTTATGGCTCGTCCGGCGGGTCGCCTAATGAATATTTGCATACTTATTATTTGAATGGTTCATCTCCGGTTGTGGTAGGTAATCAGCCTTCTTATTTGAACTTAACTTTAGGGCAAGGAACTTATGCAGATTGTATTCAGGCTCATAATTCAGCCGGTTACAGCGGTACTACTTGCGGTTCTATGGTAGTAGATACTCAAGGGCCAATTCCGGACGCTGCCGTTACTGAAGTTGGTTCAAAAGAGTACAGCCTAACCCCAACTTCAATATTTACCAATATCAAAGGGTCTCGTTATGCAAAAGGTACCACTAGTACCAATGCTAATGACCCCGCTTTTAGTCTTACTTTGCCTGTAACGAGCCTTTCTGGATTAAAAACTGCAACCTGTGTTCTTAATAAGGGTGCAACTCAAGTAGGAGCGTCTGTTGGATGTAGAAATTCTAATAATCAAATAAGCGTGTCTTTTACTCCTTACAGTTATACGACAGGTACGAATAATAATGATAACAACGGAGATTATTCTATAGTAGTAAGTGCAGCGGATAATGCTGGTAATATAAAGAATAATTTTTATACAAGCAGTGTTTTAAATGTTAATAATTTGAAACCCAGTATTACTAATGTTCGTTAAACAATTATTTTATTGTTAAACTTTAAAAATCAACCTTAATTGGGTTGATTTTTTGCTTTATCTTAGCCAAGATATCCACTTATGCCCTTGACAAAATAGTGTTTAGGGTGTATGATGAATTGTTAAATTAAAATAAACAGTGGATAATATAAATAGTCATTGCGAGCGGAGCGAGTGTGCTCAAAATGACAATAACAAAGTTTTTTAAAAAAGTCATAATATTAAAAACTAAATATAAAGGTGCAATAATGAAACGATTGTTAAACATATCGTTAGTGTTGCTCTTTGTAGCAACACTGTCTTACGGCCAGTGGCAGCAAGTTACCAACTGGGATCCTAAACAGCAACTTGAAGCTGTTTGTTCTGTGGATAATAATGTTTGGACAGTAGGCAATGGCCATCCTTCAATATATCACTCTACTGATTCAGGAAAAACCTGGTCAGCGCAACTAGAGCCAGGCACAGAGGCGGCCGCATACAACGCTGTTCAGTTTGTCAACAAGAACTTGGGTTATATAGCCGGTGGTCCTATCAGTGGTGAAGATTACGGTGTAATCTTAAAAACCACCACTGGTGGCAGCAGTTGGTTCCGGCTTAATAATCCTGTAGCCAGCGGTATCAGATGTATGTTTTGGGCCGATAGTTTAAATGGCTGGTTAGCCGGAGGTACTAGGCAGTTATACTATTATAAAGATACTACTGGTACTAATGGCGGCTTGGTCTGGCGAACTACTGATGGGGGTTTCACGTGGAATATTCAAAAATTTGGTAAGCCAAGATATGGATTTTGGCGTATTCAGATGTTGTCAAATGGTTTTGGTTGGCTGTTAAGCATGAACGAATTGTATACAACTTCTGACTTTGGTTCTACTTGGCGCAAATACAACAGCTTGCCACTGTCAGGCGATTATGAGTATTTTCAATTGGTTGCCAAAGCAAACAAAGTCTATATAGTCTTGCGTTCATTTTCATTGAACAAAACTCCAGTTTATATGTCGCAGGATAATGGTTTGAACTGGCAGTTGCTTAGTGAATTGAATGGTTTGCCGCTTCGTCCCAATTCTTTGCTTGCTATTGATGAAAATGATTTGTATTTTGTTGGAAACGATTGGCAAATAAATAGTTATATTCTAAAATCTACTGATGGCGGAAAAACTTGGAAAGTTGATTTTCAGGTTGGTATGAATAGCGGTGAAATTTATTACACATTACAAATGAGTCCTGATATGAAAACCGGTTGGGCAGTTGGTTCACAAATCTGGCGCTATGTTGTTCCGCCCACGCTCAATGTTAATCCTGATAAGGTGGCTAGAGCTGGTACGCCGTTTGTAGCCCGGTATTCAACCTATAAGACCTACCCCGGTGATAATATGGCTACGGCAAAAGTTGACTATCCTAGTTGGTTAAGCGTGGTATCAAGTACGGAGATTAAAGGCACAGTGCCAAATTCTCTGTTACACAAGAAATTCGTTTTCCAAGTTACGGCTACTACAACCGAAGGCGGATTTAAGACTTTCAAGTCGGATTCCATTTATGTGGATGACGTGGTTTGGGTTGAGCCAAATGAAGTTCCAACTAAATTCTCGCTTAGCCAAAACTATCCTAATCCGTTCAATCCCAGCACCACTATTAGTTATACCATTCCAACTAGTACCGACGTAAAATTAGTGGTTGTTAATACTCTTGGCCAAGAAATTGTCACTTTGGTCAACGAATACAAAGTTGTTGGCACTTATGAAGTAGTTTTCTCCGCCCAAGGCGGATCCGCCTCTGGCGGAAATGCCAGCAATTTGCCCAGCGGTATCTACTTCTACCGCTTAACAGCTGGCAACTTCGTCAGCACTAAGAAAATGATGTATCTAAAATAAAAATAATTCTGCCAAGCATCGCGCTTGGCAAGTCAAAAATAAAGGGTTCATTCAGGTGTTAATTCTCATACAGTTTTCTATAATTGATTACTGCGAGATTTAACACCTTATTTTTTTGTCTTTTTATCTTTTTTACATTTTTCCAATCAAGCAAATACTTCCATACTTCCCAGTATCAAAGTAATTGACGATTTTATAATTATTATGATTTATGCTAAGGTAACTTGTTAAATAAGATAAAATAGCGTTTAGGGTGTATGATGGATTGTTAAATCAAAATAAACAGTGGATAATATAAATAGTTGAACCAAAAAAGTTTTTTAAAAACATATATAAGGAATCTAGTCATGAGAACAATAGTTAAGTTGTTCCTAGTTTTGTTTGTATTATTTGTTGCCCCTGTAATGGCTCTTTACCAGCAGGGAGTTTCATTGCCAACGCAATGGACCAATGTCAGCTCGGAAATAGACTTGTATGCTATTGAAACACTGGACGGCGTGAATGTTTACGCTGCCGGCGGCGCTAAAATACTCTGCTCTCATAATGGTGGTCAAACCTGGACCAAGCCAGTAACTGATGATGTCTGGTTTAAAGGCATTAAAGTATTTGATAATAACAATGTTTTAGTTTACGGCGGCGCTTACGGCGACGGTGTTATTTATCAAACCACCGATGGCGGCCAAACCTGGACCATAAATCGTTTAACCGGCCTTAATCTTATAATGTCCATGCATTTTTTGGACAGGTTAAATGGTTGGATAACGAGTTATGACGTTGTGGAAATTAATCTTATGGTCATTCGTATACACAAAACTACCGACGGCGGCCAAACCTGGACTCTAGCCCATTCTTTTATTAGTAGTTATAGACTGCGAAGTATTTGGGCAGTCAATCAAAATACTGTTATAGCCGCAGGCGATAGTGCTCGAGTTATTATAACTACCAATGCTGGTGTAACCTGGAATAAGATTACTATGCCTAGTGCTGGTCTTACTACTAGCTTTGAATCAATTGTGTTTACCAATAATTCTACCGGCTTAATAGCAGGAAATCAGACATCAAGTCAGGGTAATTATGTATTTAAAACTACCGATGGCGGTAAAACTTGGACAATTGTTTTTGGTAATAAAGATTATTATATTTACCATTTGCAAATGCTGGATAGTAATAATGGTTACGCGGTTGGACAAGTAGGTAAATGGAACCCGGGTAGGATATATGGTGCCTTATTTAAAACTACTGATGGTGGAAACAATTGGCAGGAAATGTTAGCTAACGGCGATAATAATGCTTACTACGGTGTTAGTTTTATCAATCAGGAAAGTGGTTTTATCGCTGGTCTTGATGGCATCTATAAGTATCAAAATCATTGGCCTAAGTTTAATATTACCAGCCTAGCCACCGTGGCTTATGTAGATAGTACTTATCGGCAAAAGTTGCAGGCGACTGACGTAGATGGCGATAGTCTGCGTTTCAGTTTGGTGAACAGTCCGGTATTCTTGCACATAGTTGATAGTACAATCACTGGCAAGCCAACCACTGCTGATACAGGTAGTTATTTAATTACAGTGGTAGTTAGCGATGGCAAGGGTGGAACTGACACCTTAAAGTATAACCTTAAGGTAGATAAGCTAACTGGTATTGATGATAGTCAAACTGTTCCAGTTACTTATAGTTTGAGCCAAAACTATCCCAATCCGTTTAACCCAAGTACAACTATTGTTTATTCCATTCCAACCTCCTGCCAAGTTAAGCTTCAAGTTTTAGACATACTTGGCCGAGAAATCGTTGAGTTAGTCAACGAGCAAAAATTCGCTGGCAGTTACGAAGTAGTTTTTTCCGCCCAAGGCGGATCCGCCTCTGGCGGAAATGCCAGCAATTTGCCTAGCGGTATCTACTTCTATCGCTTGCAAGCTGGCAACTTCGTCAGCACTAAGAAAATGATGTATCTAAAATAAAAAAATCTGCCAAGCATCGCGCTTGGCAAGTCAAAAATAAAGGGTTCATTCAGGTGTTAATTCTCATACAGTTTTCTATAATTGATTACTGCGAGATTTAACACCTTATTTTTTTATTATTCTTATCTTTTTTCATTTTTCCAATCAAGCAATTACTTCCATACTTCCCAGTATCAAAGTAATTGACGATTTTATAATTATTATGATTTATGCTAAGGTAACTTGTTAAATAAGACAAAATAGCGTTTAGGGTGTATGATGAATTGTTAAATTAAAATAGACAGTGGATAATATAAATAGTCATTCTGAAGCTGATGTTCATCGGCTGAAGAATCTAAAGCGAATAATCAAAATGTTACAGATTTTTCGCTTCGCTCAAAATGACAATAAAAAAGTTTTTTAAAAAAGTTAATAATATCAAATAAATAAAAGGTGACAAAATGAAACGATTAATTATTTTAATCGTAATACTTGGTTTAGTTTTTTCTAAACCGGTAATTGGTCAATGGACCAAAGTAACTCAAGGCAATTACATGGGCCTTGAAGACATATCGTTTGCCGATGCTCAGAACGGCATTGCGGTATCTGACCTTGGTCTGCATTATACAACTGATGGTGGCAAAACCTGGCCTGATTATGCTGATTGGAATATGCTCTGGAAATCATACACTTATGTGCATTTTCTAGACAATCAGACTGGTTGGATTTTAGGCTATGACGCGGGTGAGCCAGGATACTTTTTTAAAAGTATTGATGCTGGCAAAACCTGGCAACAGGTGCAGAATCCGGTTAATGGGTTGATGTATAAAATGTTCTGGCTTAATTCCAATATTGGTTATGCTTTTGGCGGCACGCGCGGCCTCTTATTCCGTGGCGACACTACCGGCACTAATGTTGGCTATATTTGGAAAACAACTAACGCTGGCACCACCTGGACCGCCGCCGCAGTTGGCAAGCCTTATGGCGGTTTTAACGATATGTGGATGCAGTCAAATGGCAAAGGCATACTGATTGGTCCGTATGTTATGTATTCAACGACTGACTTTGGTAATTCCTGGCAAAAGAAAAATTTTCTTCTTCAAACTAATGAAATATTAAAGAAAGTTTATTTCTTTAATGAGAATGATGGATTTATTTTTTCTTTTAAGTATAAAAATGGTTCATATACCAGGTTATATAAAACCAAAGATGGCGGTGCAACTTGGCAATTATGGTCGGAAATTAGTAAGTTTGATATAGGTTTTATGAGTCCGGTTTGTGTGGTTAATGTTAATAATATTGTGTTATCAGGTAGTTATAGTAATTCGGTAGACACAGCCAATTATCAAGTCAAGCGTTCTATTGATGGCGGTAAAACTTGGCAAACCGAATTAACGAATTTTGATAACAATGATTATATGCAGACCATCAAAAAGTTCGGTAACACCTATTGGGGTGTTGGCGCACAAATTTGGCGCTGCGATAATGTACCTCCAATGTTTACTGTCAATATAGGCGATTCAATAGCCTATGTTGATTCGCAATATATCCAAGCCTTACAAGCTGTTGACGTGGAAGGTGACCCCTTAACGTTTAAATTATTAAACGCTCCCCAATTTCTGTCTGTGGCTGATAGCTATGTAAAAGGAATTCCCCGGTCTACCGATATTGGCAAATATGTCATAAGAGTTGAGGTGTCAGACGGCAAGGGTGGCAAGGATACATTGTCCTATAACCTGAAAGTTGATTTCGCCACCGGCGTTGAGGATGAATTAAGTATTCCAACTGAATTCTCGCTTAGTCAAAACTATCCCAATCCGTTTAACCCCAGCACAACCATTAGTTACAGTATTCCAACTTCCTGCCAAGTTCGTTTAACAGTTTTAGACATACTTGGCCGAGAAATCGTCACATTGGTTGACGAGCATAAATTCGTTGGCAGTTACAATGTAACTTTCACCGCCAGCAATTTGCCCAGCGGTATCTACTTCTACCGCTTAACCGCTGGTACTTTCACAAATACCAAAAAAATGACACTCGTTAAATAAAATTTTCTGGTGTCATTCTGAAGCCCTCCTTAAGAGGGCTGAAGAATCTAATAAAATAATGGTTTAGGTGTTAGAGATGCAGTACTCATAATCAGTATTCGCTCTAACACCTTATTTTTTATCGCGAACTCTTTTTGACAAATACTTCCATACCCACGCACCAGCCCGACCAAGTCGGGGCGGTGCGGGACTTCGCTTCCCAGTATCAAAGTATTGGTCGATTTTATAATTATAGATCCAATATGCCATTGACAAGGGTATATTTTAGAACTATAGTAAAGTGTTAAATCTATAAAAATAGTTCATACTATTAAATAGTCCCGTTGTTGTTTTGAGAAGTTAGTCATTGTGTAGTTCTTGTCTGTCATTGCGAGGAAGTCGATTCATATCGGCTGACGCGGCAATCTCATTCTTCTTAAACCAATAATAAAGTGTCATCCTGCTTGCCCCGCCTTGGCGGAGGAACAAAGTGAAGGATCTAACAAAGTTTTTTAAAAAAGTTAATAATATTATAAACAAACTATAAAGGTGATAAGATGAAACGATTAATTATTTTAATCGTAATACTTGGTTTAGTTTATTCTGAACCGGTAATTGGTCAATGGACCAAAGTAACTCAAGGCCAGTTTAAGGGCCTTCAAGATGTATCGTTTGCCGACGCCAACAACGGCACTGCTGTTGCTGACCTTAGTACATACCGCACCACTGATGGCGGCCATACTTGGTCAGTTTATCCAGACTGGAATATGATTTGGAAATCATACACCTATGTTCATTTCTTGGATAATCAAGTCGGTTGGATACTAGGCTATGACGCGGGTGAGCCAGGCTACTTTTTCAAAAGTATTGATGCTGGCAAAACTTGGCAGCAAGTTGCCAATCCGGTTAATGGATTAATGTACAAAATGTTCTGGTTAAATGCCACTGTTGGTTATGCTTTTGGCGCCACGCGCGGCATCACTTTCCGTGGCGATACTACCGGCACTAATGTCGGCTATGTCTGGAAAACAACTAATGCTGGTACCACCTGGACCGCGGCCGCAGTCGGTAAGCCTCGTTGGGGTTTTAATGATATGTGGATGCAGCCAAGCGGAAAGGGTATATTAATTGGCGGGTATGTTATGTATTCAACTTCTGATTTTGGTAATTCCTGGCAAAAGAAAAATTTCCTTCTTCAACCTAATGAGATATTAAAAAAAATATATTTCTTTAATGAGAAAGATGGATTGATTTTTTCTTTTAAGGCAGAAAATGATGGTTCATATACTAGGTTATATAAGACAAATAACGGTGGTATAACCTGGCAATTGTGGTCGGAAATTAGTAAGTTTTATATAGCTTTTATGAGTCCGGTTTGTGTGGTTAATGTTAATAATATTGTACTATCAGGTATTTATTATAACTCAATAGATACATTAGATTATCATATAAAACGTTCTATTGACGGCGGTAAAACCTGGCAAACTGAATTAAGGAATTTTGATAGCAACGATTATATGCAGACCATCAAAAAGTTCGGTAATACTTATTGGGGTGTTGGCGCGCAAATTTGGCGGTGCGATAACGTACCTCCAATATTCACCATTAACATTGGCGATTCAATAGCTTATGTTGATTCGCAGTATACTCAAGCTTTAAAAGCTGTGGATGTAGATGGTGACCAATTAACATTTAGGTTGCTAGGTGCTCCTCAATTTCTGTCTGTGGCTGATAGTTATGTAAAAGGAATTCCCCGGTCTACTGACATTGGCAAATATGTTATAAAAGTTGAAGTGTCAGACGGCAAGGGTGGAAAAGATACTTTGTCTTACAACCTGAAAGTTGATTTCGCCACAGGTGTTGAGGACGAATTAAGTATTCCAACTAAGTTCTCCTTAAGCCAAAACTATCCTAATCCATTCAATCCAAGTACAACTATTAGTTATTCAGTTCCAACTTCCTGCCAAGTTCGTCTAACGGTTTTAGACATACTTGGCCGAGAAATCGTTACACTAGTTAACGAGTATAAAGTTGTTGGCACTTATGAAGTTAATTTCTCCGCCAACAATTTACCTAGCGGTATCTACATCTACCGCTTAATCGCTGGTCAGTTCTCACAAACCAAAAAAATGACACTCATAAAATAAATTATTTTTAATAGGTGTCATTCTGACCCCGTCAGACGAGGGAAGAATCTAATAAAATATCAATATATCTTCGAGGAGGTCATTCAGTACTCTATAATCCAGTACTCCGGCCACCTCCTTTTAATTTAATTTTAAATCAGCAACTGCTTCAGTGCTTCGCAGCGCTAAAGCAGTTGATAGGTAGGAGATGATAATTATAACTCCAACATTGACAGGGTTTAGACGAATCTATAATTGATTCCTCGTCTAAATCCTTTTTAATTTGGCTGTAATAAGCCATTTTTGTTAAATATGCACAATTTGAATTTGCCAGATTTGTTTTTTTATTATAAATTAAATATGTGCTTGTGGGCGCAAGCCCCGTTCAGCTAAGGATTTCCTAAGCTGAAGGCAAGCACATAACAACACCCCGCCTACGCGAGGTGTTTTTATTGTTCATTCATCGGCAATATTGTCAGTATATAGCTTTTGTGGCTCGCCGTGTTTAAGTTTTGAATAAGGCATTACACTCCAGAAAGTAATATTACCATCGCCAACCCGCCTCAATATGACTCGAATTTTAATTTGTTTTTGTCCGACTATTGCCACCAAAGCCCAATACTGAACTTCTTTGGTAAGGGATAGCCCGTCTCGTTTAGATTTTTTACCAATAATGATAAGGCTTTTTCGGTATTCTTGTACCGTACCGGATTTTTCTATTACTTTAAAAGCCAGCGGCAATAAACTGAATTTTAGCAGTTGTTCTTTTTTGTTTCTTTCCCGACGAGCGGAAAATTGTAAATGATGCAAACCGTCGGAATTAAGAATTATATTAGTTTCAAAATAAGGATTATAAATACTATTTCGTGATTGAAAGAAGTTTTTAGCAATCGTTTTCTTTTCATTGAAATACGTGATGTCCATATTTTTAGTTTATCAATTTTATAACAAAATGCAATCTGGCGGCGACCCTGAAGATCTATAATCGATTTCTCGTCTAAACCCTATTTAATTTGGTTGTTATTAATGTTTATCAGAAAGGACAGTTAGAGCGTGAGCTATCAAAATCTCAATGACCTTTTTGTCCGAATTATAGCAAGCTATAAAATCATCAACCCGCATAAGACTTCGTTCAAACGCGTCTTGGCTGGGTATGAAGTCGCTCAATCGGCAATCGCGGGAGGTATAAAACAACATTTGTTTATCATTCCCCTCAAACTGCAGAGTGGCGAAGGGAATCGCCTGACCATCTATTATAACGCCTGATTCTTCTTTTACCTCTCGCTGTAAGGCCGAGAGTAGGTTAGTATCCCCTGGCTCAACATGTCCGCCTGGTACATCCCAGCCTCGCTCATTCCGAGTTGCAATAATCTGACCATCTATAAAACCAAGCAAAAATACTGCGCTTACCGATTGTTTTTGAGGCAGGTGGTTCTCATCAATATACTGGATATGCAATTGGCCCAGTGTAATTTTTTCCAGTGGAGTAATCATTATTTCTTTCCCATTTGATTTAGTTGATTCAAGTCCTTATCTTATTTATCTACGATCAACTGTTATTATATTATCATTTTACTTTTTATTCAAAACCAGTCTTTTTACCCTATAGGTGTTTTTTAATTTAAACGAATTAGTGCAAATACTTCCATACTTCCCAGTATCAAAGTATTTGTCGATTTTATAATTGTCATGATTTATGCTTAAGAATCTCTTTATGCATTTCTGTGGTAATTGAGTTGCACCAATTATCAGGATTATCGTTTTTGTCAGCCAGGTATTCATCAAAACTAAGCCACCGCGTAGCTTCAATTTCGCCATCTTTAAAATTAAATTGAGTTGATGCTTGGTTTAAATAAAAAGCCAACATAACAGTTAGGTGTTTGTAATTTTCGCTCCTTTCTTTCCGCCAACAGGCTAGCCGACCATCATTAAGGTTTAGTCCCAGTTCTTCGTTTATTTCCCTGGCAACATTTTGTTCAAAGTTTTCCCCCTTAGCCACGTGCCCGCCAAAGTAAGTTTGCCATTTATTGGGATTACCCTCGTTGTTAGTGGAGCGCTTGGAACAGAGAATTTTTCCATCAGGATTAATTACCCAAATATTGGTAACAGCATGCCAAATTCGGTATGGTTTTTGGTGTGCCTCGGCGCGGGTATGAGGTTCTACTGGGTTGCCGTTTTCGTCAAAGCAGGCTAGTAGTTCTGACGTATCTTTGGACATGATGTTCTATTAGTAATCAGATACTATGAATTATAACATGAAAATTACAAACCCAAATTCTGCGAGATGGTCATACAGTACTCTTATTTAGTACTCCGACCACCTCTTTTTAATTTACCCTTGGCCTTGATTGTTTTGGTATTTATGCTAAAGTAACATGTTAAGTAAGGCAAAACCATTTTTTAGGAGTATAGTAAAGTTAAATTAAAAAAGAGTGGTTGAAATGTAATTATAAAGAAATAAATAAAGCTTTTTAAAAATTTGTAAACAATCTCAAGGGGTATGTCATGGAAAATAATAAGAAAACAGTAGTATTAGTTACCCCACCGTCGCATACTCACCGTACAGCCGAAGAAAACCTGGGAATTGGCTATTTAGCCTCAAGTTTGAGAGCTAAAGGTTTCCCAGTGGTAATTATAGATGCTTGGTTATATAACTATCCAATAAATATTCTAGTGGAGAAAATATTGACGATAAAAAATATTCTTTTTGTCGGCATTTCTTGTTATCGGTCATCTTTGGATGACGTTGGAAATGTTATAAAGCAACTTAGACCGCTTGGTTATAATGGTGTTGTTACAGTTGGTGGATTTGGTCCAACTTTTCATGATTCCGATTTTCTTTCTGTTGGTGTGGATGTTGTGTTAAAAGGAGAAGCGGAAGATTCAATAGTTGAATTAGCTAACTTATTAAATAATCGCAATTATCAAAAAAACAACTTATCTAAAATATCTGGAGCATCTTGGTTAGGCCAAGCTGGACAAATCAACCGCACTAATCCCATTAAGGCTGATCATTTAGATTCCTTGTTCTTTCCAGCGAGAGATACTATGGCAATGAATTTACAAATGAAAAATCCAGCTCATCTTGTTACCAGCCGTGGTTGCACTTCTAATTGCTTGTTTTGTTCCATAATCTCGTTTGAGAGACTGACAAAAAATAGGGTTACCTGGCGACAGCGCAGTATAGGCAACATAATTGAAGAGATAAAATATCTTTTTAACGAATATGGCATATCTACCTTTAAAATCGTGGACGATAGCTTTATAGAAGAAGGTAGAGATGTGGTTTGGACGGAAACTTTCCTTAATGAGTTGCGCAAAAATAACCTTAAAATTCGATTCCGCACTCAGGTAAAAGCGAACGTTCTAACCAGTGAGTTAGTTGTTTGCTTAAAAGAAGCCGGTTGGTTTTCGACCAGTGTCGGTATTGAAAATTTTGCTGAGACGGCCTTGCGTCGGATGAATAAGTCTTCTAGTCTTGAGCAAAATTTAAACGCCTTGGCTATGCTAGAAGAAAACGGTATTTACGTAGTCATGAATCTGATCCTTTTTGATCACAGCACGACTTGGTCCGAGTTAAAAGAAAATCTCTTTTACTTAAACAAGTTTAGCTGGCCGGTCATTAAGGGTTTATTTACGGAAATGTACGCAGCCGAAGGTACGGCTTATTCCAGATTGTTGAAAAAAAGGGGCGAGCTGCTACCCAATAGTAATTTCATGAATAGGCAGTATAATTTAGTCAATCATGATGTGGGGGTGATTTATACTTGTTTAAAGAAATGGCATAAGTCCCATTCAGCCGTATATGATCACGCTATAAACGTAATTGCCGCGCCTAAAAACTTGCCAGATTATGGTTATCAGAAGTATTTCAGGGTTTATCGACCGCTTTATGATTTGGATTTGCAGTTTTTTGCCAAGTTAATTAGTTTACTAGAACAGTCTGCTCATAAACAACTGCCGCAAGCCCTGGAGTTTACTAATAACTTTATAACAAATACAAAACAAATTTTCGCCACAGTGGAAGGGGAAGTAACAGATTTAGATTTAGACTTTGGTATTTCTTACCAAGCCGAGTCTAATCCTTTTTTACACATCCCAGGAGATAGAAATGGAAAATCTCATAGAAAAAATACCTCCTAATGAGAAATTAAGCATAGAAAATATCGGCTGGACATTAGGTAACGATTGTCCTTATAGATGCAATCAATGTTACAGTCTTACTGCCAGGTTAAAAGGTAAAGACTTGGAAAGCAAACACGTTGATAGAATAGTTGACCAATTAAGCATAAACAAGATAAAGACAGTTAATTTAGGTGGCAATGAGCCAATATTCACTAACGGTTTGGATGTTAAAAAGACTAAATTGCCTTATATTATTAAGTCTTTAGTAGATAAGAACATCTTGGTCGGCTTAACCACGGCTGGTGTGACACTTCAACACCTGATCAGGTATTATGGCGACTACTTTTTACTGCTTAATGATGTTGATGTAAGTATTGATAGTCCTTTTAAATGGGAACATGATAAAAACAGGGGAGCTCAGTTGTTTGATTCGGCTATATGGGTCGCCAATATGTGTCAGGCTCAGGGGATTGAGCACACTTTGGTAATGTGCGGTATGAATTGGAATCTCTCAGAAAGTCATTTGCAAGGCTTGATAAATTTAGCCAAAGCAACGGGTAGTAACTTGAGAATAAACTACTTGAAACCGATTGAAGAAAAACATTTGGATATTTTTCCAAGTGCGCGACAATATTATGAATCGGCACAATACTTGATTGACAGATGTAGTATAGTTGATTTGGGTGAGCCATTACTGTCCTCGGTTTATTCTGATTTGGAAAAAGGGTGTCCTTGCGGTACGAAATCTTTTAGAATTCATTCCATCACCCCTGATGGCAAGGTGCCGGTTAGCCCCTGCGTTTATATGCACGATTATCGGTATGGGGACTTACTTAAAGACGATTTGATAGATATCATCAACTCAAATCAATTTAAAGCCTTTCGTCAAAGACGAAGTAACCCAGCAAACATTCCAGGATGTAATTGCTGTGAACACTTAAATAGTTGTCGTGGTGGTTGCGCTGCCCGTTCCAGTTTATTTCATAAAAATAAAAATATATTAGAAGTGAAAGATCCTTATTGTTTAAAGGATTATACTGAAACAATTGTGGGTTCGTCACTTATTTCTGATGTTAATTTTGGGCAAAAATCATTGGTACATAGAGATTATTTGTGTACCCTTATCTTATCGCCTAAGTGATAAAACAATGTTATAATTAAATGAGGAAGTTTAAGGCTTCCTCATTATTATTTTCTCATTAAATTTATGGTAACCCAGGCCAAAAATTTTCTTAATAAAATTGTTAAAGTGAAGATTGATAGGCCATTAGGTGCCAAGCACCCTAAACATGATTTTATTTATGAAGTTAATTACGGGTTTGTGCCGGGTACTTTGAGTTCTGACCAAAAAGAATTGGATGCTTATGTTTTAGGAGTGGATGGGCCATTGGAAGATTTTGAGGGTAGATGTATAGCAGTTATTCATCGTACCAACGATGATGATGATAAATTGGTAGTTATAGCGCCAAATTCTCCAAATATGTCAGACGAAGAAATAATGAAAAGGGTGAATTTTCAAGAGCAGTTTTTTAAGTCTCATATTATTAGGTAATTGTTCTTTGTAATAAAAATAAATGGCCTCCATTAAATGGCGGCCATTTTATTAAATATGATTTTATTTAATCATGAAATCGGGTAGATATTCGAAGTGAGTACTTTTGTTAGTAACATGTTTCTTTTGTTCACGGCAGTTACATTTTATGCCTTTGATTTTAGAAAGTTTGGGTAGAGCGGCAAGAAATATATCAAACGTCTTTTTTCTGCCAGTAATGATGTTGTTATCAATACATGTGCGAGCCAAAGGATCTTGCGCTAAAAAACGTGCTCTAAGTTTTCTATCATCAATCGTAGCCGCTAATCCAACATAATGACATCCAGCTTCTCTGGCTAGTGTTGCCTCTATGTCAGCGGTTTGACCGACAACATCCCATCTGTTTTTTGCATAATAATTTAATTCAGCTTCTGTTTCAATGCGAGGATAACCATGAAAGCAGACGTATATACCTTTTTTGTGCACTTTAAAGGGTATAAGCTTTGTTGATTGTATTAAGACATCCGTGGCTTCAGCACAAAATGGTTTAAGCATATCAACGTTTCTAAAGCCAGTGTCCATGTTTCTTGTTTGATCATAACCACCCATGCCGACTAAATCGTTTAGGATGTATACATCGCCAGCCTGGCTGTTGGGCTTGATTGAACCACAAGTAAACGTTCCAACAATCGTTTCTATACCCATACTTGAAAGTGTTTCTTGTGTAAGGAGGAAATTAATTTTTTGTGACGTAGATCTAATTCGATCAAATCTTCCATATATGATAATAAATGGAATACCCGCATGTTTAGTTAAAAAACAGCGATTGTGGATGCCGATTTTTGTTTCTACTATGATGTGATTATACGGGTTCTTATTTAAGAACCAGTCAGGTCTAGCAATAATAGCGACCTTAGTTTTGAATTCCTTGCTGGCTTGGGCAAGTGACTCAAAATTTACGTAAAGACTTTGACTTATCATATTAACTCCTTTGTATAGGTATTACTTGAGAAATTATTGACAAGCATTCATTGATTGAGTTTTTTTCTGTATCCAGCATTAAGTAATTTCTATGCAATCTAGTTACATGATAGATCAATCGTTCTTGCATAGTTGAAATCAAATCTGGTTTATTGAAAAACAAATGATCAATTTCAGTACTATTGCTGTTATCTTTAATTCTTTTGAGTATAATGTCTGGATTGGCTTGTAAAATAATAGTGAGATGAGGATTGATCAATAAGTTTCTTCGCAAATATTCATCAAGTAATAAAGAATCAGCGTTTAGGTTGTGAATTTCTCTGAAGGTTGTTATTGATAAATCATATCTTTCTTGTACAACTGTTTCTCCTCTAGCAATACTCGGCAGAATAGAATCACTTGTATCAAAAATGCAATCAGCCCAGTAGAAGGCAGTTGAATAACCAAGATCAGTTATTTCTTTTGATTTGACTTCGCTGGAAAAAGGGGAATTGCTCAAAGCGCCTCGTTTGTGTCGGATAATTTGTTTGCTATTGTTTCTTAATAGTTTAACTAACTCAATAGCCAGAGTCGTTTTTCCGCATTTAGGAGGAGACTCAAAGACTATGAATAATCCTGGATTTTTCATGTCATTACCTCTTATTTAGTTTGTAATATACAATTTCAATTTAATTGATTTTGTTATTGTGTTTAGTTTTTGTTACTTTTTGTTTATCATATCTTAGTATTATTTGAGGTAAAGTCAAGCCTTGCTTTTTTTCTGTTAATTTGCTAGAATATTTTGAATAAATAAAACTAAAAAAGAATATTAAAAATAGAGGTATAAAAATGAAAGAAAAAATAACTTATGGTCTTGATTTTGGAACTTCCAATACGGCCATTGTGGCTAATTATAAGGGAATTCTTAGACCAATCCCCTTGTCTTCTGATGGCAGTTTGATAACTCCAACCGTATTGTATTTTCCGCCGGATGGCAGAGTGTACAAATTCGGAGATGAGGCCGTTAAAGAATATCTCGCCCGAAAAATGAAAGGCAGATTTATGCAGTCGCTTAAATCGTTTTTACCAAGTGAGTCTTTTTCTGGAACTTATATCTCCGGTTTTGGGCACAGGTATCTGCATGACTTGATTGCCCTTATATTTTCCGAGGTTAAAAAAAGAGCCGACATTCTGATTGGTGAGAACATAAGATCGGTAGTTATCGGTATACCAGCTAAATTTGTTAATGAATTAGACAACTCTTCAAGAAATTTAGCAGAAGAAAGATTGCGCATGGCCGCTGATATGGTTGGTTTTAAAGAAGTTAATTTTATTTTAGAGCCAATAGCCGCGGCTTATTACTACGAAACTTTATTAAATTCATCGGAAACTGTTTTGGTTGGTGATTTTGGCGGCGGTACTACAGATTTCACTATTATGAATCTTTCTCCAAATGGTAATAAAAAAATTGACCGCAAGGACGATATTTTGGCAACCAGCGGTATACCCATAGCCGGGAATAACTTCACTTCGGACTTAATGCGCAACAAGTTGCTTAAATACTTTGGCCAAGGTAGCAAATTTAAGTCTTGGGACAAGTGGTTAGAAATGCCCGTTCATATTTTACAAATGATATGTAAATGGGAAAATTTAGCCTTTATGAGGACTCCGGAATACCGCAAGACCATAAATATGCTTCTCAATAAAACAGATGATTACGATGGTATATCAAGATTGCACACTCTAATAGAAGATAATCTTGGTTATACATTGTTCCAATCTATAGAAAGAGCCAAAATTGAGTTGTCGGGAAATGTTGTATCAAAGATATTGTTTTCGGAAAGCAACATTAAAATTGACGAGGAGGTGTCTAGAGAGGAGTATGATTATTTGATAGGTTATATGTACGAAAAGATAGATGAGACTATACAAGAAATGTTAAAGGTCTCATCAAAAAATCCGAAAGATATCGATGCGGTATTCTTAACTGGCGGAACTTCTTTTACTCCACTGATAAAAGATTATTTTACTAAGAAGTTTGGTAAAAATAAGATTAAAAGTAAAGATAATTTTACCGATGTTGCCAACGGTTTGGCCGCTTCGATGGTATGAAATGATTTCTAAAAATTGAACGGGACTTGAGAAATTGATTTTAATCAACTCAAGTCCCTATTTATTTGCCTGCGATTAGTGCAAATACTTCCATACCCACACACCAGTCCCGTCTGACGGGACCAGCCCGACCAAGTCGGAGCGGTGCGGCCTGCCCGCCTTGGGCGAGGACTTCGCTTCCCAATATCAAAGTATTGGTCGTTTTTAATTATCACAATTTATACTTAAGAATTTCCCTATATGTTTCCGCAGTAAAGGGTTGTCGCAGGACAACCCTTATTAATTGATTGCATGCATTTGACATATTTTTTGTATTGTATTAGGATATAGAAAAATAGTTCTTTGTAAGAAATCTAAAAATCAGTGACCAGGAATAGTAGGCTATTTAAGTCTAGCCGAGAGAGGGGAGAATAGTGTGAACTCCCTCTAGACCAATAGTTCGAATGGCCCTGCGAGATGTAAGCCGAAATTGGCTGACTTTAGCCAAAAGTAGTCTTTACCGGGATTTACCCGCCGTAACCATGGGTTAGAACGTGTTGCCCCAAGCAAAGCGTTCTGAAAGCGTTCTCCGCCTCGGCGGAGAGAATAAAGGTGGTACCGCGAAGGTTGATATGACCTCCGTCCTTTAAACAGCATAGCTTGACTATGTTGTTTGAGGGATGGGGGTTTTTTGTTTAGCTCTTTAACAACTATATAGAATGTAAAAACAAATTATAAAAATAAAATAATAAGAGGTGTAGTTATGCAAGCAAAAACATTTGAAGTATTAACTGTGTCTTTAGACCAATGTTTAATTGAGGGCCCTAGTCGTGTTGGCATTAAGGCTTGGCGTCTAGCGCAGTTAGACAGTTATGGTTATAAGGTTCCACCAGCCTTGATTATCCCGGCTGATGAGGTTGTTCGTATTTGGAAAGATGGGCAGCTTATAATATCTGACGAAATCGTAAGTGATTTGTGGCATTACAGTTGTAAAAGATTAGAGGCAGGTAGTTTAATTGTTCGTAGTAGTGGACAAGAGGACGGTGAAAAATTATCTTTCGCTGGGCAGTTTAAATCTATAACTGATGTAAATTCAGTGGAGGAATTTAAGGAAGCTCTGCGTAGTTGTATAGCTTCTTCAGAGTCTGGTTCAATACAGAATTATAGTAAGGTTATGAATGGCAAAAATTACAGCGAGGGATATTCAGTAATGATAATGCCCCAAAGAGATTGTGTTTTTTCAGGGATTTTATTTTCGGAGGTGCATGTCAATGGCAACGAATCTGATCTTATCGTTTTGCAAGTTACACATGGTAATAACTTTGGTTTAACTTCAGGTTCAGAGTCTGGAGATATTCTGTATATTGACAAGTTAGATGGTTCAATAATATGCAGTATACCGCAAAAAAGAAAAGTTGCCGGATTTGATTCCGTAACCGTTGAGAGACTGTATAATATGGCGTTGGCTCTTGAAACTAAGTTTGGTTTTTCAGTTGATTTAGAGTGGGGGGTAATGCTTGATGGAACCATTGAACTTTTTCAAGTGCGGCCAATTACTACCCTTAATAGCCCAGATTCATCCAATGTTCGTTTAAGGAGCATAATACAGACAGATTCCTTAATGAAAGCATCTTTGCTTAGTTTAAAAGACAGGCATATATCATTGGATGTTAATTACTGGAGTGACCAGAATATCGCTGAATTGATTACAGACCAACCTTCACGTATGGCATTTGGTATATTTACTTACATATTTGCTCACGGTGACGGTGCAATTAAAATTGGCCGTAATCAAATGGGGTATGATATAGGCGATGAATTGACAGACGGTTTTTTTGAGCTTATAGGTGGCCGACCGCGTTGTAGTATCATACACGACGCTCTAACCTATAGGGTGAAAGGAATACCACTGGACGATTATGTTAGTGGATTTATATCTCGTTATTTAGATAAAATTAAAAATAACGTACAATACGCTAACTATCCAGAGGTGGTGTTATATGAACAAAATCCAGCGCAAGATTCGCTTATTGAAATGTTTGGTAGTGAAAAGGGAGAGCAGTATGCTAAATATTACCAAAATTTTTTCGATAGAGTTAATCAGCTTGAGAAAACAGTGGTAGAGGAATTTAAATTATCTTTTGAACCAAGTTTTATTAAGTATATTGAAGGTAAAAGAGATGATATCGCCGGATTAGACTCTTCAGATTTGGGAGAGCTAGTGAACTATGCGCAATCAATACTGGATCATTTGAGAACAGTAAGTTGTGTAATGTTTGTAAAGATAGCAAGGCTAGGATTCTTTGCTTATGCCCGTTTACGGGAGCTACTCAATGGCGAATTTGGGGAAAACAAAGGCAGACATCTTCTCGATCAAATGACCGCCGGACTGGAAGACGACTCATCAATGTTATTTAACGTTAGACTTGCCCAGTTAAGAGATGAAATTGTCGACATCGAGTCGGTACTGTTAGAATTCGGACATTTGGGACCAAACGAATTGGAGATAGCCAATCCTAGATATCATAATCAAGTTGATATACTTAAGAAATTATCTCAAAGGATTCAAGGAAATCCAGCTAACGAATTACATAATCGTGCGGTCGAGGCCGATAAGGTAACTAATGAGGTCGCAAGCTCGTTGGATGAGTCTTTGGCCGCTAAACTGCGCAAGGATGTTAAAATTGCTAGACGTTATCTTGCTCTTCGCGAACGTGCTAAATATTACTTTCTCATGGAATATGATTGTTTGCGTCAGGCATTGGAAAAAATTTCTTCAGAACTAAAATTGGAGCATAGGTTAATATTCGAACTGGATCCGCGTGAGTTGTCTCTCTTGGTTAGTGATATTCCCCTGGCATTATTGCTGATGAGAAAGCGCTACCAAGAAAGGGATATCCTGGCTAATATTCATATACCTCCAGTGATAACACTTAATAACTTGGGAGACATCGGCCAAGATTCTTATGATCCTACTGAGAAAATCATGATGGGTATAGGTATTACGCCAATAGTAACGACCGGTGAAGCCATAGTTGTTTTAGATCCTAACGATACGGAAGGCCTATCAAGATTAAAGCCAGGTATGGTGCTTGTTGCCAAGACTACCGACCCTACTTGGGCACCGATTATTGCTGCTGTAGGCGGTAATGGTGCTTTGGTGACTGAAATAGGCGGACCGTTGGCTCATGGGGCAATAGTGGCACGTGATCTCGGTATAGCTTGTGTACAAAATGTTCCCATGGTAACCAAAAGAATACAAAATGGAAATATTGTTAAAGTTGATGGTAAAAATGGAATAGTTACAGTTTTATCTTAAAAACTAAAATAATCTTGTAAAGGGAGTCTATTTATGGACTCCCTATTTTTATTTTCAATTATTTGTTAATATTACTTTATAATTAAAGTAGTTTATGGATTCCAATAGCATACAATTTTTCTTTATTCGTCATGGTCAATTGGTTGAACCTTACTTGAATCATTTAGTTATGGATTATTCTACTTTAAGTGATTTAGCTACGAGCGCACTTGACCCTGGTATTAATAAGAACGCCATTGATTTATTTAATAGACAAACGAGCGGGCTTGATTTTTCGGCTGTTTCACGAATCTATTATAATAATTCCGGTTTTCAATCACGCCGTTCATTGGAATCGGCTAAAATTATGGCCGAAGTTTTTTTAAGGCGCTATAAAAAAGAAATAACTCCGGTTGGTTTGTCGGAACTTAAAGAGGTTCGTTTTGATGTTCGGCAGCTAGTGAGTAAAGATGATTTTAAAATCAATGGTATGCCAGCCATTAGGACAGCTTTGTATAGTTCTTTTGTTAACGGCGGTAGCGCCGAGTCAATAGTTGAGCTAGAAAAGCGAATTGGCGTTATTAACAGCGTCGCGGCCAGGCGTGCTCTTAAAAGAGAAAGCGTATTGTTTGTTACTCATGATTTTTTTATGCGGGTGTTGGAGGTTTATATAAATCGTGCCGATAGGTTGCAAGGAGTAACGATAAATGATTTTGAGAAAACCTCGCTTAATTCGTATTTTTCTGGTTTTTTAACCACTACTGAATTTAATAGTCTTACGCGCTGGGGTTCAGATATATTTAAATAAACAATATAAACCTGAAAAATACCAAGGCGGTATTTTTAACAGCGGAGCTATATGAGCACAAAATGTAAATATCAAATTACCGTTGGGGGCGTACTGTTAAAACAGAATAAGGTTTTATTGCTACAGCGGGCAGCCAGCGAAAGAGTGTTGCCAAATTTGTGGGAACTGCCGTCGGGCAAAAAAGAAACGACAGAAACTATATGGCAAGCATTGGTTAGAGAGTTTAAGGAAGAAACCGGCTTAAAGGTAAAAATAGTTAAACCGATTTCAGTTTTTGATTATCGGCTTATTAAAGATAGGCAAAAGGTTTATACTACGCAAATTAATTTTTTAGTTAAATACACTGGCCGTAGGTTAGAAATAAAACTAAGTCCGGAACACAGGGCTTATAAATGGGTAGGTAGGAAGGATTTGAAGAAACTAAAAGTTTCCAGGGAAATAAGTAGGGTTGTAAATTCCGTTTTGTGAAAATTCTCCCCAATGTTTAGCCGGGGGAGTTTTTAGTTTAGCTTAACCAGCGCTATTTGATAAATTATGGTAAGCCATTTATAGTGTTAATATGAAAGGCGCTATAGTAATTAAGATCGGCAGCAACTCATTGCTCGACACGCAAGGTAATATCGACCACGCGTTCCTCCGGAGGGTTGTGAGTGTGCTTAAGGAAATACAAAGTCGAGGGAAGTTTTCTTTATTGGTGTTGTCTGGAGCGGTATTAACCGGCAAGTCTGACACATCAGCGTTAGCCTCATATGCGGCCCGGGCCGCCCGTGGACAACTAATTATCACAGCCTTAATGCATCAACTTGGTGAATCAGCGGGTGTGAAATTTAGTCAGTTTCTTATTTCACGGCAAGATATTGTTGACCGCGGTCGCTACAATACTTTGCAAAAGACTTTTCAGGAAAGTCTTAATGCCGGCATTATTCCGCTTATAAACGAAAACGATGCTACGGCGGCGGCCCAGACTCATGATTTTATAGATAATGATCAAGTGGCCACTATTGTTAGCATGGTAGTTGGTGCAGAGAGTTTATTTTTATTTACTAATGTGGCTGGCGTTTTTCGCGCCGCGCCAGACGATGAAATAAAAGAGGAGCAGGCTCCTATAGCTTGTATTACAGATGTGAATAAAGAATTGATGAGTATGTATATAGGCAAAAAAAGTCTAGTTGGCCGTGGCGGTATGGAATCAAAACTGAGCGCCGCTCGTTTGGCTAGTTTTGTCGGTATTACCACTTATATTCTGGATGGGAGAATAATTGAACATGCGCTTGAGATAGTTGATGGTAAACAGTGTCGTGGCACTGTTTGTTTACCATGGCCACAACCGATTTCACTGACTGATCGTAGCCGACGGTTGATTGTTTCACACACATCAAGCGCGAGTATTAAGGTTGATGTCGGTGCGGTGGCGGCTCTTCATCAGCGGAAAAGTCTATTGGCTGTTGGTGTAACACGTGTCTATGGTACTTTTGATGTTCAAGACTCGGTTGAAATAATTGATTACAACAATCACCCAATCGCACTCGGTGTATCGTCTTTGTCCAGCGTTGAACTTAGTAAAATAATTACGGCTAAGGACCGTCCGTTTAATGTTGAGGTAATACATGCTGATAATTTAATCTTGTTTCCTTTATGAAAAAAAATAATATCGTAGTTATTGGCGGGGGCAATATGGGCCAGGCCTTTATCCGGTGTTTATTACGGCTGCCTGGGGTTTTGCCCCGCGATATTACGGTGGTGGAACGCAATTCAACCAAGCGCCAAAAATTGGCTGCACGTTTTTTAATAAAATCTGCGCCGGATTTATCATCACGGCTGCTTAACCAGGCTACGGTGGTTTTAGTGGCAGTTAAACCGCAGGATTTTCCCGGCGTGGCCGTATTAATGCGCGGCCAGCTTCCCCAAACCGGTTTACTGATATCAATTATGGCCGGGGTTAGATTGGCCACCGTGCAAACGGCGGTTGATTTTACACGGGTGATTAGAGTAATGCCGAATTTGCCAATGATTTTAGGCCAAGGTTTTTCGGCTTGGTGCGCGAGCCGCCGGGTAACTAGGGAACAAAAAACTTTTATACGCGCGCTGTTGTCGGCTGGTGGCCAGGAAACTGAAATTCGTGATGAAAGCCTGTTTGACGCCATTACGGCGGTCAGCGGTTCCGGACCGGCTTATATTTTTTCTATGGTGGACAATTTGATGGCCGCGGCGGTTCGTTTAGGTATAAAAACAGACGTGGCTAAGAAAATGGTAATGCAAACTATCAAGGGTAGTGTGGCTCTGCTGGAGCAATCAGCTGATTCACCGTCTGCCTGGCGCCGACGCGTAACTTCTAAAGGTGGAACAACCGCGGGCGCCTTTCGTATTTTAGACAAAGCTCATCTTGATAAGCTGTGGTTTAGGGCCTTAACAGCCGCGGTCCAGCGTTCATATTCACTGTCGGTTTTAATTGACAGACAGTTGCGAAAATAATAAGGCAATTCGAAATTTTATGACCAATTTTAATACTACTTTGCCAAGAGTTAAGCTGGCCGCCGGCGCAGTACAGCAGTTAAGTGGCCAAACCAAGAATGCCGTACTGCGGGATTTACGCCGCGGGCTGATAGCTTCAACTAAGGAAATTCTACTGGCCAATGACAAAGATTTTTTGCGTTTGCCGGCCGCTTATCCTCATGCTGATAGGTTAAAATTAACGCCAACGCGTATTTTAGGAATGGCGAAAAGTTTGCAGGCAGTGGAACGCCTGGCTGACCCAACCAACCGTTTGCTTGACCGTCGCGTGCTAAAAAACGGATTAACGATTGAGCGGCGTACGGTTCCGCTGGGCGTGATTGGCATTATTTATGAAGCCCGGCCCAATGTGACGGTGGAAGTGTTTAGTTTAGCTTTTAAAGCCGGTAACGCCTTGCTGCTTAAAGGCGGCCGCGATGCTTACGAAACCAATAAAGTTTTGGTTGATTTGATTCACCGGGTTTTGCGTAAGCACAAAATTTCGCCCGACGCCGTAACCTTGATTAATGCTTTTAAACCCGCGGACACTGAACGCCTATTAAAGGCCAACCAATATATTGACGTTATAATTCCGCGCGGCAGCAATCGGTTAATTAATTATGTTCGCAGTCACTCTACGATACCGGTAATTGAAACCGGCGCCGGGGTGTGCCATATGTATGTGGAGCGGTCAGCCAATTTAACCTGGGCCGTCCGCCTAGTGTTTAACGCTAAAACCAGGCGGGTTAGTGTGTGTAATGCTTTAGACACACTACTGGTTGATACTAGTATTGCGCCACGTCTTTTTAAAAAATTGGCGCCCGAGCTGGCTAAGGCGGGGGTGGTAATTTACGCTGACAAAAAAGGCTACCAAATTCTTAAAACCGGTTACCCGAATAACTTATTGCACCAGGCTAGACCAGCGCATTTTGGTAAAGAATTTCTCAGTTTAGCGATGAGTGTGAAAACGGTGCCTGATTGGCGCGCCGCCTTTCAGCATATTAGTCGCTATACCTCCAAACATTCCGAAGGTATAATTACCACTAATCAAAAATTAGCAGCTAAGTTTCAGCAAACTATTGATGCGGCGGCGGTCTATGTTAACACCTCAATTGGTTTTACCGACGGCTATGAGTTTGGCTTGGGTGGCGAGATTGGCATCAGCACGCAAAAGTTGCAGGCCCGCGGCCCCCTGGGACTTTCAGAATTGGTTACTTACAAATGGTTGGTTACCAGCCGCGGCGTCACTCGGCCCGGATAGTTTAATCGGTTTTTCACAGTTTGATAATCAAAAATCATTCCGCCTGACGGCGGAATGATTTTTGAATGCCAAGTTACTTAATCTTCTTAACCATCGTTTTTAAACAACTGGTGCACACTTTTAAACGTTTGCCATTAATCACTTTGCTTTGCAAATTAATATGCTGACGCCTAAGTGTCGGAATGTTGGAGTGACTGCGCGAAATCGCTTTCAGATATCCGCGGGCGCACATAGCACAGGTTCGGGCCATAAATTATTTTCCTTCGCCCTGATGTCTCTGGACGTTAGTTAAGGAATAAAAATTAAAATAACTTTTCGTAAGTTTATTTAGTAACCAATTGTTGGCTACGGCAGAATTTCACCTAGACACCGCAATTATAAAACTGTGGAGTTCATTTGAACAGTTAGCTGAATTATTATAGTATAACTTGTAGGCCTAATAAGGCCACAAGCTTTGCCCAGTATAACATAATCTATATCAGCGTCAAGCTATGGACATACAATTGTTATTCTTCCTGATAATAATCATTCCCTCGGCCATCATGCATGAGTACGCTCATGCCTGGGCGGCCGACCGTTTGGGCGACCCCACGCCGCGTCTGGCCGGGCGGCTTACGATTAATCCGGTGCCGCATATGGATATGTGGGGAACGCTGATTTTGCCGTTTTCCTTATTTTTGTTAACCAGCGGCCAATTTTTGTTTGCTTATGCCAGGCCCGTGCCGTTTAACCCGCTGGCCTTGCGTTGGCAAAGATGGGGTTCGGCGGCAGTTGGTGTGGCCGGTCCGGGCATTAATTTAATCGTCGCTTTTATATTGGGGCAGTTAATCCGTTTTTTACCGCTTAATACCTTTAGTGATTTGTTGTCAGTTATAGTTTATGCCAACATTTTACTGGCCGTGTTTAACTTAATACCGATTCCGCCGCTGGACGGGTCTAAGTTGTTGTACGCGCTGTTGCCTGATCGTTGGTATGCCGCTAAAGTTTGGCTGGACCGTTACGGCATATTTTTACTGGTGATATTCATTTTATTCCTGTTTGATTGGGTGCGGCCGGTTATATTATTCCTATTCAATTTGGCTACTGGTCCGGTTGGATTCATTAGTTTGTTCAATTTTTTTGGTTCTTGACAAGCCGTCGCGGTACTGTTATGATGGCTTATGAGTTGTAAGGTTACTAACTCATTTTTTTATCCGCCTTGGCTAATAAATACAGTCCAACAGACTGCTAATTAATTCGAAAAGGCTGGTTAAGGCTTCAGCGGGTTTCACTGAAGGTCGAGCTTTTATTAAATTACCGCCGTATTTATCCTTTTTCGTCCCGATGTGGGCGGTACTTCGGTGGCTTCCGAGTTTCATACTTGTAGAACTTACGCGCTTGCCGTTTTAGGGGCGGGCGCAGCCCGACCCCTCAAGCGGCTTTGGCCAATTTCTTTGTTAAAACCTTTGCTTTTCGCTCACCGTAGTTTTACTACGGCTTGCTCAAATGCTCGGTTTTGCCTCGAACTTGGCCCAAACGCGTAAGTCCTAACTTGGCAAAAGTTAAGCAGTTATGCCGACAATTAACCAATTGATGCGCCAAGGGCGCAAGAGTTCAGTTCGCAAATCCAAGACTCCGGCGTTGGAGCCGGTTTTTAATACGCTTAAACGTAGTCGCACTATGTTGCCTAAAAGTAGCCCGTTTAAGCGAGGCGTTTGTATTAAAGTAACGACTACCACACCCAAAAAACCAAACTCGGCTTTGCGAAAAATTGCCCGTGTCCGATTATCTAATGGTATGGAAGTTACGGCTTATATCCCGGGTATCGGGCATAATTTGCAGGAACACTCCATTGTCATGATTCGCGGCGGACGGGTTAAAGATTTGCCGGGCGTGCGGTATCATATTGTGCGCGGTGTTTACGATACCTCTGGCGCGGACAAGCGCAAACAAGGCCGTTCTAAATATGGTGTTAAGAAAGGTAAGTAATTTTTAATATGCGTGGAAAAAAGAAAACGCCGAAACGTAATATTTTGCCCGACCCCAAGTATAACAGCGTGGTGTTGTCTCGTTTTATTAATAAAATAATGGAGCGCGGCAAAAAAACCGTCGCCCGCAAGATAGTTTACCAGGCGCTGGCCGTGATTGCCGACACCACCAAGCAGGACCCGTTGGAAGTGTTTGATTTGGCAATGAAGACAGTCGCCCCGCAAGTTGAAGTTCGGGGGCGTCGGGTTGGCGGCGGTAATTATCAGGTGCCGGTGGAAGTTCGGGGCGAGCGGAAACAAACCCTGGCGATGCGTTGGCTAATTCAAGCTTTTCGGGCCAAAACCGGCCGGGCGTCGCATTTAAAGCTGGCGGAAGAATTGATGTTAGCCGCCAAAGGCGAAGGTGACGCGATTAAGAAAAAACAGGATGTGCACCGCATGGCTGAGTCTAACCGCGCCTTCGCGCACTTCGCATAGTTTAATGCAAAATTGAAAAATCAAATATCAAAATGATAATGCAAAGCCCGAAATGATTAACTAATTTTTCATTTTGATTTTTCATTTTTGAATTTTTATTATGCCTCGTGAATACAGTCAGGACAAAACCCGTAATTTTGGTGTAATCGCTCACATTGACGCCGGTAAGACCACAGTCTCAGAGCGGATTTTGTTTTATACCGGAAAGAAACACAAGATCGGCGAGGTGCACGAGGGCGAGGCGACGATGGATTGGATGGAGCAAGAAAAAGAGCGCGGTATTACTATAACCGCCGCCGCCACCACTTGTTTTTGGAAAGAGCACCGGATGAATTTGATTGATACCCCCGGCCATATTGATTTTACCGTGGAGGTTAAACGCAGTTTGCGCGTTTTGGATGGTGGGGTGGTGGTATTTGACGGTGTGGCCGGAGTAGAACCGCAGTCGGAAACTAATTGGCGCTACGCTGATGATTATATGGTGCCGCGAATTTGTTTTATTAACAAAATGGACCGCATGGGGGCGGATTTTTACGCTGACTTAAAATCAATTTACGACCGTTTGACTAGGAACGCCTTCGCCCTGCAGTTACCAATCGGGGCGGCCGACACTTTTACCGGTTTGATTGATTTATTAACGCGACGGGCCATTGTTTATACGGATGAGTTGGGTCAGAAATGGGAAGAGAGTGACGTGCCGGATGATATGAAAGATTTAGTGGAGGATTATCGCCATCGGTTGGTGGAGGCGATTGCCGAGCATAATGATGATTTGTTGCAACTTTATTTGGAAGGCAAAGAAATTCCGCTGGCGGATTTAAAGCGCGGCTTGCGCCGGGCTTGTATTGCCAACGCCCTGGTGCCGGTGTTCTGCGGTTCAGCGCTTAAAAACAAAGGCGTGCAGTTTTTGTTGGACGCGATTGTGGATTATTTGCCATCGCCGTTGGATGTGCCGCCGATTAAGGCCACTGACCCTAAGACCGGAGCGGTGATTGAGCGCCAGCCGCTTGACAGTGAACCGTTTACCGCCTTGGCCTTTAAAATCGCGACTGATCCGTTTGTCGGCAAACTGGCTTTTTTTAGGGTATATTCCGGCACGCTTAAATCAGGTTCATATGTGTTGAATGCGTCCAATGGCGAAAAGGAAAGAATCAGTCGCATTGTTCGTTTGCATGCTAACTCGCGCGAGGAGGTTAATGAAGTTTATGCCGGTGAAATTGCCGCCGCCGTCGGCTTAAAAGCGACTACGACCGGTAACACTTTGTGCGACGTTGATCACCCGGTGTTGCTGGAATCAATTGTATTTCCCGAGCCGGTTATTTCAGTGGCGATTGAACCTAAAACCAAGGTGGATCAGGAAAAAATGGGTTTTGCTTTGCAAAAACTGGCCGAAGAAGATCCAACTTTCCGGGTGCGGAACAATGAGGAAACCGGCCAGCTTATTATTTGGGGTATGGGCGAGTTGCATTTGGAAATTATCGTTGATCGTTTAAAACGCGAGTTTAAAGTTGAAGCTAACATTGGTCGGCCGCAGGTGGCTTATAAAGAAACGATTACCAAAATCGCTCAAGCCGAGGGTAAATATATCCGTCAAACCGGCGGTCATGGCCAATATGGTCATTGTTGGGTCAGAGTTGAACCGCAGGCGACGGGTAAGGGCTTTGAATTTGTGGACGAGGTTAAGGGCGGATCGATTCCGCGCGAATTTATTCCGGCGGTGGGCAAGGGTATTAAAGAAGCCATCGAGAACGGTGTTTTGGCCGGTTATCCCATGGTTGATGTTAAGGCGGCGGTTTATGATGGTTCTTACCATGACGTTGACTCGTCCGAGGCGGCTTTTAAAATTGCCGGCTCATTAGCCTTTCAATCAGCTTGCCGACAAGCCAATCCGGTAATTTTGGAACCAATCATGAAAGTTGAGGCGGTGACGCCGGAAAATTATATGGGTGATGTGATTGGCGATTTAAATTCTAAGCGCGCGCAAATTCTGGAAATGCGCGACCGAATTGGGGTTAAGGCCATAGACGCCATGGTGCCGTTGGCGGAAATGTTCGGTTATGCCACTGGTTTGCGCTCTATGACCCAAGGCCGTGGTTCTTATACCATGGAATTTGACCATTACGCTGAAGTGCCGCGTCATGTGACCGAGGAGATTATCGGTCAAAAAAATAAAGGCGCTTAAACTATGAAATTGGATTTAACCAGATTATTGCCGCTATTACAGCGGCGGGAGCGAATAATATTAGTTTTACCGGGCGAAGAACCGATCGTGCTGTTGTCGCTGGCTGATTACGAACGTTTGTCACCACTGTCCAGTTCGGCTAAATCAGCCCGGACCGATGAATCAACTGTTCATCAGCTTGAAATTATTGACCCGCCCGCCAGTTCAGTGGAAGATGACGACCAATATTATCCCGAGCCGTTGGAATAACCGCCGCCACCGCTGCCCCTTGTCAAAGTTTTAAGATTATGCTAGAGTTATCAAAGTCTAAACTATTAATAAAATTCATATTTAACGACATTAATTTTGGCTAGGCAATTAGCTTGATAACCCTTAAATATAAAGGTGATTAAGTTAAGCGAGCCTTAAGCCACAAAGGAGAAAGTAATTTTATGGCCGAAAAATTTGATCGTTCCAAACCGCACATCAATGTGGGCACGATTGGCCACGTTGATCACGGCAAAACCACGTTAACCGCTGCTATTTTGCAGGTTTTAAGGTTGGCTGGTTTTTCCTCGCAAGACAAGGGTGTGGACCAAATTGATAACGCGCCCGAGGAAAAAGCCCGTGGTATTACCATAAATACCGCGCACGTGGAGTATGAGACGGCCGCCCGCCACTACGCTCACGTTGACTGTCCCGGCCACGCTGATTACATCAAAAACATGATTACCGGCGCCGCCCAGATGGATGGCGCGATTTTGGTCGTGTCCGCGACTGACGGCCCAATGCCGCAGACGCGCGAGCACATTTTGCTGGCTCGTCAGGTGGGCGTACCTTACATTGTCGTATTTTTGAACAAGGTTGATATGGTGGATGACAAAGATTTGATTGATTTGGTTGAGGAAGAGATACGGGACTTATTAAAGAAATATGAATTTCCGGGCGACCAAACCCCGATTATTCGCGGCAGCGCGCTTAAGGCTTTGGAAGCGGCCAAGGCCGGTAAATTAGATGACCCGTACGCGCAGGGGGTATTGAGTCTGCTTAAGTCTTTGGATGAGTATATTCCTCTTCCGCAGCGCGAAACCGACAAACCGTTCTTAATGCCGGTTGAGGACATTTTCTCCATTGAAGGCCGCGGCACGGTGGTTACCGGCCGGATTGAACGCGGTATTTTAAAACTTAACGACGAAGTTGAAGTTATTGGTTTACGCGATACCCAAAAGACTGTTATTACCGGCATTGAAATGTTTAACAAGTCGTTGGACGAAGGACGGGCGGGCGATAACGCCGGCTTGCTGTTGCGCGGTTTAAAGAAAGATGATGTGGAACGCGGTCAGGTAATAGCCAAACCCGGTTCAGTCACTCCACATACCGAGTTTGAGGCTGAAGTTTATATCTTAAGCAAGGACGAAGGCGGTCGCCATACCCCCTTTCTTAAGGGTTACAAGCCCCAATTCTATATTCGTACGACTGACGTAACCGGCGAGGTTATTTTGCCCGAGGGTACGGAAATGGTTATGCCGGGCGATAACGTTAAGTTAAATGTAAAATTGATTGTGCCGGTAGCTTTGGAAGAGAAACAGCGTTTTGCTATTCGCGAGGGTGGTCGCACAGTTGGCGCCGGCGTGGTAGTCAAGATTATTAAGTAATTGCCAACCTGGCGCGTAGCTTCAGTTCTTTTCCAGTGAGAGTAGCCTAACTTAAGTGAATCTATTATCTAATTATGTCAACGGTCAAAGCCGATATTAAGAATAAGGCGTCAACAGCGGCAGCGGTTAAGCCGGAGGAGGAGCCGCATTCACGTTTGCGAATTCGGATTCGAGCTTATGACCATAAGATAATTGACCAATCAATTAAAACTATTCTGGAGACAACTCTTAGAACCGGCGCCCGGATAGTCGGACCAATTCCATTACCAACCGAACGCTCGCTTTATACCGTTAACAGTTCCAGTTTTGTCCATAAGAATGCCCGGGAACAGTATGAAATGAAAATTCATAAAAGATTATTGGATATTATAGACCCAACCCCAAAAACAATTGACGCCCTAACAAATTTAAATTTGCCGGCCGGTGTCGATGTTGAAATTAAAATGTAATTTGACGGCTTAGATTTAAGCCTGGCGACGGTGGACCTCTCCCGATAAAACAGCGGGAGAGATTCATACCTGCCAGCCGCCCTAATCGTAAGCTCGGGGAGATAACTCACCAACTAATTTAAACCATTAATCATTTTGTTAAATGCATTCAGTCGTTAACGATATTTAGTTGGAGTGAGTCAAGGAAGTTAACGATTTTTTATTTCATTAGGACTTACGCGCTTGCCGCCTTAGGGGCGGGCGCAGCCCGACCCCGCAAGCGGCTTTGGCCAATTTCTTCGTTAAAACCTCGGCTTTTCGCTCACCGTAGTTTTACTACGGCTTGCTCAAATGCTCGGTTTTGCCTCGAACTTGGCTCAAACGCGTAAGTCCTATTCATTAAATTATGTCCAAGTTTATCATTGCCCGTAAGGGAGCCATGTCAAGAATATTTCGACCGGACGGAACAGTGGTGCCAGTTACCAAACTGTCAGCCGGGCCGTGCGTAATTACGCAAATAAGAAACCCGGACAAAGATGGTTATGAGGCGGTGCAATTAGGGTTTCATTCGGCTAAGCGCCCCAATAAACCGTCCGCGGGCCATTGTCGGGCGGCCGGCGGGGCCTTTAAGGTCTTAAAAGAATTTAAAATGTCAGCGGTTGATTACAAAGTTGGTCAAACTTTGGATGTCACGCAGTTTCAGCCGGGTGATAAGATTGCGATTGCCGGCTGGTCCAAAGGGCGTGGTTTTCAGGGGGTGGTTAAGCGCCATCATTTTCATGGTCACCCTACCAGTCACGGCCATAAAGACCAAGCTCGCATGCCCGGTTCAATTGGGGCGGGCGGAGTTCAGCACGTGCGTAAGGGTATGCGCATGGCCGGTCGCATGGGTAATCAGCAAGTAACAATTCATAATTTGGAAGTAGTGTCAGTTAATCCGGAAATTAATGAATTAGTGGTTAAGGGGGCGGTGCCCGGAGCTTACCGCGGCCTAATATTAGTCAGAGGTCAGTAAAATTTTATGTCGCCAGCAGTTATTAAAATTTTAAATCATAAAGGCGAGGCCGCCGGTGAATTAGCCTGGACCGCTGATTTTGACAAAGTTGTTATTAAACCAACCGTGGTGCATCAGGTGGTGGTGGCTTACGCGGCCAACCACCGTCAGGGTAGCGCTCATACCAAGAATCGCAGTGAAGTTGCCGGTGGCGGTAAAAAACCATGGAAACAAAAAGGGACCGGCCGGGCGCGTCACGGCTCCATTCGTTCTCCAATTTGGGTGGGCGGCGGTGTCGTGTTTGGACCGCGTAACACCCGTAACTATGGCCAACGTTTACCCGATAAATTAAAGAGTTTGGCGACGGCGATGGTAATTAAAGATTATTTTGCCACCGGCCGGGTAACGGTTTTAGCGGATTGGCCAACTGATTCTAAGACCAAAGTTTTTTCCCAATTAGCGCGCGATTTAAAATTGACTTCGCGGCGGCCGTATTTGGCACTGCTGACCGATCAGGAAAAAACCATCCGCCGCGGTTTGCAAAATTTACCTAATTTTGAAATTATGGGAACCAAACAATTTAATGTCTATGACGGTTTAAGCTATCGCCACTGGGTAATGTCGCGGCCGGCGGCTGAAGAATTATTAAAACGAGTTAAATAATCCATATGGCTTTATTTGCAAAAAATAGTAATAAAGCGGCAACTGCCAGCTATAAAACAGTTCAACGCGCGCCCGAAACGACCTTGTTGCCGGTAATGTCGGAAAAAGCCGTGCGTTTGCAAAAATTAGGTCAGTATATGTTGGCGGTTAAACCAGGGGTTTCAAAAATTCAGGTAAAAAAGGTGATTGAGGCCGCCTACGGCGTAAGGGTAGTGGGTGTTAATAGCGCAAAACTGCCGCGTAAAAACGTGCGTCGCGGCCGTACGACTGGCCAAACCAAAGTTCGGCGCCATATGATAGTGCGTTTGGCCGCCGGACAATCGATTGAATTAAGTAAGACTGTTTAAACAATGATATCGGCATGTAACAATCTCTTTATTTTTTAATAATATGACTCCAATTTTAACTTATTTAAATTTTATCTCACTCGGCTCGTATAAAGTGCCTAATGAAGTTTATGTCCGGTAATACAACTTTGCTAGCGCTCGCTTCAACCACCCTTTATTATAAAATTATGTTTTGTTTAGAATTATTTAATCAATTACCTTTGTTTAACCACGCTCGCGCTGAGGTGGTTGAGCAAAGTTGATATACCGGGTATGCCAGTTAAACTTTATAAACCAACCACTCCCGGACGCCGTCACGCCAGCGTGCTTAAGGCCGATTTAACCGCCAAGCGGCCGGAGAAAGCTTTGGTGTTTGGCAAGCGCCAAGCCGCTGGTCGGAACAATCAAGGCAAGATAACTACTCGTCATCGGGGTGGTGGAGCTAAACGTTTGCTCCGAATGGTTGATTTTAAACGGATGAAGTATGATTTACCGGCGCGCGTGGAAGCGCTGGAGTACGATCCTAATCGCACTGCTAATTTGGCTTTGCTGTGCTATCGCGACGGTACCCGTAGTTATATTTTGGCGCCGGATGGTTTAAAAGTTAATGATTTAATTATGTCAGCGCGCGGAGCCATTGAAGCCAAAGTCGGTAATCGTTTACCGTTAAAATATATACCGAGCGGTTTGCCGGTACATGATATTGAGTTAAATCCGGGTTATGGCGGAGTTATGGTGCGGTCGGCTGGGGCTTGGGCAACTTTTATGTCGATTGAAGATGGTTATGCTCGTTTGAAATTGCCGTCGGGCGAGATTCGCAACGTGCCCGAGAATGCCTCCGCCACGATTGGCCAGGTAAGCAATATTGATCATAGTAATGTTCGGTTGGGCAAGGCGGGTCGCCGTCGTTTAATGGGTTGGCGGCCGGCAGTCCGCGGTAAAGCCATGAATCCGGTTGATCACCCGCACGGCGGCGGTGAAGGTCATAATCCAATCGGTCTAAAACATCCGAAAACGCCCTGGGGAAAACCGGCCTTGGGTGTGCCCACGCGCAAGTCCACCAAATCATCTTCTCGTTTAATCATTAAGCGTCGCCCTAAGCGGACTAGGTAAATAATTTATGTCGCGTAGTTTAAAAAAAGGACCATTTGTAGATGCCAAACTGCTTAAAAAGTTAGCTCGGCTTAAGCTTGGTGACAAAACTGTTATTAAGACTTGGTCGCGCAGTTCCACGATTACGCCGGAAATGGTTGGTTTTACAATTGCCGTTCATAATGGTAGGGTACATACTCCAGTTTTTATAATTGAAGATATGGTTGGCCATAAATTGGGTGAATTTTCACCGACTCGTAAATTTACCGGTCATGGCGGTAAAATGGCCCGTGAACAGGCCTCGGCCGCGGCCGCCGCCGTTAAACCCGCGTCCGCTCCCACCCCGCCGGCCGGCCAGAAATAAGAAATGAATTAAGAAATTATGGATACATCAGCTCAATTAAGATTCGCTCGCTTGTCACCTCGCAAAACCAAATTGGTTATAGATTTGGTGCGTGGTTTGCCGTTGTCGCGGGCCCTGGAACAACTTAAAGTGATGCCGCAATTACCGGCCCGGGCGGTTAGTAAATTATTGAATTCGGCCGCGGCTAACGCGCGTCATAACGACAAAGTGACGGCGCCGGAATTGTGGATTAAGCGGATTGAGGTTGGCCAAGGACCGGTTTTAAAACGATGGCTGCCGCGAGCGATGGGTCGAGCTACGCCGCTGCGACGGCCAACGTCTCACATTAAAGTAATGCTGACTGACCAGCCGATTAAGACATCACGAAGAAAGGGTCGTTAATTATATGGGACAAAAGGTACATCCAAAAATATTCCGCATTGGCACGGTTTACGGCTGGAAATCAAAATGGTTTTCGGCGCGCAATTATCGCCAGCAGTTGGAGGTTGACGTGCGCTTGCGGCGTTGGCTTAAAACTAAACTGCGCGGCACATCCGTGGCGCAATTGGAGGTTGAACGGGGCGCTAATAATTTGACAGTTACTATTCAAACCGCTAAACCGGGCTTGGTAATTGGTCGGGGCGGGGCGCAAGTGGAAGAATTAAAAAAAGAAATCAAGCAAAAGTTTTTAACCGATAAACAAAGTTTACAGCTTAACATTCAGGAAGTGTCTAATCCAATGTTGTCGGCCGAGATCGTGGCGGAGAATATGGCAATGGAATTGGAACGCCGCTTGCCGTTTCGACGCGTTATGAAAGTGGCTATGGATCAGGTTATGAAAGCCGGCGCCTTGGGTGTTAAAGTAATGGTGGGCGGACGTTTGAATGGCGCTGAAATCGCGCGCACGGAAAAATTAAGCACCGGCAAAGTTCCGCTGCACACCATTAGAGCCGAGATTGATTATGCGCGCACGGGGGCCCGTACGACCTATGGCGTGATAGGCATTAAAGTTTGGATAAACAAAGGCGAAGGCGCGTCCAAGTCGCCCGTGGCGGCTAATAACAATCGCGGCCGCCCTCCGCGGAAAGGAGCCCGTTAATTATGTTAATGCCCAAAAAAGTTAAATACCGCAAAACTCATCGGGGCGATCAAATTCGCGGTCCCGCCACTCAAAAAATCAAATTGAGTTTTGGTTCAATTGGTTTAAAAACTTTGTCGGCCGCCTGGATTACTTCGCGTCAGATAGAATCGGCCCGACGGGCGATTACCGGACACTTGCAACGGAGAGGTAAATTGTGGATTAGAATTTTTCCGGATAAATCAGTAACGGTTAAAGGCAACGAAATTCGTATGGGTGGCGGCAAGGGGGCGGTTGATCATTATGTGGCGCCGGTTAAGCCCGGGGTGATTATGTTTGAAATTGATGGCGTGGAGGTTGGTTTGGCGCGGGCGGCTCTAAAATTGGCAGCTTATAAATTACCGGTTAAAACATCTATTGTAACTAAATTATAAATTTATGGCGGTTAAGATGAAAGATTTAACAGATAAGAACGAAGCGGCTTTAAAGCAGGTGTTAGCTGAAACCGGGCGGGAGTTAAGGGATTTGCGGCGGCGGGTGGCCCAGCAGGATTTAAAGAACGTGCGCGCGATCCGCGCGGCGCGAGTCACGGTAGCCCGGGTTTATACCATTTTGCGGCATATTAACAATAAAACTGATTCTAAACCAGATTAATTTATGTCTGAAGCTAAACAAAAAAATAACGCTAAACGCCGACTGGCCGGCGTGGTCGCCTCGGCCGCAACCAACCAGACGAGAGTGGTGGTGGTTGAACACGTGTTAATCCATGCGCGGTACGGCAAGCGCGTTCGCCTTAGCCGTCGTTTGGCCTGCCATGATGAACAGAATTCTTATAAGGTTGGTGATAAAGTGGAGATTGAACAAACCCGTCCCATTTCCCGTACTAAAAAATGGCGGATTGTTAAAAAACTAAACTAGTTATTATATGGTTCAATTGCGATCAATGTTGGCGGTGGCCGATAATAGCGGGGCTAAAAAAGTCCAGTGTATTCGCGTACTCGGCGGCTATAAAAAACGTTATGCCAGTCTGGGTGACATTATTACCGCGGTGGTTAAGTCGGCTGAACCGCATGGTACGGTAAAAAAGAGCGAGGTCGTGGCCGCGGTGGTGGCTCGCACCCGCAAAGAGGTGCGACGTCCGGACGGTTCCTACATTAGATTTGACGATAATGCGGTGGTTATTATTGATAAAAAAACGCGCGAGCCTAAGGGTACCCGTATTTTCGGTCCCGTCGCCCGCGAGTTGCGCGGTAAAGGCTTTCAAAAAATTATTTCACTGGCTCCGGAAGTTCTCTAATTTTAATTATACTGGGTATGCCCAGTAACAAAACTTGACTAAGCTCGCCCAGGCGCTGATATTGATATAGAATAATTGTTAATTGTTTATGAATTTATCTTTAGTTATTAGACTTTTTACTAGCTCGCTTGTTTTAAGCGCCTAGTGAAGTTATTGTTACTGGGTATGCCCAGTAATACAACTTTGCTAGCGCTCGCCCTAACCACCGTATCTTCTAACTTTATGTCTTATTTAAAATCATTTAATTACTTACCTTTGTTTAACCACGCTCGCGCTAAGGTGGTTGAGCAAAGTTGATATACTGGGTATGACTACTAAATTACGACTTAAGAAAAATGATCTGGTAAGGGTTCTGTCGGGCCGCGACCGCGGCCGGCAAGGCAAGATTACCCAAGTGTTTCCGAAGGCCGGTCTGGCGGTGGTGGAAGGCGTAAACTTGCGTTTTAAACATTTGCGTAAAGGCTCGGCGCAAGGCAAGGCCGGCAGCCGGATTCAATATACGGCGCCGATTTTACTTGATAAATTAATGGTGGTTTGCCCCAGTTGCGGTAAAACAGCTCGTGTGCAAATGATTAAAACGGCTGACGGCAAAAGCCTTCGTTCGTGCAACCGTTGCCGGCAGGCTTTGACAACTGTTTAATTTGATATTTATGACCAAGGTTTTACACAATTTACAAGATATCTATCGCACCAAGGTAGTGCCGGAAATTAAAAAGGAGTTCGGTATTAAGAATAATTTAGCCGTGCCGCGGTTGGTTAAAGCGGTATTAAACGTGGGCTTAGGGCGAGCCCTGCGTGAGCCTAAAGTTCAGGAGGCGGCGATTAAGACCTTGCAGCGCATTAGCGGACAAAAGCCGGTTCTAACTAAGGCGCGCAAATCAATTTCCAATTTTAAAATTCGCGCCGGTATGGTGGTGGGCGCAACCGTAACTTTACGGGGCGCGCGGATGTTTGATTTTTTACACAAATTAGTTAACGCGACCTTGCCGCGAGTGAGAGATTTTCGCGGTTTGTCGGTCAGAGGTTTAGATAAGCAAGGCAATTTAGCCATTGGTTTTCGCGAGCATACGGTTTTCCCGGAAATAAAAAGCGACGAAATTGAAACCGTTCACGGTTTGGAAGTGGCTATTGTTACAACCGCCAAAACTCGTGATCAAGGTCAGCGTTTGTTTGAATTACTGGGCTTTCCTTTTACCCACGCACCAGTGGATAAAGTGAATCAATCCGCCGATTTAAACCATTTAAAAATTAAAACCAGACCAAGATTATGAATCAGAATTAAGAATTAAGAATTATGAATTATGAATCACAAGCTGGACAAATATCTATGCTCAATTCCTAATTCCTAATTCATGATTCTTGATTCGCTGTTCGGTATTCGGACTATTATAATTTTACATTTTGATTTTTCCATTTTGATTTTCTTATGTCTACCACTGCTCAAGAAGTTAAAGCCCGCCACTCGCTCACCCAAGCCAAATACTCAACCCGAGTAATGCGGCGATGTTGGCGCTGTGGTCGTAAACGCGGCTACATGAGAGATTTTAATTTGTGCCGCATCTGTTTTCGCGAATTGGCCAATAACGGTGAGATTCCCGGCATTAAAAAAGCCAGCTGGTAATTTAAATGGCATATAGTTTTTAGTCTATGATTAATAGTTTAGAAGAAGATATACTTTACACTGGCGCTTTGCTCAGAATGACAAGTAGAAAAATCCTAATTTCCCCGCCTGCCTAAGCCTGTACAAAGTAAACGATGCTATTAAATAGAAAACTACAACACTAATTAGCAATCATTGATTGTAAGAGGCCGATGGCGGGCAGGTAAATAATACCCAATACCAAATTCACAAACAATTTTTAATTTGTAATTTTAAATAAATTAGTTAATTAAATAATTTAGTCATTCAATAAAAATTAATCATTTTTTCGTAATTCGTGATTCTTACCCAGTATAACTACTTTGTTATAGCTCGCTTGTAAAATAAAATTTATAAACCAGGTAAGTAGCCTATGCCACCGTTATTTCTTATTAATTATCTAATCTAAGCTCGCTAAATTTTATTTTACAAAGTTGTTATACTGGGCTTAATTCGTAATTCCATTTATTGATTACAAACCAAGAACTACTAATCATATGACAGATCCAATCAGCGACATGTTAACTCGAATTCGTAACGCCCTGATGGCCAAGCAGGCGCAGACAGTGGTGCCTTATTCCACGCTTAAGGCGCGTTTGGCGGAAATTTTGCGGCGCGAAGGTTATATTGAATCAGTGGAGGAGATAAACGAGCCGGTTCGCGAGTTGCGCTTAAGCTTAAAATATAAGAGCGGTCGGCCGGCGATTAGCAATTTAAAAAGAATCAGCAAGCCCGGTCGGCGCCATTATGTTAAAAGCTTGGAATTGCCGCGGGTGTTGTCGGGTTTAGGTACGGCGGTGATATCAACCTCGCAGGGTCTAATGACGACGCAAGAAGCCAAAAAACAAAATTTGGGCGGTGAGGTTATTTGTGAAATTTATTAACTTGATTATTGTTTATGTCGCGTTTAGGTAAATTAGCCATTATAGTTCCGGCCGGAGTCGAGGTAAAAATCAATCCCGGTCAGGTTTTAGTCAAAGGGCCCAAAGGCGAAGTAACCGAAAAAATCCCGGCCGTGGTTAAAATAGACAACCAGGCGGGCAGGTTGCAAGTGTCAGTCAATAACCCTAATAACAGCGAACAGCGAGCAATGTGGGGATTAGCTCGTCAGTTGGTGGCTAATGCGGTTAAAGGAGTAACTGACGGCTTTAGTAAGACTTTGGAGTTGTCGGGCATTGGTTTTAAGGTTCAGCTGGAGGGCAAAACTTTGGTGTTAAATCTTGGTTTTTCTCATCAAGTTCGTTATGAGTTGCCGGCCGATATTGCCGGTCAGGTGGAAAAAAACACTATTACCGTCAGCGGGGTCAATAAACAGCGGGTTGGGCAAGTGGCGGCCGAAATTCGTTCACTGCGCAAGCCGGAACCTTATAAAGGCAAGGGTATTAAATACAGTGACGAAGTTATTCGTCGCAAAGCTGGCAAAGTTGTTAAATCAGCCGGCGCCAAATAGTAATTAATTTATGAAACAAATTAAAACTTCAGCGCTAATTCGTCAACGCCGGCATCGCCGCCTGCGCCAAGGTTTAAGGGGGACAGCACTACGGCCTCGTTTGGCAGTCTGGCGCAGTCTTAAGCATATTAGCGCGCAGTTGATAGATGACGCCAGTCAAACAACATTGTTGGCAGTTTCGGATAAGAGTTTAAAATTGGGCGCGAAAGTTACGCCACAGCTGGCGGCCGCTAAAGTTGGCGCGGCCGTGGCCGCCGCCGCGACTGCCCAAAAAATTAAGCAAGTGGTTTTTGATCGGGGAGGTTATGCTTATCATGGACGAGTTAAGGCGTTGGCGGAAGCCGCCCGCGCCGCTGGTTTAGAATTTTAATTTAAACTTGGAAAAAATATGGCATTTCAATCACAAACAGGCAGAGGCCGGCCGCGCGGCGGTCCGCGTCGTGATCGCCCGGACGATGGTTTTGAGCAACGGGTTGTTGAGCTGGCGCGCGTTACGCGCGTTATGGCTGGCGGTAAGCGTATGCGTTTTCGCGCGCTGGTCGTAATTGGCGATCGCAAGGGTCAGGTTGGTTATGGCTTGGCTAAAGGGGCGGATGTTAGTTTAGCTATCAGTAAGGCGACCACGCAGGCTAGGCGCGATTTGATAAAGATATTGTTAAAGAAAGATACCTTGCCTTATGAAATTAAAATTAAGAATAAGAGCGCGGTGGTGTTGCTTAAGCCGGCTCCGGTTGGTACCGGTATTATTGCCGGCGGTCCGGTTAGAATCGTCTTGGAGATGGCCGGGGTTCCGAACGTAGTTGCCAAAATATTAGGTTCGGCCAACAAGATCAATAATGTGCGAGCGGTGTTTGCGGCTTTAATCAGTATGAAAATTCGTTAAATTTTCTAAACCTATGGCATTGACATTACACACTATAAAACCGGCCCCCGGGTCAAAAACCACGACTAAGCGTCTGGGTCGCGGCGGCGCCTCGGGCAAGGGCAACTATTCCACCAAAGGCATTAAGGGTCAACGCGCGCGGCAGGGCGGACGCAAAGGTTTGGTTCAGTTTGGCGTAAAACATTTTATATCCCGTTTACCAAAAGTCCGCGGCTTCCAAAGTTTTAAACCAACTACGCAAGTAGTGCGAGTGGGTGAATTAGCCGTATTTAAAAACGGCGCCACTGTTACCGTTAACAGCTTAAAGCACAAAAAAATAATTTCCAGCCTGACATTACCGGTTAAATTAATTAACGGCGGGCCGTTAAAAGTTAAACTTAATGTGGAATTGGACAGGGTTAGCGAGGGCGCGCGGGCCGCTATCATTAAAGCCGGCGGCAGTGTTAAACTAACTAGTGTACCTTATGACACTTAATCACATGAACACTTTAACACTTGAACAAATTTGATCCGGTGATATGGTAAGGCTAGCGGCGAGCAGGTAAAGGAACCGCACCTACTCCTCCCCTTAAGGTAAGGGGAGGTGGGGAGGGGTTATGAACCATTTAAAAATCGTAACTCCCCTAACCCCTCTTACCCTAAGAGGGGGGACAAACCGCGTAAGTCCTAACTTAAACAAATAAATAAGGCTCGGCAGTAAGCTAATGATTAAGTGTTCCAGTGTTCCTATAATATCTAAACTTAGTTTATGTGGCAGAAAATTGAGCAAATTTGGAAAACACCTGATTTAAGAAATAACATTCTGTTTGTGTTGGCGGCTTTGGTGATATTCCGTTTGGCGGCGCACGTGCCAATTCCCGGCGTTGACCCCGCCGGCTTACGGAATTTTTTTGCCAATAATCAATTATTTGGTCTGATAAATATTTTTTCCGGCGGCGGCTTGGAGAATTTTTCCGTGGTAATGCTGGGGGTGGGGCCTTATATCACATCCTCAATTATTATTCAGTTGCTAACTATGATAGTCCCGCGGCTGGAGGAAATCAGCAAGGACGGTGAGTCGGGTCAGCGGCGCATAAATCAATACACGCGTTATCTCACTATACCGTTGGCGGTTATACAGGCTTACAGTTTTATCGTGTTGTTCCGCAGCCAGGGCGGCGGCAATATCATCGGCCAAATGGATGCCTGGCAGCTTACGACCAGTATTATTACCATTACCGCCGGCACAATGTTTTTAATGTGGTTGGGCGAATTAGTGTCGGAGCGCAAGGTTGGCAACGGTATTTCATTGTTGATTTTTGCCGGCATTGTGGCGTCTATCCCCACCCAGATTCAGCAGGCGATAGTGACTTTTGACCAGTCACAGATTTTTAGCATTGCAGCTTTCTTGGCGTTGGCGGTGTTGATGGTGGTGGCGGTGGTGGTGGTAACCGAGGCCCAGCGCAATATTCCCATAACCTACGCCCGGATGATTAAAGGTAGCAAGACCTATGGCGGCGCTACCAGCTATCTGCCTATGCGATTATTGCAGGCCGGAGTAATTCCAATAATTTTTGCAATTTCAGTAATTTTGTTTCCGCCAATGATAGCGCAGTTTTTGGCTAAATCGCAATCAGTCTGGTTAACGCAGGCGGCCGCCTTTACTATTAACTTGTTCCAGAATCAGTTGTTCTACGCGGTCGCTTATTTTGTGCTGGTATTTGCCTTTACTTATTTTTATACGGCCGTTATTTTTAAACCCGAACAAATCGCCGAGAATTTGCAAAAGCAGGGCGGTTTTATTCCCGGTATTCGGCCGGGGCACAGTACGGTTGATTTTTTATCGCGGACGATGAATTATATTATTTTACCCGGCGCGTTATTCCTGGGGTTAATCGCGGTTTTGCCGCTGACGATGACAGCCTTCACCGGCTCCCAATTATTGGTTATCGGCGGGACCTCGCTGTTGATCGTGGTACAGGTGGTAATTGAAAGTATTAAGCAGATCAATTCACAACTGGTAATGAGGGATTACGATGAGCTATAAGAGTGAGGGGGCTGAGTAAGAGGGTGGTAATAAAATACCAAATCCTAATTCCCGCCGGCCTAGGCCCATTATAAATGTAAAATTTAAAAATCAAAAATCAAAATAATAAAGTTAAAATGTAAAAATAGGAAAGTTTATTTAATTATTTAATTAAAAATTTAAAATTAAAAATTACTCTCTCCTGTGTCATTCTGAAGCCGATGTACGTCGGTTGAAGAATCTAGATCCTTCATTTCGCTATCGCTCCACACAGGATGACGCAGTCGAATGAGTAGTAACTGATTTTCCCCTTGCCACTCTGCTGGAGGAGGCGTGGCAGAGCGTAAGCCAGTTGAGCGTTAAATCCGCCCGTGCTGTAGGCGGTGGCGTACCCGCCTGCCAAAGCTGATGTTTTAGATAAGCTCTAACTATAAGTATTAACTGTAACTTTATAACAATCGGTTAACTGGATGAGGCGAGCGGCGGGCAGGTAGCGTGGCCTTGCCTCTGCTTCTGGGGTTGCATTACTTCTAAAAGCTTCGCTTTTACCCCGCTGGCCAGCGGGGTGGTTACGCGAGGCAACCAAAGAAGTGGTAATTAACAATATTATTTCCCTTTCGTTATTCTCCATTCGTAATTCGTAATTCCATTTGCCATTCATTTGTTATTTGAAATTTAAAATTACCACCTCCATTTCCCCTTTGTCGCTATGTCGTAAGGTTAGAAACAAAATGGAACCTGAGCGAGTCAATCTTGCTGATGCGTGTTGTGGGCGGTGGTGCATAGCATCAGCTGACGAGAGAAGGTAATTTTGTCTAACCCGAAGACCTAGGCGACGATTCTTGCACCACTTCTTTTAAAGAAGTGGTAATTAATGTTATTTTTTGGCTTTAATTTTATCTGGACTAAGGGCCGATGTGGCGATTGGCCATCGGGATAAAAGCGAAGCTTTTACTTGACATTGGGATTTTATGAGTTGGGTATTATTTAGGCATTAGGATTTAGAAATTAGGAATTAGCTATACCCTGTGGTTTTGCCACCGGGAGGATTCATTAAATATCTGTTCAGATATTCATCTGCATAAGTTAAGATACATATTGCAGTCCCTGGAAAAAGCAGGGATATGCAAATACACCGATTATCCTACCATGTAAAAGGATTTGTCAGGTTAGCCGATTATGCCATACGATGGACTCGTATGGTA
>Ga0265296_1000231_pt1 | contig 101187 bp, 101 predicted proteins | sample MunlanPumphouse1_FD_189073 | JGI IMG/M metagenome (GOLD analysis project Ga0265296, IMG submission 189073) | Groundwater microbial communities from a municipal landfill in Southern Ontario, Canada - Pumphouse #1 | ecosystem: Environmental > Aquatic > Deep subsurface > Groundwater | place...
CGGCTCGCGCGAAGCGCGAGTGAGTGTGGCGGGAGTGGCGGAATCCCAAGAATTCAAAAGGATTTCCCAAGATTTTTTCGGAGAGAATTGCAGAGCCCTTTGCGCGAGGAGGGGGTTCTATGTTCTCCGAACATTCAAAACAAAAGTTTTGCGAGCCAATCTTTTTTCTTTCGTATTAACGAAAGGGAAGCAATAATTTAAGCCCAAAAGCAATATGAAAAAATTCTTTCTCTACATTCGAAAATCTACGGACGAGGACGATCGTCAAGTCCTTTCGCTTGAGTCGCAAGAATTTGAATTGAATGAACTTGCCCGGCGCGAGCATTTGATTGTCGTCGAGACATTTCGCGAATCCCAAACAGCGAAATGTCCGGGCCGTCCCATTTTCAATCAAATGCTCGACCGCATGGAGCGTGGCGAAGCGGAAGGAATTTTAGCGTGGCATCCTGACCGTTTGGCAAGAAATAGTGTGGATGGTGGGCGTATAATATTTTTTATTGATTCCGAACATATCACCGCGCTAAAATTTCCTACTTTTTGGTTTGAAGCCACGCCCCAAGGCAAGTTCATGCTGTCTATTGCTTTTGGGCAGTCGAAGTATTTTGTAGATAATCTTTCAGAAAATACGAAGCGCGGTTTGCGTCAAAAGTTAAGACGAGGCGAATGGCCCGGCTGGGCTCCGCTTGGGTATGCAAATGACATCATTACGCATACGATTGTAAAAGACAAAGAGCGGTTTCGCCTCGTCAGAAAACTTTTTGAATTGTACGCAACCGGCGCTTACTCGATGAAAGATTTACAAAATACTGCAATTTCAATCGGCTTGTTTGGAAAAAGTGGAAAAGTCACATCGGTTTCGCTCGTTCAGCACACGCTATCCAATCCGTTTTATTATGGCGTGTTCCGCTATAACGGCGAGATGCATCAAGGCAAGCACGAGCCGATGATTTCAAAGAAACTTTTTGATAAATGCGCGGAAGTAATGGCGGACAAATCGCGTCCTAAAAAACCGAGCAAAACTATTGCGACATTTCGTGGACTCTTAAATTGTGCCGAGTGTGGGTGCGCCATTACTTCCGAGATTCAAAAAGGACATCAGTATTATCGTTGCACAAAAAAGCGTGGAGTATGTTCGCAAGGATATGTGCGAGAAGAAATATTGGCGGAGCAAATTACTGATGTCCTTCAAAAAGTTTCTTTGCCGTCGTTGTGGGCAGATAATATGCTCGCGAAAATAGAATCAGAGCGCGAGCAAAATGCCCAAAACGGCGTTGCCTTTGCTCAAAATCTGAAACAAGAGATTGAGAATTTAGATAAGCGATTGGATAAGTTGCTCGATACACATTTGGACGGGCTTATTCCGAAAGTGGAGTATGCCGAGAAAAAGCAAAAAATCCTCAATCGTAAAATTGATGTTTCAGAAAAATTGAAGGATTTTGAGCGAAAGGGCAATCATCGGCTCGAACCGATGCGACTTTTCATTTTAGATAGCAAACAAGCCGGAATTATCGCTTCCGGAGAAAATTTTGAGGACAAGAAAAATTTTCTCAAAAAGATTGGCTCGAACCCCCTCCTCGCGCAAAGGGCTCTGCAATTCTCTCCGAAAAAATCTTGGGAAATCCTTTTGAATTCTTGGGATTCCGCCACTCCCGCCACACTCACTCGCGCTTCGCGCGAGCCGAATTTTGGGCTTCATACTAACTGGCTCCGGGGGTAGGGATCGAACCTACGACCAATCGCTTAACAGGCGACCGCTCTACCGCTGAGCTACCCCGGAATATTTATTTTATTTTTTATGAACTTTCTTCCCGCACAACTCGGGCCGGAATTTATTATTTTTTAAAAGAACTCAAGTGGACCCAAGGAGACTCGAACTCCTTACCTCCTCATTGCAAATGAGGCGCTCTACCAGATGAGCTATGGGCCCAAACAAACAAGCTACTAAGCTATTTTAAACAATTTTGATTATAATGCAAACATAAAACAAAAAAAATTATTTATTTAAATTTTCTATTTTAGATTCAATGCTTTCAAGTTTTTTTGCTAAAATTTCCAAAGTAATTTCTTCTAATTCTTCTTCTTTTTGAACTTTCTCTATATCCGTTCTTGTTTTTTGTTCAAGCTGTTTTTCTCTTTCAACATTTTTAATAATAATCGCATTACCGACAAATGTGTGAACAAATAATCCAATAACAAATAATATCAAAACTCCCAGTAAAATAGACCATCCATAATGTATTCCAACTTTATCGGCAACTTCCCACACTCCGCGCCAAAACAAAATCACGCCGACGCCGGCCAAAAATGCGTGAAGAAACGGAAAGTGTTCAAAATACGCTCTAGCTTTGCTTTCAATTTTTAAAAATATGTTTGTAAAATATCTCATCCCAGTACTAAAATTTTACTAATAAATTATAACCTTTAATTTGACCCAATATCCCATACCTCTTGTTTATCATTAATATTAACCTAATTAAAAATTTAGTACGGGACAAGTTCTATAATGATATCATAATTTTATTTCCAAACAAAACAAAATCCCGCCAAAGGCGGGATTTTGCGGCACTTATGTTGTTCACGATAAATGTGAGTTTTACCTCACACTCACGAATTGAGTATAGCATACTCCAGTCTAAAATGCAAGTCTATAGAAAAATCCTCCCTTACGGGAGGATTTTTCATGTTTTGATTTTGTATCTATAAGCCGAATTCTGTATCCCGACGCAAGGTCGGGACGATAGTTATTTATCTAGGCCTCAAATTACTCTAAGGCTCAAGCGATTCTTCCCTTGATTTCCCCGCCAGAGGCGGATAAATCTTGGGACACGATCTTGCACACGCGTAAGTATTTTGCCGTTTCACCCGAACTGAATCGGTTCGTCTCTGTTCGCAACTCTACCCTTGCGGGCGACGGGTATTACCCGCTACGTTTGCCTCGACGTAATGTCGGGACTGTGTGTTCGGACTTTCCTCTCCGACGTAACGTCGGAGCAACTATCCAATACAAAACCGGATAGATTGTATAATAAAAATCTAAAAATTGCAAATAAAAACACCCCACTCATAAAGATTGGGGTGCTGTATGCGAATTAAATCTATCCTTTATTCAGTCTGAATTTTGAATGTTTCAGTCATTCCTTCGGAAGATATGTTCAGAATATATATACCTTTCGGTAATGAATTCCTGAGAATCTGAAAAGATTTTTCTGCACTTAATTCCTGAACTTTCTGTCCAAGTATATCGTATAGAATAATTTTATACTTTCCATTCCCATCAGGTAATTCTATATTCAAAACATCTTTGAAAGGATTCGGATAAACTTTTATTAGATCTTTGCCTTCAAGCTCACTTATTCCAACACAGGTGTAGGAAAAGTTGGACTGGCAACCCCCTGTTGTAGTAAGCACAATATCGTCATCACATTCCAATACGACATTAATAAATTTTGCAATCGTGTCGTTTTTGAAATACGGATAGTAAGTAGATCCGCTAGGATAAATTTTCATATTACTTAGGTTGGCAAGTCCAGTTCCTTCTAGTATGCAGATACTACCGTTAGTGATTGATTGCATTATTGCCAATGGTTCCACTATTACAGTGAAATCATCAGTCTTTGTACAAATTCCATTTGATACGGTTACCGTATAAGTAGTTGTAACCGTTGGGCTCACTGTGATAACTGCTGTAATTCCTCCTGTGCTCCATATATAACTTATTGCAGTAGATGAATATGCTGTAAGAGTCGAGGGACCACCTGCACAAACATTTGCATCACCAGTTATGCTCACACTTATTGTTGCGCCAACTGTAATGGTCACTGTCAAAGAAGTTGAGCAAGTGCCATTCGAGATTAAGCATGTGTACGTCCTCGTTGAAGTCGTACTGCATATAGGATTAGCAATGTTGGTTGCGCTCAATCCAGTTGATGGGCTCCAGGAATAAGTTGTACCACCCGAGGCCAATAATTGCACTGAACTTCCGCTGCAGATTGTATCATCATCGCTTATGGCTGGACTAAACCCAGCTACAACGGAAACTGTTTGAGTTCCAATTGCAGTGCATCCACCTGTTGTTCCGGTAACTGTGTAGGTAGTTGTGATCATGGGAGTAACAATAATTGATGCTGTGGTTTCTCCTGTGTTCCAAACATAAGTTGTTGCGCCACTTGCAGTTAAGGGAACCGAGGTTCCTGCACAAACTTCAGTGGTACCTCCGGCAATATTTATTGCTGAAGAATTGCAATCAGTGGTAAAATAAATAGGATTCCCTTCCATAAACCAAACCTGATTTCCACTTTGAACAAGGATAAGGGCAGGCGTAACTTCGTAGTCATAACCTGGCGTCAGTCCAGTAATAGTAAAAGTTATCCCGGTGTTCACTGAATCTCCAGGGACCGTTACATGACTGATATACTGACTGCCAAGAATTGTGTTAAGGGTAACGTTTTTTATTCCGAAAAAAAGAATGATTGTGTCACCATTCGCTTCGATGTACGTCGCCGGCGGTGTGGTACTATTTATCATCCAGCCAAGAATCATTGATGCCTGAGTCCCAGTTACAGTTACCGTATCTCCATTGAGAGTTCCGCTATAGCTCAGGACTTCCTTAGAAAAACATTGTGATCTTAATACTTTAATGATTATCAAAGATCTCTCAGCATAATTTTGCGTGGGAACTTCAATCATCTGTTGTGCCAAAGCACTTAAGCTCAATCCTCCGAAGAGGAGAACCAACATTGTTGTGATGAATAATCTTAATTTTTTCATAGTAGTTTTTGTTTTTAGTTTATATATAAATTTATTTATTTAATTTAAATTAAAAATTACTGTTCTACGAAAAAATTCATCAAGAACAGCATACTGCCAACTAAAATAATTTTTAGCGGACAAAATGCTGTTCCTGACTAAAAAGGCAAAGATTTTCAAAGAACTCTTAACTGGAAATAGTCTAGCATATTAGACATCTATTGTCAAGCATAGAGCTTGACTTTTAAATTGCATTGTGATACAATCTGGATGTATTAAAAATGGTCAAAAAAACGTTATAAATTATAAGCTTAATATAAAATTAAATTCCGTCCTAGAGCGTCGGGATTAATTACAAAAATATGAAAAACATTATAAAAAACTTAATATTCGCTTTTACTTTAATAGGAATTTTTAGCGCTGGCGCAAATTTTGCTCTTGCCGCTTCCCCTTCTGCTTTAACTGTGCCCCCTACTTCAACCACAACCTCCATTACTTTTAAGGGAATGTTCATAGCAAATGGCGCGCAGACAACAACTATGTTTGAATACTCAGCCGATCAAAATGATTTACCTGACGGAGCACAGGGAAATGGAACAATTCCATCGCAGTGCCAAATAGTTCAACCTGCAAGTGCCACTTCAGGACCATTTACTTGTACTCTAAGTATTCCGACAATTAGTGCCGGAGTAACTTATTATGTCAGAGCAATTGCTTCTAATGCAGATGGAGTAGATTATGGAAGCATAATGCCAATCGAAACCATTCCTACTTCTTCAGCGCCTTCTGTTTTAACCGGAGTTCCTTCCGCAACTTCCAGCTCAATTACTTTTAACGGGACATTCATAGCGAATGGCGCGCAAACTACCACTAAGTTTGAATATTCAACTAACCTAAGTGATTTGCCAAGTGGGCAAGCTGGAAGTGGAATAATTCCTTCTGGATCACCGTGTTATGTAGTTCAACCAGCAAGCGCTACCTCAGGATCATTTTACTGTACATTGAGCGTCCCGACAATTACCGCCGGAGTAACTTATTACTTCAGAGCAGTTGCTTCTAATATAAGCGGAGTAGATTATGGAAATGTAACTTCTATTTCAACAAATACCTCTTGTTCAAATCCTCCGACAATTTCTTCCGTATCTCCTAATAATGTGAACGAAGGTTCAGGAACAACTTATGTTAATGTGTATGGTTCTAATTTCATAAATGGAACTTCTTCCGCGGAATTTGACGGGTCAGCAAGAACAACAAATGTCTCAAGTTCAACTTCTCTCACAATGACTTTAACTTCTTCAGATGTCAGTTCCGATGGCACTTTTGACATAAGCGTTACTAACGGGTCAGGATGTGATTCAGGAACAGTAACTTTTACCGTAAATAATGTAGGCGGTGGAGGCGGTGGAGGCGGAAGTTCAAATCATTACCCTTCAGCCACAACTCAAAACGTTGGAAGTGTTTCTAATAGTTCTGCAATACTAAACGGCTCAATCAATCTTAACGGATATATTGGAACTGCATGGTTTGAATACAGCACTTCAAGCAATCTTTCTACTTATGAAAAAACAGAATCTTTGCCATACAATAATTCATTAAATACAACTCTAGCCTTAGCGCAAACTATAAATGGTCTTTCACCGAATACCATCTATTATTTCAGGGCTGTCGCAAACAATTCTTATGGCACGATAAGAGGAAATATCTTTTCTTTCCAAACCCTAGCAACAAATGTTCCGCCAGTTGTTCCAAACACAAATGGAGTAATTACCACAGTTCAAGCAACTAATAAAACTACAACTTCGGCAAGACTTAATGGAATCTTTGTTAATCAAAACGGAGCTTCAGCGCAAGGATATTTCCAATACGGAAAAACTGCTTCAATGAGTTCAGCTACAAATGCCATCAATCTAGGAACCAATTATTCAGTAAGCTTTGCCGACTCAGTAGTTAATTTGGCTTCAAATACAATTTACTACTTCCGCGCTGTCGCCATTAAGGGTGGCATTACATACAATGGAAAGATTTTAGTTTTCCAGACTCCAAAAGCGCCGGTAGTTCCAGTTGTAAATAATAATCTCGCTGTAGAAGAGCCAGTAGTAGAACCGGCAGGACCAAGTGTAAGTGAAACTCAAAGCTCTATTCTTAAAATTACAACTGTCACAGAAGATGTCTCAATAAATGATGAGGTAGACTATCTTATCACATTCAAAAATGATACCGTAGAAAACTTTGAGAATGTTAAAATCACAATCCAATTGCCTAAAGAAGTTGACTTCAAAGAATCCAACTTTGGAAAAGAAGGAGATGATAATGTGGTAATCTTTGATGTTGGAATTCTAGTCCCTTCACAGGTCGGATCTATGACCATCAAGGGTAAAATTAATTCCAACGCTATGCCAAAAGATATTATTGTAACCACAGCAATCATGTCCTACAATACTGCCAACTCAAATCTTAAAAAGAATGAAATAGCGTATGTGACAAATAATATTGCTGAAGGAAGTAATTTGGCTGCAGCTTCCCTCTTCGGAAACGGTTCCTTCTTGCCATCTACTCTTCTTGGCTGGCTTGCCTTGGTTCTTGTAGTCCTAGGCCTCTCAGTAATAGGCAGAAGGTTGTATATGACCTTCATGGTGAGAACTGCCGGATCAAAAAATTCTGATCATATAAACAATTTGCCGATGTAAGAAATTATTAATAGGAAAAGCCCCCCGACATTGGTCGGGGGGCTTTTGTTTTATTTCTTTTATAATTCAGAAGGATCTTTTATATTTTCCTTTTTAGCATCTTCCGCTAAAACATCATCAATAGAACAAACTCCGGAAACGCAAGCAAATTCTTTGGCGCCCACGGTATTATCTTCTTGTTCGTAATACATTAGCTTAGAAAAATCTATATGTTTTATTTCTTTAACTCTTTTTTCATATTCTTCTTTTGATATTTCTTCGTAAGGAGCAAGCTGATAAACATGTTCGGAGCGAGGAAGAAAAGAAAGTCCGCCGACAATGTCCCAATTCTCATAAATAAAATTCGCGACTTTAATCCATTCATCAGGGCCCACATAAATGGTTACAGACGGATTGTGTTCAATGTAATTTATTTTTAATCTTTTCCATTCGTAAAGCAAATCAATTGCTGAAACTTCGTTGCGAGTTATCGCGCCTTCTGGCGCTTTGATTGGAAATTCCAACACTGCAACGCTTGAATTCGCGGTAGAATATCCGACTTCCGCTTTGGAGGGAACGCCCTGGTCCTTGATAAGTTCAAATAATGGATCATTAGTGGCTATGCGAACGCGTCTTATAAAATATTTTGCATACCAAGGATGCATTCCTGACCCCACATAAAGCAATTGGCCGGAGTTGCCGTGGGGCTTTATGGTAGTGATGCAAGTTGAACTGTTGATATTAAATTTCTTTGCATATACTTTATTGATTTTTATCGCTTCTTCTCGGAGTTCGCTTAAAACTTTGTCATTTCTAATCGTTTTATTGTCGTAGTAGCCTGTAATTGAAACTCCAAGCAATGCTTCTTCTTCGCAATTTTCCTTCCATTCTCTTGAAAGATAGCCAAAATGAGTCAATGTAGCCTGATAGGTTCCTAGAATCGTGGAAAGTCTAACTTTTCTCTTTAAGTCTTCAACACTGTCATTGGGGCGCACTACTATTGAAGTTAAATTACAAAGTTGTTTGGAGCGCAAAGTGATTTCTCCGCAAGGGTTTGACCCCGGAAGACCGACAATTATATTTTGGTCGTCAATAATTTCCGCTTTTTTCCAATTATCAATTCTACGCTTTGGAAGCTGGGTCATAAGACCTCCTCTATTAAAAATTCCTCTTTCTCCCGTCCCAGATTTTATTAATTCTATCCATTCGTTTAAAAATTCTGCGGCTGAAGGCTTTTGATTATAAACAGTGGAATTGTTTGCCATTGAGCGCTGTCCGTTATCAACCCAAAATTGTCCTCGCTTTGATTTGCGCATAGACTCATCATCAATATCAGAAAGAGATATGAGAGCGCTTCGACGAACGCCTCCAGCGACAACAATAAGTCCAATTTGGCATATGATGTCATGAAGGTCTATATTAGTTAAACGTTTTGCCTGTCTCGCTAAAATTTTAGTCTTAGTAAAATTAATAAGATCAATTAGAGGCTGAGGTCCTGAAGCGCGGCCGCCGGCAGTTTTAAGACGAGAACCTGCCAGACGCACTTTTGAATAATCAAAATCAACATCATAACCATCAGCCCAAGTTTTGCAAGCCAATACAAATGCATCAGCCCAACCTTCTTTGCTATCTTCCACAATATGAGTTGCAAGCTTTTTCCCGGTCTGTCTTCTTATCTGCGGAAATTTTTGCACCGTTTCAGATTCAACAGAAAAACCCGCGCCGCCGCCGCACATTAATATGTACATTATTTCTCCCAAGTCTTGCCAAGTTGACGGGGCGACATAGGAACAATTATAAGCCCAGACATTTGATTTTCTGCACGCATCTCCGGCTGACCAAAGTAATCTCATTGATGGACAAACCTCCTGTTTTAAAATTGCTTCACGAATTAAAGGAATATCTTTTTCAGGAAGTTTCTTGCCGAGATTTTCTTTCATATAAGCCATAAAACGATCAACAGTTTCTATCCACGTTTCGCGCCTGCCCAAATCATCCCGCCATCTTGAATATGTCCTATAAAAAATAAATTCTTCATAAGAACTTTTGAAATAAGAATTTGATTCTTCAAAAACTTTTTTGTTTTCGGGAGGAATAATTCCGACTTCACGCCTTAATTCCGCCCTTTTTGACCGATATAAAATGTAAGACTTAGCGGTTTGGTGAAATCCTAAGTCCATAAGCTCAGCTTCTACGAGATCCTGAACCATTTCCACGCTTGGAATAAATTTTTTCTCATTACTCTTTGCTTTTATATGAATTAATTTATGAAAAACTTTCCTTGCAACATTCTGAGCTTCTGTTTCGCCCCCTTCAACAGTGATAATAAAAGCCTTATGTATGGCATCAACAATCTTGCTTAAATCAAAAGGGATAATTTCCCCTTCGCGGTTTCTAATATTCTTAACTTTGCTTAATTCTTTTTTATTTGAAACACTGTTCTTATCCATCCCGTACGAAATTCTATCATTATTTTTTCTGAAAGAATTTTTTACTCTAATAAGTGAACCCCGTTATTTCGTACGGGATCCATATAGCCATTTTACTCCTAAAAAATATTTTATGCGAGCAAAAAACAAGAAAAAATACTGCATGAAACAGTTAAACTGTCTTGTAAAATGAACTATTGAAAAACGTTGAATTTTTAAGAGTTTTTAGGGTAAAAACTCAACCTTATTTCCTTCCTTTAAATTATTCTTTTCTGAAAATCCAGAAATAACTTCCAAAACATATTTGGAGTCTTCCTCGGGACCAAAGGTCGTTGGAAACGAAACAGGTTGCGCATTTTTCTCTATGTAAACTACTTTCAAATCTTCTCCAAACCAAATTATGTCTATTGGAAAGTTCATATCTTTCATCCAAAAATAATGACGATTGTTTATTTCTCCGCCAGAGGCGGATCCGCCTTGGGCGGAAAAAACAAAGAGCATTCCTTCATCTTCCTTCAGATCTTTTCTTCCAGAAAGTCCTTGGCTTTGAGTTTCTAGAGTTAAAGCAAGGTCAACTTTTATAATTTGCCCGGCAATTTTTACATACTGAATTTTATTTATCTCTAAATTTTTCACTTGGACATCCGATGTCCAAATATTACGTTCTGTTATTAAAAAAAATCCTATTACCAAAAAAACAATAACTATAAGAATAAAAAAAATATTTTTCATATATTTTAAAACCTAGAACCTAATTACTAGAACCTAATTTATTTGTTGTCTCCATTGGTCCAGCCAAAAAGTTTTCCTATGGAGTCGGGAGTCTCGCGCTTGCGAATGATTTTTACCATTCCATCCCGCGCAAGAATTTTTGCCGGCTCAGATAGAAGACAATGATGCGAGGACAAACTGTCTTGGTAAGCTCCGGTATCAAGAATAGCGACAAATTGATCTTCATCTTCAGAAAGTTTCGGCAGAAGAATATAATTTCCTCCAGCAGTGTATTTGTCATCCGAATCGCAAGTGCTTCCGGCGAGCCAAACAGTTCTCAAATTGCCATCCATATTATTTGCAGGTATGATGTGCCACTTTTGATGGATTGTCCAAGTATCTTTCAAGTCATTTATAAAACTGCCGTCAATAACATACCAGGCTTTGGCATTCGCTTTTGGAATAATTTTTTCAGAAATAATTTTGTAAATTGTGATTTGAGACGGAGCAACTATGTATTGTCCCCACTCTGCTATTAAATTCGGATGTTTGATTCCGGCTTTGTCAGAAAAATTTTTCAGCATTTTTATAATTTTGCTGGAAACGCCTTTTGCAGTGTAAAACTTTTTCTTTTCATAAGGAATTCCGAAACCTCCGCCAATATCTATTGTATCTAAATTAGGATGAATTTTTTGCAATTCAACATAAATATTAAAAGCGCGCTTTATCCCGTCAAAAATGCTTTTCTGGGTTTTAATCTGCGAACCTAAATGATAATGCATTATTTTCAAATTTTTCATTTTATCAAGATTCAAAATTTCTTTTTCTGAAAGTCCGAAACGGTCGAACTTCTTATCCCAGTGAGTATCGGCTTTTACATTCAAATCGACTCTTATGCCAATATCACCTTTATATTTGGAACATCTTTCAATCTCTTCTTCTCCTTCTATTATTGGAACGATACTCATCCCCTTTGAACGTAATTCCTCTATTAAACCTAAATACTGATCAGTCTTAGGGCCGTTGCAAATAACCCTGATTTTACTGTTAAATTTCTCCCCTTCCCAAAGTTTTTTAACCAGCCAAAGTTCGTTGGCAGAAGCCACCTCTAAATTCGCCCCCTCGGACAAAAGGGGCAGGATAAATTCCTTATTTTGATTGACCTTCATCGGATAATGATAAAAAAACTTACCTTTATAGCCGTAGATTTTCATATAGGCCTGAAAATAGCCAATTAGGTCTTTTAGTCGGTCTTCTATAATGAATGGGAAAATTACCTGCAGAGGCGTACCGTATTTTTTTGCCAAACTGCTTAGGTTGTAAATATTATAGCCTTCGGTTACAGTCAAATCACCATCTTTGCTCACATTAAAAAACTGCGTATTGAACTCATCCACTCCGAGTTTCCAAAATTTTCTCCAATTTTTCCCTGGTTTTTTTGCTTTTTTCTTTTTTTTCTTAGCCATCTATTTAGAATATTAGTATAACAATATGTCAAAATAATGCAATAAAAAACATTAAGTCTTGCTTAATAATTTACAATTACTGGCTGTAATATAGCCTATAATTTTTATTTTTCATTTTTGAAATAATCGGGTGGAAGCGGATTTGGTGGATATTTTTCTTTCAGAGCTTTATTCCTTTTAGCTTCCTCTGAATTAGGACCTATTAAATTCATTTTTTCTAATTTTTTGAGAATTTCGATAGTACTTGCAATATATTCTTTTGGTTGTCGCTCTTGGTCTGAAAAACCATCACGTGCACCAATAGATTGTAATGCGCTATAAATACTTCCAAGATAATAAGGGTCCGTATGTTGTCGAGCATTTATAATGAAAGCATATTCTTTTTTGAGTTTTTCGTCTGAATCTGAATGATACCTGAAGGTCGCATAAAACTCATATAATCTCTGATCGGCGTTTTGCCAAGCTAGCACACATTGTTTTCGAAAATTAGCAACGGCCTCTGGACCTTCTTTACTTAGTGACAAGAACATATGCTTGCTATGTTCTTTGCTCTCTCCGTAACCAAAATCATCCATATTTTTTTCTATACTTTTTTGTGATTCATTTTTATTATCTGCACCGCCTAAATTTGAAGTTTCTATTCCCATATAATTATTATTTAGTTAATTTATAATTAGATATTTTTAATAATATTTACATACACATTAATTATACTACTATAAGTAATCTTGTCAAACAGTAGTTTTTTGATAATTCTTTAAAAACTCCTCCTTGAATTCATAAAAATTATCGTCCAAGATTGACTGGCGGATTTTTTTGACCAAGTTCACGATGAAGTATAAATTGTGGATTGAAGCGAGCGTGCCAGCCAACATTTCCTTGCCGTGGAAAAGGTGTGCGATATATGCCCGCGAGTACGCGGGCATCGCAGAACTACGCAGACTAGACGCAGACTGACGCGGAATTAAATTCCCGCCCGCGCATGCGTAGCATTTGCAGTCGTTTTCAATTGGCGAGAAATCGTTGCGATATTTTAAATTTAAAATATTTATTTTTCCATTTTTAGTATAAATAGTTCCATTGCGTCCCAGACGTGTCGGAGAAACACAATCAAAAAGATCCACTCCGTTTTCTATTCCCATAAAAAGATCTTCTGGCTCCCCTATTCCAAGTAAATGCTTCGGTTTTTCTTCCGGCAAAATTTCATTTACCCATTTTACAGCGGAAGACATATCCTCTTTCGCAAATGAACCGCCGATGCCAAAACCGTCAAACCCCAAATTACTTATAACTTCTGCGCTCTTTTTTCTAAGTTTTTCTTCCCTTCCGCCCTGCACAATGCCGAATAATGCTATTTGTTTTTTGCTTTTTGCTTTTAGTTTTTTGTGTTCAATCAAACTTCTTTCCGCCCAGCGATGGGTTCTTTCCAGCGCTTCATCTTGATATTTCAAATCTTCAACAGGACTTGTACATTCATCAAAAGCAAAAATTATATCCGCGCCTAAATTGTGCTGAATCTGAATTGATTTCTCTGGAGTAATATAATGAATTGAGCCATCTAGGTGCGATTTAAAAGAAACTCCGTCCTGTCCAATTTTTGCCAACCTTGGCGCATCATTATCATCAAAACGTTCTGGAATAAGAAGTGAAGGGTCGATAATTTTAGTAATTTTTGAAATATCTTTTCCATAGGCAACTCCCAAAGAAAAAACTTGAAAACCTCCGGAATCCGTCATCGTCGGGCCGTCCCAACTCATAAATTTGCCAATACCGCCGGCGTCACGAACAATTTCATCTCCCGGCTGTAAATATAAATGATAAGTGTTTCCAAGTATAGCCTGAACGCCAATATCTTTAACTTGTTCAGGATTTAAAGATTTGACTGTCGCTTTTGTCGCAACCACTACAAAAGCCGGCGTCTCAATCACCCCATGCGAAGTTTCCAAAATCCCCACTCGTCCTAAACTATTTTTTCCGCCTGAGGCGGATCCGCCTTTGGAGGACAACTTTTTTTGAATTTTAAAATTCATTTAATTTTTGATAAATAATCTTTTACTCTTTGTTTATCTTCATTTTCTTTATCTCCTTTAAAATATATTTCAATATACATAAATTTAAAAGTGTCATCATGATATGCATAAATAATCCTCATAGACCTATCACGAAGACTTCGACAAACTAATCGGACTTTAACAATTTTCAATGAAGTTTCAAAATAAGTTATAGTAAAATTTTTTCCAATTCCTGTTGGATAATTTTGTAAAACAATTTCTAGATTTTTTAAATCTTGATTTAGACTTCTATATTTTTTTGAGAGTTTTTTAAATTCACGCTCAAATTCTGGTAGTTGACTAAAGTGGCTCATATTCTCTAACAGATGTTTCTTCTGGGCGGTAAAAAACATGTTCGTAGTTAATAATCTCACGCTCGTTGGCAACTTTCCATGGAGTATCGATGTGAGACAATTCAGAAAGCTGATGAGCAGTCAAATGTGCCAATCTTTCTAATTCATTATCTATATGCTTTAATTCGTTGCCGTTAAATTTAGAAACATCTGCCTCGCGTACTGCTATATATTTAGTTTGATCATGGTTAAAATATTTACTTTTTACTTCAACTATATCTCCCGTCTTTTCCATTTCTTTCACTATTTTTGCAAAAGACACTGGCGTTGGACCATATTTATTTTTTATATAAGTAGCTCCAATTAACTGTTTTTCAAATTTCTCATAATAATCAAAATCTATAAAATAAAGTAGTTTATATAATGCGGTCTGTCCAATATTGGGACGACTGCCAACTTTACTTAATATATAAAGTAGAGTTTCTTTAAATTTTTTAATATTTTCTTTTGGAATTTCACGTATAAGGACATCCCCATTACTGATGTCTTTAATTGAATCTTTATCCTGCACTTCTTCTTTAAAGAATTGAGACAAAATAACTTTTTGTCTGTCTGTTAACTTAGAAACGCCATTCTCAAGATTAATATAAGTGGGTCTTGAAATACCCAAAATATCAGCGACAGAAGACTGTGAAAGCCCTGCTCCTTTTCGCTTTGTTTTGATCCATGTAGACATATTTAGATATTAACATATTGTCCACTTTTTGCAACTTGACTGTGGATAACGTAAAAATGTAAAACCTCCACTCTTCCCAAACTATTTTTTAACTTCTTTTGAATTTTAAAATGCACTTTTTATTTTTTAAAAATTTTAAGAATTTAATATTGCCTGATTTAAATCACAAAAAGTTATGGATTTAATATTAAATTTCTGAAGTTTAACGAGAGATATACTATTCCCATTTTTTGTTATCTCTTTTATTCTTTCTTTTGTTAGTACCCAAAAACACCATTGATTCATATCTAAAATATCAAGAGTCGCATGATCTTGATGTTTAAAAAGAGAAAGCACATAAATATCTGATTTATAATCTACTGGCCGTTCTTTTACACTTGTATTTACCATGCTTCTGTCGAGAGATGCGTAAAATATATGTTTTGCCTTAAGACCACTCCAGCTTATACGTGAATAATCTTCCTGATCCCAATCTTGAATATAAGAGCAACATTTTACTTCAATATTTTTTCCATTTGGAGCAACTACATCTGAATCACCCCATGGATTACGAACATCAATTTGTTCCCTTGTTCTTAATGCATTTTCCACTATAAATTCAGCGAATGCACCTCGTAAAACATTTGAATTCAAATTTGAAAATCCATAACGCCAAAAATCTAGCACAGAGAATTTTTTATCTCCTACATTCTTAAATTGTTCATCACCAGTAAATTTTTTAACTTCAATTCTTTTATACATAAATTTAACTCTCAACTTCCACAAACTTTAGTTCTTGGATATTTACCGGACTTACAAGCAATGCTTTTTGGAAAGAATCGCGCGGATCGGAAATTATTGTTTGAACAACTCCCAGCACATAGGGAGTGATACCGGGCAAAACCACCTCTGTTTCTACATCTAATATAAAATCCCTAGGCAAAATCATTTCAAAATTTCCGCCTCCCCGCCCAACTACTTGCATAAAAATATTCTTACCAGCCTGCCCCGCCGAAGGCGAGGCTTCGCCGAATGGCGAGCCGAGGGAAATTACAACTTCCGTTTTTTCGCCGGGATTTGAAAATAAAATAACTTTGGAAGAATTCCCATAAGTTTCGGCAATATAGCCGATAGGCACATTTCCAAAGGCAAAAACTCTTTGTCCTTCAATGATGCCTTGATTTATGCCTGCATCAATTACTAGCGTGCCGTAAATAGATTGATTTGGTTTTGATAAAATGGTCGCCAAAATCATGTCAGCTGTTACTAGCTTGCGTCCTAAAATTTCTTTCATTTTATTATTCTCGTCTACAACGGAAGCGTAATTTGCCCTATCTGCTTCACTTTCTAATATTTGAGATTTTAAATTTTCATTTTCCAAAAGAAGAGATTTTTTAGAATAAAAAACAGAACTCAGGTTTGAAAATTTTTCGCCAATATTATGCCCCAAAATCAAAACAGGACGAAAAACAGCATGAGAAGCATAGGAAAGTCCACGAAAGATACTTCCACAGAAATAAATTAAAAAAAGTAAAATAATAACACCAAGCAGTATTTTAAAAAATTTCTTTCTTTTTATTTTTCTATCTAGGAGGTAGCTCATCTTGATTTCTAATTAGATTTTCGCGATAAGATTCCAAATCATCCCAAATAACCCCTGTCCCGCGAGCAACAGCAGAAAGCGGATCATCCACGACATAAACTGGAATCTTAAGAACACTTTGCAATAATTGATCCAAGCCCGTGAGCAAAGCTCCGCCACCGGAAAGAGTAATACCTTGACGCATTATGTCGGACAAAATTTCAGGAGGTGTTGTTTCTAAAACATCTTTTACCCCTTCTATGAGCTCTTTGATTGAAGGTGAAATTGCTTCGCGAATGTCGGAATCCGTAACAACCACTTCCCGCGGAAGCCCTGTCAGCAAATCACGACCACGAACTTCTGTTTCCATATATTCTCCCGGAATAATGGAACTGATGGCTATTTTTACCATCTCCGCTGTTTTTTCACCTATTAAAATCTTAAATTCATCACGCATATAGGTGACAATGTCATTGCTTAATCTGTCGCCTGCTATTTTCAAGTTTTTTGACTTTACGATTCCTCCCAGAGAAATCACAGCAATATCGGTCGTTCCTCCGCCAATATCTATAATCATAGAGCCGACAGGGTCTTTAACTGGAAGATGAATGCCGATAGCCGCAGCCATAGGCTCTTCTATCAAGAAGACTTCTCGCGCTCCAGCAGAACGAGCCGCATCATAGACGGCGCGCGTTTCCACATTGGTTGTGCCGGACGGAACTCCGACCAAAACTCTCGGCCTTGCTAATTTTTTGGATATTTTATTCGCTTTATTTATAAAATAAGAAAGCATTTCTTCAGTAATTTCAAAATCTGAAATAACGCCGTCCACAAGCGGACGAATCGCTTTAATATGTCCCGGAGTTCTGCCAAGCATTTCTTTCGCTTTCGCGCCGACAGCAAGAATTTGATTTGTTTTTATATTTATCGCAACAACCGAAGGTTCATTGATCACGATTCCATGGCCCTTTAAATAAACTAAAATATTTGAAGTGCCTAGGTCTATGCCTATGTCATTTGAAATTAATTTGTAAAATTTATCAAACATAAACGTGAAATAGCTTATAGGTTTTAGCTTATAGGTTTTAGCAAAGTTAATAATTTATCAAGGCTGACAATTTTTCCTTTTTCTTCTGTTCTTTTTTTTAATTCTATACCATTTTCCTTAATGCTTCTAAGAGAAACAACTGCGCGATATGGCATGCCAAGCAAATCCGCATCGGCAAATTTTTCTCCCGCAGATAAATCCATTCTATCATCAAATAAAACTTCAACACCTGCTTCCTCTAATTTTTCGTAAACATTATTTGCTTCTTTTGAAACTGCTTCATCATCTCCTAGTGCAAGCAAATGTACTTGAAATGGAGCGACGGATTCGGGCCAAATTATGCCTTTATCGTCAGCCAAAACCTCGACAACCGTCCCCATTAGCCTACCCAGTCCGATGCCATAACTGCCCATTACTACTAATTTTTCTTCCCCATTTTCATTCTTATATTTCAGATCAAAAGGCGCTGAAAACTTTGTGCCGAGAGAAAAAATATTCCCAACTTCAATGGCTCTTTTCTCGGCTAATTTTCCTTTATCTAAATCAAGTTGGGCAATGGTTTTGTCGTTATAAACTTCTTTATTTATCGCCATTCCCGTATCTTCATCCAAGTAAATAGTGTCTTCTCCGGCTGAAGTTATCGTCTGAAATTCGTGGGAAAACTTCGAAAAAGTCCCGCCCGAAGCGAGTGTCAGATAAGTCAAATGCCCGATGCCAGCCCTTTGAAAAATCTTCTTATAAGCTTGCTTGGCTTTTTCGTAAAATTCATTATGCTCTGTTTCATCTTTTGAAAAAGAATAAAGCGCCTTCCAGTAAAACTCTCTCCCTCTTAAAATTCCAGATTTGCTTCTTGCTTCATTCCTAAAAATATCTTTAAAGTCATACGGATAAACGGGCAAATCTTTATAAGAATTTATGTACTGTTTTAAAATATTCGAGTATGCCTCCTCGTTGGTAAAAGATAAACCAGCCTCCCCTCCATTTTTTAGTTTTGTCTTAAACCAATTGTCCACCACTTTGTCATCCCATCTGTTTGATTTTTCCCAAACTTCTTTGTTTTGAAGGATAGATGTTCTCATTTCTATTCCGCCGATTGCATCCATCTCTTCCCGTATAATATTTTCAATTTTTTTAATAACCCGAAAACCCAGCGGCAAATAACTATACACTCCCGCCATTTCTTTATGAATAAAACCGCCGCGAATAAGGAGCTCGGCATTCTTTGCCACCTCCTCTGAAGGGACTTCCTTCCTGGTCTTGGTGAAAAGTTGTGATTGTAGCATTCTTCCATATTACCCGAAAAAAACCTTTTTGGCAAAGAAAAAATAATGCTAAATATTCTCGAGATTTTTTTGAATTTACGCCATCACGGCATAGCGAGGAACAGAAATTTTTTCTTTGGTTTTTGCGCTTTTTGCTTTGGCTAAAAATTTACTTGCTTCTAAGATTTCAACAAGAACTGGAACATTATTTTTAGTAAAATGCACGACAATATTTCCAATTTCTTTGGCATAATTTATCGGCATACCGCTAATTTCCCAAGCCAAGACATCCGCTTCTGGTTCGTAGGAAAATCTCGCTGTTTTACTTTTTATTTCTTTTTGTTTTTTTGTTTTCATATTATATTTGGATAAAAAGTGATTATTTTTATAAAACTTCCTTCTTTTTTATAAACGACTCGTAAAACATGTTTCTTGCTTATTTTTCTTTGGGCAATTAAAATCGGATCTCTGGAATAATCTACTAAATCGGGATTCTCCACGGTTTTTAAAACTTTTTCCCTAGAAACCGTAAATTTATGTCTTTTTAAAACTTCAAACTTATCTTCCGCATGCTTGGTAAACAATATCATACGCCAAATATTGTAGCACATCCAGCGACAAAAAAGCAACCAAAACATTTGCAAAAATCAGGACTTTCTGCTAAAATATTCAAATGCAAAAAATAGAAAATAAAGATCCGATTATTGAGGAAATGTTTAAAGCGGGGGCTCATTACGGCTATTCAAAGACCAGAAGACATCCTTCTGTTTCTTCATTTATATATACGACAAAGAATAAGACAGATATTATAGATCTTGAAAAAACAGAGGTTATGTTGAAAGAAGCGGAAGAATTTGTGAAAAGTTTGGGCGCTCGCAATAAGATTGTTCTCTTTGTTGGCACAAAACCTGAAGCTCGAGAGGCAGTTAAAAGTACGGCTGAATCTCTGAATATGCCCTATGTTGCCGAACGATGGATTGGAGGAACTTTAAGTAATTTTGTGGAAATAAAAAAAAGAATTACCGAACTTGAAAATTATCGCGTAGATAGCGTTCAGGGAGAGCTTGATAAATATACAAAAAAAGAAAGATTAGTTATGGCAAAAAAAATGGAAAAACTTTCCAGATATTATTCCGGCCTTGTTAGTTTAAAAAAGACCCCAGATGCATTATTTATAGTGGATGCAAGAGCAGAACATATTGCCGCAACTGAATCTAAAAAATCAGATGTGTCCGTTGTTGCTCTTGTAAATTCTGATTCAAATATAAAAGGCATCAACTTCCCAATCATAGCCAACGACGCTTCAATACCATCTATTAAATTTTTTACTGCAGCAATCGCTAGCGCTTATAAAGCTGGACAAATGTCAATTCCAGCCAAAGAATAATAGGCAAACATGTCAAAAAAAATAACAACTGAGTTAGTTAAAAAACTTAGAGATGCAACAGGCATTTCTGTGATGCAATGCAAGCGCGCGCTTGAAGAAGCCGAGGGAGACATGGATAAAGCGCTTGCTATCCTAAAAAAAACAAGTTCTGACATTGCATTTAAAAAAGCAAATCGTCTGACAAATGCCGGAGCAGTTATGATAAAATCTTCAAATAACAAAGCCGTAGTATTTTCTCTTCACTGCGAAACTGATTTCGTATCTAAAAATGAAGACTTTATTTCCCTACTTTCAAAACTGACAGATAAAGCTTTTGAAAAAATGTCTGCCAAAGGCGGACCAGCCTCTGGCTGGAAAGAAGATGCGAAAGAGATGATTGACGCTGTCATTCAAAAAACCGGAGAAAATATTCAGCTAGGTGATGCATATTTAATAGAAGGAAGTGTCTTAGGGAATTACGTCCATAATAATAAAACGGCGGTTGTTGTAAGCCTGGAAGGAGGCACTCCGGAACTTGCAAAAGACATAGCAATGCATATTACAGCCATGAAACCAGAATATATCTTGCCGGAAGAAATAAATGAAGATTCTAAAAAAACAATGAATGAGATTTTTGAAAAAGAAATTGCCAATGTTGACAAGCCGGAAGAAATAAAGAAAAAGATGCTGGAGGGTAAAATTTCAACATATTTCAAAGAGAAAACTTTAGTTGACCAGCCTTTCATAAAAAACCCGGACGAAACCGTAGGCAAGCTTCTGGAAAAATCAAAAGCAAAAATCAAAGAAGTAAAAGTTTGTTCAATTTAATAAAAATTATATGGCTATTATTTTAATTTTATTTTTTCTATCACTGGCAGGAGTTATTTTTATGATTGGTGGTAAATTAATTTTACTGAAAGAAGGACGATTAGTGGCTCAAGAAAGTTTTCCAATTGAAATCCCTAATTTACAAGAGGTAAAGTATGCAGTCGTAAAAGGTGCTAAAAAACACAGTTACATAATTCTTGTGGAAAGCATACGATTTTCTATTAAGTCTTCAAATTTTTTAAAACGGATGTCTAAAAAGATAAAAGATAAAATAAATGGCATGATCAGAAAACATATTTTGAAGAAAGAAAAAGAAATAAAAGTGAGAGAAGTTTCCGGTTTCTTAAAAATGATTTCAGATTACAAACACAAAATTAGAAAAATAAAACACCAGATTAGAGAAGAGGAAAAACAAAATTCGTAGAAAAGTAAAAATATGTTATATTAAAAAATATCGCCGGCATAGCTCAGTTGGTAGAGCGCCACTTTTGTAAAGTGGATGTCGAGGGTTCGAATCCTTCTGCCGGCTCAAGGAAAAACTTTATTTTATGATGTTTTTGTAGATTTTACTTCTGGTTTTGCTTCTTGAAGCTTAAAAGATTCTTTAATGCGAGATTCTAGATTTTCTACGCTCTGAAAGCCAGTAAGAAGCTCATCGTCAATCACTACCGCGGGAAGCTTAGTGTCTTCTATTTTGTATATATGAAGCATAGCTTTCACGGCTGAAAGGTCCGTACTGAAATCAAAAGAATAAACCCTAAGCTCCGGATATTTTTCACGCAGAGAAGAAAGCACTATTCCCTGCTTTTCACATTCACTGCAATTTTGGGCAGTGGTATAAAAATAAAGAATAAAGGCAGATTTCACCCCGCATCTGGAAGAAATCTTTTTCATTAAGAGATAATCTTTTATCTGCAACAATGAATAATATTTCTGCAAATATAAAACTTCATCAGTTGCGCCAATATTTTTTTGACTCCAATCAAGTTTATTGCCCAATTCATTCAATTCGCCGGAAAGTATAGAGCCAGACACATTTTTACAGGAAAGTTCAGACAAAAGAGAATATTGCGTTTCAGAAGATAAAATATCTATAGAAATTTTATCTTGAATGCCTTGAAGTTGGCTTAGTTTTTTACTGCTAAAATAATTGCTTATATAAATAGCAGTCAAAAATAAACCTAAAGTTATAAAAAAAACTACTACATATCTTTTCCAATCAAATTGTTTTTGCATTTTACTGTTTAACCATTTTAACCTCCTTTTCAAGAATCCAGCTTGATTCTCTGGATCTTGCGGCGTTAAAAAGTGCTTTAAGAACCCAAAATGGCGCAATTAAACTATAAATAATCACAAAATAAAAAACGTCAAATGACACACGAAACTTACCTTCTAACATCCTCCTGCCCAAAAGAAGGGATACAATAATTGAAGTATACAAAATAATTGAAATAAAAACTATTGTTTTAGTATTAAAGAAAAATAAATCAAAATTAAAACTTGAAAATGAACTATGAAAACCAATTGCACTAATCTGCGTTATTTTGTGGATGATAAAGTTTATAAAATTAAAAAACAGCATTATAAATAAAAAAACAACCGATAAAACTGAAATAACACCGGAGGGCAAAGTAAAAAAAGCTATTGTTCCGTATTTCTTTCTAAAGAAAAGTCTCCGATAATCTATAGCATTTCTTATAAAACCATAAATCCACCTCAATCTCTGACGATATAACTTTTTAACTGAATTAGGAGTAGAAGTATACACATAAGCATCTGGGCAGTGTTCAATTTTATAGTGATTTTCCTGCATACGAAGAGCTATTTCCTGATCTTCTGTATTGTGAGCCTGTCTATACGGCCCTAAATCTTCAAAAACTTCCTTTCTAAAAATAGAAAAGGGTCCAGGTGTAACGTGTATCCCGCCAAGAAAAGCAAGCATCTTTTTATTATAAACTGCCATATCATATTCTGCTTTTTGGGCTCCTTGTATAATATTTTTTGGTTTGTCCACTATAATTGAAGGAGCAACTGCCATCGTATCTTTGTCATTAAAATAAGTAATTATTCTTTTTAATGCCTGGGAATCAACAAAAGAATCAGCATCTAAACAACCAAGAAAAGGAGTTTCTGTTTTTTCAAGACCTAAATTAAGAGCAGTATATTTGCCTCCATTTTCTTTATGAAAAATTTTTATATTTTCATATTTTGTAAATTTCTGGATTATTTGCCAAGTATCATCCTTACTGCCGTCATCAATAATAAATAATTGAAGTTTATCTTTGGGATAATCTAAGTCAATAAGCGAATTAATGGTACCGACAATCGTTTTTTCCTCATTGTAACAAGGAACTATTATTGTAACACCAGGATATTCCTTTAATTCGATTCTTTTATTTCTAATTAAAATATTTTTTCTCTTTTCTAAGAAAGTAACAAGAAAAAATACCTGCACATACACAGACAAAAAAATAAATACATATATTATTCCCGACAATATGTTCATAATTTAGCCGAGTGATTATACCATTTTAAAACAAAAAAAGCTATCCGTATTTTTAAAAAAAAGTGCTATAATATAGAATATCAATAATTAACAAAAACAAATGATCAATAAAAACCAAAGTCAAATAGCTGGTGCAATTATTATAGCTGGAGTGCTTATTGCCGGGGCAATATTAATAAAAAATCCATCTTCAACGGTAAAATCAATTTCAAGAGAACTCGGCCTTAATAAAGCCGCTTTTGCTAAATGTCGCGCTGGAGAAGAAACAAAAAAAGCTGTTCAAACAAACCAAGATGATGGCGTAAAAGCTGGGGCAAAAGGAACTCCATATACAGTATTGGTAACCAAAGACGGCAAAAAATATGTAATCAACGGAGCCTATCCCTACGAAGAAGTGAAAAAAATAATAGATAGCATTCTGGCTAGCACAATGGGAGACGGTGTTAAGATAGATATGGCACCAGTAGCTCAAGGTGAATTCATAAAAGGAGACATAAATGCCGATATCATAGCAATTGAATATTCAGATCCTGAATGTCCATTTTCAAAAAGATTTCATGCAACGATGCTACAAGTTATGCAAAATTATAATGGTAAAGTTGCTTGGGTTTTTAGACACTTCCCTCTTGATTCAATACACAAAAAAGCCCGCAGCGAATCTGAAGCAATAGAATGCGCCGGCATGCTTAAAGGAAATGAGATGTTCTGGAAATATTTAGATAGAGTATTCGAATTAACACCGTCAAACGACGGTCTCGACCCAGCTTTGTTATAACCCAAAATTTAATTAAAATGGTTCTTAAGACGCAAGATCTTTTCGTGCTGGCGGAGTTTGTCGTGAACTTTTGCTTCAATTTGGCGAATACGCTCGCGAGTAACGCCAAATTCTTCCCCTACTCGTTCAAGAGTATGCTGAATGCCATCAACTAACCCATAACGCATTTCAAGAATTTTTCTTTCTTTTGGATTAAGCTCGCCCAAAACTTCGCGAATTTGATCCGAAAGAATTCTACGGGAAGAATCCTGATCCGGGCGTAAAATTTTATCATCGGGAATGAAATTTTCCAAAGTTGATTTGTCTTCATCATCGCCGATAGGCTGTTCAAGTGAAATTGTTTCTTGGCTGATATTTTCAATGATATGGATTTTTTCAACGGGTATATTCATTTCCGTGGCAATTTCCTCCGCCAAAGGCTCTCGGCCCAAATCTTGGCTAAGTCTTCGGTAAGTTTGTTTATATTTTGAAATAGTTTCAACCATATGCACTGGTATGCGAATAGTTCTGCTTTGGTCGGCTAAAGCCCGGGTAATTGACTGGCGAATCCACCAAGTGGCATAGGTAGAAAATTTATACCCTTTAGTCCAATCAAATTTTTCAACCGCTTTAAATAATCCCAAATTCCCCTCTTGAATTAAATCAAGAAGAGTAAGGTCGGCGCTTCTTCCAACATATTTTTTTGCAATTGAAACTACCAGACGCAAGTTTGCCCGAGCAAGCAAATTTTTCGCTTCTATGTCGCCATGTTCTATTCGTTTGGCTAAATCTTTTTCATCACTGGCATAAATCAATGGATATTGCCCTATTTCTTTGAGATACATTTGAATGGAATCATGAATAACAGATTTATTCAAATCAGCATCCGTAAGATCAGCGTCAAGATTGAGTAAATTTCCACCTTCTAGCACATCAATACCAGCAACTGTAAATTTTTCATAAAGCTCGTCTAAAAATAAAATATTATTTTCAATATCGGGAAAAGTCTTCAATATCTCATCATAAGTGATAAATCCCCTTTTTCGCCCTTTTTCTATAAGCTCATTTGCCAGATGCTCTAAAATTTCCGCTTTTTTCCCAGTGATAGAAAGTTTTTTAATCGGCTTTTTTTTAGGCTTAATAATTTTTTTTCCGCCTGAGGCGGATCCGCCTTTGGCGGAAGTTTTTTTAATCTTCTTTTTAACTTTCTTTTTTCCCTTGTTTTTTTTATTTTTTTTTGTTTTTACTTTTTTCTTCATATTTTTATTTATTTTTTAAACTGTTATTTCTAATATTTTGTATTTTTTTATTTATCTCATTAATCTCTTTTAAAATTTCAACTGATTTTTTACTGTCTTTGCTTAATTCGACGATATGCAACTCTTTCATTTTTCTGGATAAATCTTCTTTTAAATGTTCCTCTTTTAAATTATCCAGCAATTCTAAAACATCTTTTTCTAAATTAGTATCTTCCCCATAAAAAACTTCCGCTTCAAAAATCAAATCTTCTTTCGCGCCTTTGAATTTATCCAATAACTCAGCTTCTTTTACATTAAAAATACCGCAGAGTTCCTTGGTAATTTCTTCAACATTAATCATTTGTTTGGAAAGATTTTTTTGCCAAAGAATTATGCCCAGCAACCTTCTCTCAATATAATCTTTCCTAAACATATTGCTCTTATTTTCTTTTATTTCTTCTATTTCTCTTTTCTCATATTTTAATTCTTGCTCAATTTTTTTCAAATCGTCTTTCAACGCATCCTCGGGAATTTGCGATATATCGCTTATTTTTTTTATAAAATGCATTTTTTCAATTGAACTTTCAAGGGCATATACATAAGGTAATATCTTTTCCTTAATTTCTCTTCCAACTTTACGAGTATCATTTTCATAACTTTTTAAAACCTTAATCAAAAGAAATTCTATTATATGTTTTGAATTTCTAATAACTTCGCGCCAAGCATGTACGCCATTCTTGGAAATTAAATCGGCTGGATCAACTTCTTCCGGCATAGAAGCTACTTTTACGTCCATACCCAGAGATAAAGCAATTTTACTAGCCCGATTAGAAGCGTTAAATCCAGCTTTGTCTGCATCAAATGCTAAAACAATATTACTTGAAAGACGGCGAATCAACCCCAAATTAGAAACAACATTTTCTTTGGAAATTGTAGAATCCGAAAGCGCTGTGCCGGAAGTTGCAACTGTATTCTTATATCCTGCTTGATGCGACAATATTAAATCAAATTGGCCTTCAACTAAAATAGAAAAATTATTTTTGCGAATTGAATCTTTTGCTTTATCCAGGCCATATAATACAGATGATTTATTAAAAATCGGCGTTTCCGGGCTATTTAAATACTTGGCAGCAACAGGCAAGACCTGTTTTCTTAACAGGTCTTGCCTGTTGCTTTTCTCTTCAAAAATTCTCCCAGAAAAAGCAATAATTCTTCCGCTTGAATCAGAAATTGGAAACATAATTCTTCCCCTGAATCTATCATATAAGCCCTTATCTGTTTTTTTAACTAGACCGGCTTTTTCCATTTCCAGATCTGTAAATCCTTTTTTCTGCAAATAAAAATATAATTCGCGCCAATCATCCTTTATAAATCCAATCCTAAAATCTTTTATAGTCTTATCTTCAAGACCGCGGGATTTTAAATAATCCAACACTTCTTTATTTCCAGTTAAATTATTTTCAAAAAATTTTGTTGATTCTTCCATTGCTCTGTATAATTTTTCTTTTTCACTCTCTTCTTTTGGATTGTATTGTTCAAGAGGAACTCCGGCCCGTTCTGCAAGGAGTTTGAGCGCGCCTTTAAAATCAAGACCTTCAAACTCTTCCACAAAGGTAAAAATGTCGCCTTTGGCTCCGCAACCGAAACAATAATAGCTGGCGCGGTCTGGAGAAACGAAAAACGACGGCGTTTTTTCATTGTGGAAAGGACACTTTGCTTTCAAATTTGCGCCTGCTTTTTCTAATTTTATGTAAGAAGAAACCACTTCTTCAATCGACAATCTCTCCTTAATTTTTTGAACTGGTGAATTCATAATGTTATTCCTTTAAATCTAATGCGACAATAATCCAATTTTTATTATTAAAGACATAACTACCAAGTTTTTTTAATCCAATTTTGTTTATATGTACCCCAAGAGATTTTTTATTATCTTCCGCTATTTCAGAGACACCTAATTCATACCCCCTGCTTATAAGTTCTGTTTTCAATTTTGCATAAAGCTTTTCAAGAATGCCTTTTCCTCGTGATTCTTTTTCTATTGCAGTTTGAGCCAAAATACAACATTTGTATTCATTTAGATTTTTGTCTTTATATTCTACGTTGTTAATATTTTCAATTAACGGATCAAGAAAGCTAATTTTTTTTGCATAATCTAGTGTGACAGAAAAAAGATAGCCTTTCAGATTATTATTTTCCTTATCAACAACGACCACCCCATCATTTTTAATTATCTTTTCCAGATCTTGCTCAGTAGTGGTTAAACTAACAAAACCTTCTTTTTGCTTCTCTTCTTCTGTGAGATTTTCTGATAAATTAGCTTGTTGAAGCTTGAGTATTTCTGGAATATCAGTTTCTGTGCCCAATTCTACTATTTCATTTTTTATTTCAAGATTTTCCATTTTTTCGCTTGACATATATTTTTATTTTGCTATACTTTAGGGGTAAATGGACGTAAGTCCTCCGAGATTCCCCGCCAAAAGCGGGGTTTCGCTTTTTATGGGAATAATTCTTTAATTTTAACAATAATCTCATTAAACTCGTTCTCGTTTATTGTTTCAACTAATCGCAAAAATCTTTTTTATATTCCATAAAATAATTTATTCTATTTTTTCTCACTGAGAAGCCTTGCCTCCTAGTGCCATTCTTCTATCTCGGGAATAATTTTAATTTAGGAGCTCAACTCCTAAATTTACTCTTCTATAGGAATTACTCTGCTTTTAAATCCGGTCCCGGCCGGAATCAACCGCCCGATAATAACATTTTCTTTCAACCCTCGGAGAGAATCAATTCCGCCTTTTATTGCATTTTCAACAAGAACGCGATTAGTATTTTGGAAGGATGCGGCAGAGAGCCAGCTCTTGGTGCGAAGAGATACTTCGGTAATGCCAAGAACTATTACCTCTGCTTTTGATTCCTTTCCATCTATCTTTTTTACTCTGTTATTTTCTTCAATAAACGCTGTATTTTCAACAATATCCCCGGAAGAAAAATTGGTCTCGCCTGAATCTTTAATTCTCCTGCGTGAAAACATTTGACGGACAATTATTTCCGTATGTTTTCTTGAAATCGAAGCGCTTTGTAATTCATAAACTTTATTTATTTCTCGAATTATATATTCTTCAACAATTTCTTTGCCTCCAAATTTAAAAATTTCAGCGATATCGGCTGACCCGTTAGTTAGAAGCTCGCCTTTTTTAACCTTATCCCCTACTTTAACTAAACACATTCTAAAAAATGGAACGGCGTATTCTATTTCATTTCCTGCCCGTCCGGCAGGCGGGATTTTTCCATCTAATTTTGTGTCAGAAAGCACTTTGATTATTTTTTCTTTTTCATCTTTTGCCTTTATTTCAATCACTTCTCCATCAGTCTGAGAAACTATAGCCGGATTCTTTGGAATTCTTCTTTCAAATATTTCTTCAACACGCGGGAGGCCGGTAGTAATATCAGTACCGGCTACACCTCCGGCATGAAATGTGCGAAGCGTAAGCTGAGTTCCCGGCTCGCCTATGGCTTGAGCCGCAATAATTCCAACCGCTTCCCCTAGATCAATTAAATGATTTCTTCCTAAATCCAATCCGTAACACATCTGGCAAATACCATGAACTGTTTGACAACTAAGCGGAGAACGAACATATACTTCTTCAAAACCCGCTCCTTCTATGTTATATGCCTCCTCTTTTGTAATCAAAAATCCTTTTTTATAAATTACCCTGCCTTTTCCGCCAGAGGCGGATCCGCCTTTGGCGGACAAATCGGCCGCAAGAACACGGCCGCGGATATTTTTTGAAAGTGGAATTTCAATTCCGGATATATTTTCTTTCCTTACCATCTTCCCTTCTTTTGTGCCACAATCTTCTTCCGTAACAACCACATCTTGCGCTACGTCAACTAGTCTGCGAGTTAGATAACCGGCTTTAGCAGTGTTTAAGGCAGTGTCCGATGCGCCCTTGCGAGCGCCATGAGTTGTAACGAAATATTCAATTGGAGAAAGTCCTTCATGGTAACAAGGAATAATTGGAAATTCAAGCGTTCTGCCTTGGTTATTCTGGATGAGACCCTTCATCCCGGTCATTTGAACAAGTTGACCTATTGAACCTCTAGCCCCAGAAGTAAGCAAGTCAAAAGTAGAACCATTTTTATCAAGTGTCCGCGGTAAAACTTTTTCTAGCTCTTTTTTTGCCTGTGTCCAAATTTCAATAATTTTCTGATATTTTTCTTCTTCTGAAAGAAGACCCTCGCTCCATTGAGATATAATTTCTTCTTCTAATTTTCTGCCATCTGCGATAATTTTGGGTTTTTCAACGGGCACCCTTACATTATCTATGCCCCAAGTCGTGCCAGAAATTGTTGAATATTGAAAACCAAAGTTTTTAATTTTATCCAAAATAGCCGGGGTTTTATCAACGCCATAATGAAGAATAAGCTCATCAACCAGTCCGGATAATCTTTTTTCATTCATCTCATCATTAACATAAGAAAAATCATTAGGTAAAATACTGTTAAAAAGAAGTTTCCCGACCGAGGTGTCAAAAATTTCTTTATTAAATTTTTTATATCTATGCGTATCGGTGGCTAAAACTTTTATTTTGGCGCGAAGAGAAATAACTCCATATTCATAAGCGGTAATGGCCACGTTCGGACTTGAAAAATATTTGCCTTCGCCTTTTTCACCGTCAACATTTTTGGTCAACCAATAAGCTCCGAGAACCATATCTCGACTAGGATGCACTATTGGATTCCCATTTTGCGGTTTAAGCAGATTTTTATTCGCAGCCATTAATTCTTTTGCCTCCCATTGCGCTTCCTCCAGAAGAGGAACATAAACTGCCATTTGGTCTCCATCAAAGTCCGCGTTAAAAGCCTGACAAACAAGCGGATGCACTTGAATGGCATTTCCTTCAATAAGAATAGGATTAAAAGCTTGAATGCCTAAACGATGCAAAGTGGGCGCGCGATTTAAAAGAACATATTTACCTTGAATTATTTCTTCAAGAATTGCCCAAACTTCTGGTATGCGTTCTTCAATAAGTTTATTTGCTCCGCGAATATTAAAAGCAAGTTCTGCTTGTAAAATTTTAGAAATCACAAACGGCCTGAAAAGTTCAAGAGCCATGTGTTTTGGCAATCCGCATTGATTAAGTTTAAGCTGGGGACCGACAACAATGACAGAACGGCCTGAATAGTCTACGCGTTTTCCGAGCAAATTTTGACGAAAGAGGCCTTGCTTTGATTTTAAATTATCAGAAAGAGATTTAAGCGCGCGCTTTTGGGACTGACTCATTGCAACACTGTCATTTTGTTTTGCAATTGAATTATCAATCAAGGCATCCACTGCTTCTTGAATAATTCTTTTTTCATTTCTAAGAATTACATCCGGCGCGTTTATTTCTTTTAATTTCTTTAAACGATTATTCCTATTTATCACTCGGCGATAAAGATCATTTAAATCAGAAGTGGCATGCCTTCCGCCATCAAGAGCAACCATCGGACGAAGAACTGGCGGAATAACTGGAATTATAGTGAGAAACATCCATTCTGGACGAATTCCGGCATAAATCATAGCGCGAACGAGAGATAGCCTTTTTTGCGATTTTTCCTTTTCTACTGCGCTCGCTTTTTCAATTATCGTTTCAATATGAACCTTGAGTTTATTTAAATCAAGATTTTTGAAAATAGAGTAAATGGCTTCAGCGCCGATATTCGCTTCAAAACAAGTGCCGTATTTTAAAGAGTAATGATGAAAAGAAATTTCATTCAAAACTTTCCCTTCATAAATTTCTCCGATTTCTTTTTTAGTACTGGAAAACAGGCTTTTTAATTTCTCGCACGTATCATCATCAGCTGCATTCTTTAATTTTATTTTATATTCTTTATTCAAGTTCTTGAGAATGTTTTCTTTCTCTCCTTCGTGAACCTTGGTAATTATATATCCGGCAAAATAAATTACTTTTTCAATATCTGAAATGGAAATGTTAAGAAGAATGCTCATTCTGGAAGGAACTCCGCGCAAAAACCAAATATGCGCCACCGGCGTAGAAAGTTCAATATGTCCCATTCTCTCCCTGCGCACTATGGAACGAGTAACTTCCACCCCGCATTTTTCACAAATAATATCCTTATATCTGATTCGACGATATTTTCCGCAATAACATTCATAATCTTTCTCCGGCCCGAATATCTTCTCGTCAAAAAGACCCCCGCGCTCGCTTCTTCCCGTGCGATAATTTATAGTCTCAGGCTTGGTAACTTCTCCGTAGGACCATTCTTTAATTTGCTCAGGCGACGCAAGTTTAAGCGTAATGTAATCAAATTCAGTTGTGTTTAAGGTTTTCATAAAATTTTTTATTTATCCATATCTCTGTCTGAGTATTTCTTCAATTTCACATCAAGAGCAAGTCCTCGCAAATAATTAAGCATTACATTAAATGACGCAGGAGAATTCGGCGGTCTGATTGTTTCGTTTTTAATAATGGAATCAAAAGTCTGTGAACGACCTAAAATATCGTCAGATTTAATTGTAAGCATCTCCCGTAGTGTATATGCTGCGCCATATCCCTCTAAAGCCCATACTTCCATTTCTCCAAATCTCTGCCCTCCGCCTTGAGCTTTTCCACCAAGAGGTTGTTGAGTAATAAGAGAATAAGGTCCGATGGAACGCATATGAATTTTGTCCTCCACCATGTGATGAAGTTTAAGCATATACATATAACCTACTGCTATGTCTTGTTCAAAACTTTCACCGGTACGTCCGTCAAAAAGTTTTAACTTGCCATTTTCTGGAAGTCCGGCTTTTTTTAATTCTTCTTTTATTTCTTCATGTTTTGCTCCTAAAAATGGAGGAACAATAGCCTGATAGCCCAGAATATTTGCCGTCATGCCTAAATGCATTTCTAAAATTTGTCCCAAGTTCATACGAGAAGGAACGCCAAGCGGTGAAAGTATAATATCAACAGGAGTGCCGTCTGCCGTATAAGGCATATCTTCCTCCGGTAACACTGTTGAAATAACGCCCTTGTTTCCGTGACGTCCTGAAAGTTTATCACCCACAGAAATATTTCTAATTTGCGCAACTTCTATCACTATTTTCTTTATAATCCCGGCCTCAAGAGAATGCCCTAAATCACGAGAGAAAATTTTCACACCAATAATACGCCCGCGCTTTCCGTGTTCCATCCGTAAAGAAGTATCCTTGACATCGCGAGCTTTTTCGGCAAAAATAGAACGAAGCAAGCGCTCTTCCGGAGTAAGTTCCGTTTCGCCTTTCGGAGTAATTTTCCCAACTAAAATATCATTTTCCCGGACCTCTGCTCCGATACGAACGATGCCATATTCATCCAAGTCTTTCAGTTTAAGTTCCCCGACATTCGGTATATCACGGGTAGTAATTTCAGGTCCAAGTTTTGTATCACGAACCACACAAATAAATTCTTCCAAATAAACAGAAGTAAATTTACTATTTTTTACTAATCTTTCTGAAACAATAATCGCATCTTCATAATTAAAACCAGACCAAGATAGAAAAGCCACGAAAATATTTTGTCCAATGGCAATCTGTCCATCCACAGTACTTGAAGTATCTGCCAATATATCTCCCTTTTTTACCTTGTCGCCGATATTTACCGCTGGGCGCTGATGGAAAGCGGAAAAATTATTATTCCTCAAAAAACTGACAAGCGGGTAAGTTTTTCCCTTGCCTGTGTCGCTATGCATGGCATTGCGGGCAGAAGACCTGCCGGCCGGCGAGGCAGGTTTTTCTTTTACTATTATTTTTTTTGAATCTAAATAAGAAACAACGCCGTCTTCCTCGGCTATGACTAACCTGCCTGAATCGCGAGAAGCCAATTCTTCAACACCCGTTGCAACAAGTGGTGCTTCTGGAAGTACGCAAGGCACAGCTTGTTTCTGCATGTTTGATCCCATAAGCGACCTGTTGGCATCATTGTGCTCCAAAAAAGGAATCATGGAAGTTGCTATGGAAAAAGCCTGATTAGCGGCAACATCAATAAAATCAACTTCATCGCGAGAAATCATACCTGGTTGAGTTTTCACTCTAGCCGCCACTTTTTCTTCCGTTATTTTTCCGCTTTCGTTATATGGAATTCCCGCATGGGCAATATTGTATTTTTCTTCATCAAGAGCGTTCAAGTAAAAAACCTCTCCAGTAATTTTCCCATTCTTTACTTTAATGTATGGAGTTTCAATAATTCCAAAATCATTTATTTTTGCATAAGTTGAAAGGTGTAAAATCAATCCAATGTTTGGACCTTCCGGTGTGTGAATTGGACAAAGTCTTCCATAGTGAGAAGGATGCACATCACGAACTTCAAGACCGGCTCGTTCGCGAGTAAGACCTCCGGGTCCCAAAGCTGAAAGCAAGCGAATGTGCTCTATTTCGGCGAGCACATTTTCTTGGTTCATAAATTGAGAAAGCTGGTTGGTGGTGAAAAATTCTTTTATACGAGCTTGCAATGGGCGTTGATTGATAATATGGATTGGCATAGCAGTATCAACATCAATAATAGACATTCTGTCTTGAATATTTCTCTTTATTTGCATTATGCCAGTACGCACTTTCTGCTGCAACATTTCACCGACAAAACGCACTCGTCTTTGGCCTAAATGATCTATGTCATCCGCTTTTGCGTTGGGAGTATTATTCAAAATAATAATATTCACGAGCACCGTTACTAAATCTTCTTTTGAAATAGTTCGGCGAGCAAGCTCTGTTTCATCCATCGGTTTTTCAAATCTATTGTTAAATCTAAATCGTCCAACTGGAGAAAGGTCATAGCGTTCTGGTGTAAATAAAGAATTAATAAATTCTTTAGCATTGTCTGGAGTCGCCATATCACCGTCTCTTAAACGTTTATAGACTTCAATATATGCGTCATTTAGAGCCTTAGCCGTGTCTTTTGCTAAACAAGTTTTGATGGTTTCTTCGTTCCAGCCCGAGGCTGGTCCGCCTTGGGCGGAAAACGCCTTTAAAATTTCTTCGTTGCTGTGATAGCCCATAACCCTAAGGAGAGCAGTTGCCGGAAACTTTCTTTTTTTATCTATCCTTACGTAAATAGCTCCGTCAGCTTCTGCCTCTATTTCAATCCAAACTCCGCGGGCAGGAATAATTTTTGCGCCAAAATATCTCTTGCCTTTGCTTTCAGACTCTGTAAAAAAAACTCCGAAGGAACGGGCAAGTTGCGGAACAATTACCCGCTCCACTCCATTTATGATGAAAGTTCCATGAGAGGTCATCAGAGGAAGTTCGGACATAAAAATTTCCTGTTCTTTGACCGTTCCTAAAATTTTATTCGTTAATTTTACTCGCGCCTTAAGGAGGCCTTCGTAAGATACTTTATTTATCTTGGAATAATTTTCATCGTGCTTAATCTCTCCAAGAGAAAAAGAAGTGAAATCCAGTTGGAACTTTTTTCCGGAATAATCATTTATGGGTGAAAATTCTTTGAAAACTTCTCCGATGCCAGTCTCTATTAACCATTTAAATGATTTAGTTTGAGCCTCTATCAAATTCGGAAATTCTATCAGCGGTTTTTTATATCTTGAAAAATATTTCTTTGGGCGCTTATTTATAGTTTGCATGATTGATTTTTAACGAACATAGTGAGTATAAAAATCATCACCCAGCACATAAATTTTTTATTAAATTTATGTGCTGGGTTAAGAAAAAACATAGTCACTAGGTTCCTTGTTTTTCTAAAAATTTATTTAGAATTACGATTAAGTCAAAACCTTATAATATATAAAGAGTGCATCCAAAACTCAATCTATCAGTAAATAGAGTATACGGATTTCCTATTTTTTGTCAAACCAAGTTGGGGAAAAGGTTTAGAACTCTTTTGCTTTAAATATGCTATATTTCTATAGAACAAATCCTTTAAAAAAATAAATTGTATGGCAAAATTTGAAATTTCTGACAGGAATTTAAATTTCTGCGACAGAGAAGTAATTGAAAAAATAAAAGAAAATTTTGTAAAAAACATAATAAAAATAAACAACGGAAATTTTATTAACGGTAAATTTCACGAAGAAGATGAAAAAATAATTTTTAATTTTTCATTAATAAACTTTCGTAATTTGTTATTTTTTTACAAAAAGATAAATGTAAACGTAAGGGTAGAAACAAGAGATTTTAGAAAAATAAAAATCTCAACCTGCACTTCGTACTCTCCTTTTTATCCTTTTTACAAATTTAGGTTAAAAAGAATAATAAAAAAAGCCATGAATGAAACTCTAAAAAGATAACTCGTCCTAGGATGAGTTATTTATTTTTGCATTTTTTCCATCTATCTATCCTGGCATGATGACCAGAAAGTAAAACCTTCGGTACTTTGTAATTTTTGTTTTTATATTTTAACACTTCTGGTCGGGTGTAAACTTCACTTGAAGAAATTCTCTCTTCCTCTAAAGATTCATATTTACCTAAAACTCCCGGAATTTGACGAGAAATGCAATCTATTAAAATCATAGCCGGCAATTCACCGCCAGTTAAAACATAATCCCCTATTGATAACTTTTCAAATTTGAAAAATTTGTCCTGAGCCTGCTTGCACTGAGCCTGTTGAATGTGTCGAAGGATCTTATCCACTCGCGCATCGATGCCCTCATATCGTCCGCAAATTAAAACAATGTCAGTATATTTTTTAGAAACCTTTTTGGCAAAACTGGTTGTAAATTTTTCGGCACTTGGAATGAAATTAATAATTATGGTTTTTGGTTTTTGGTTTTTGGTTTTAACTCGTAATTCGTAATTCGTAATTGTTTTGAAGGCTTTTTCAATAGCCTTCAAAATCGGCTCAGCTCGCATTACCATTCCTGGACCTCCGCCATATGGCTTATCGTCTACTGGACGATAGCCGTTATCTTTTACCCCACTTCGCTTAAGCTTCGCGGGGCTAACGAAATCCCGAGGATTGTAAAATTTAATGGAAATTTTTTTGTTTTTTACTGCCCGCCCGATAATCGACTCTTTCAAATAAGAATCAAAACTCTCGGGGAAAATTGTGATTATATGAAAACGCATAAATTTATATTAGCACTCAATAGATAAATAAAAAAGAGCTTTGTTGTGAAGCCCTTTAATTTATTAATGTTCTCTTAGCCATGTATTCATAGCAATAATTGCAGCAAAACATAATTCTTGATCAGAATGAAAATCAATATTGTGTGAACTAAATTCCTCTTTTTTATTGAAATCCCTAGAACTATTCCACGAAATCCATCTGCTACGCATACCTACTTGAACAAAAAAAGATTTTTGAGTAATAGTTATTTGACCACAACCCATATCTTTTTGGAAAAAATAATTATGTAATCGATTTAATTCAAACTCGATATATTCGTTTAATATTATCAAGTCTTTTTCACCGATAGTTAATAATTTTTTCTTAAGCCATGGATAAAGTTGTCCACCAATGGCATAACCACTAATAGTGCCTCCACCATCAAAAACAACAAAAGAAAATGATTGGTCATTCCAGATTGTGTCATCAAAAAATTCTTTTGCGTAATGCATCTGTTCTACAACATAGTAAGTAGATAAATACATAGTAAGCATCATTTTTCTCATTAACAAAAAATTATCTGGTTCTGGAAAAGTAAATATATAACTTATATACTCTCCAGATTCTTCTTGTTTTTCAAAACATCCATCAAACCCAAACATCATACCCTCTATATGAAAAAGTCCTAGGTAAGAATATTTTTTCATCAATGGATTTTGTTCTTGAAAAACTTGAAGCGGACAAGATTTGTTTTGAAAAAATTTCCTATGAATCTTTAACGCATAGGCATTTTCTTTAAGAATTAAATCTAATATCATGATATTTAATTTTTAATTTATACTTTTCTTTTAGTCTACTATTTATCATATAATTTGTCAAACAAAAAAACTCAGATTGCTCTGAGTTTTTTTGTTGGTCTAGTTCCTATAACCTATAACCTATAACCTATAACCTATAACCTATAACCTATAACCTATAACCTATAACCTATAACCTATAACCTATAACCTATAACCTATAACCTATAACCTATAACCTATAACCTAACTTATATTCCCTTTAAATCTTCCATAGCTTGGTCAACGGTTTTTGTTGAACTTGAGCTTGGAAGAACTCTTTCGCTTCCCTCTGGTTCGTTAATCTTTAGATTAACGCGGGCGTTATTTTTCATCCCGATAACTCTTAGAAGAGTACGGATTGCTTTAGCTGTATTTCCCATTCTTCCGATGATTTTACCCATGTCGGCGGGATTGACAGTAAGACTGATGAGCACGCCCATTTCATCGACTGTCCTGTCGATTTTTACATCGTTCGGATTATCAACGAGAGCTTTTACTACGTATTCTAGAAATATCTTGTCAGCGTCCATAATTTCTTAGATAAATATTTTTAATCAGTGCAGTGTACGACCTAACTGCTATAACAATTATACAGAATTATTTTTTAGCTTTCAACCCCGTTAGAGGCAGAGGGTCGCTGCGAGCCCTCGCGGCCTCTAACGGGGTCAACTCTTTTTTAAATTACTTCTTTGCTTTTAATTCCTTTCTCTTGAGTGTTGGCTTCTTCTTCGGTAAGACATTAATTTTCTTGCCTTCTATGATTTTCTCATGCACTAAAAAATTATGCATTGTATCAGAAAGCTTTGCGCCCTTAGACATCCAATATTTTATCCTTTCAACCTCAAATTTTTTCTCCCCCACCTTTGGATTATATGTGCCGATAATTTCTAAAAATTTACCGCTTTTTGTGCTGTTTTTTGAATCAGTCAAAACTACCCGAAATGCCGGGTCGTTCTTTCTGCCGATTCTTTGTAATCTTATTTTCAACATAGGGATATTATAGCACAGGAGTTCCAAAATGCAAAAAATTGATATTTGACTCACAATTTCTAAGGTGATATAATATGGAGTATTAGATTGTTGTTTTAGTCAACAACAAAGAAATTAAAATTATTTGAATATGAAAGAATCAATTGAAAAACAATTAAATAAGGAAGGGGTGAATCCCGAAATGAAAATATTAGAAAACAAAGAAGGAGGTAAAACGTATGAAGACGCAAAAGAAGAATTTAAAAACCTTGTGTATAAACATAGACAAGAAAAAACTTCAGAAACTACAGAACAAGATAAAATTGCAATGCTCAAAGAACAACTTGAGAGTCTTATATTTTTAGCTAACAAAATAGGACAAAATAAAAAGGATGGCGCAGATTTTCAAAAAAATATAATTGGATGGATTAACGTAGAAGAACTAGAACTTGCAAAAGCTTATAAAGCTTATGAAGATGAGGAAAAAGAATTACTAAAACAAGTCGCTTAATCTCAAATTAACAAACAAAATCCGCTTCGGCAGATTTTGTTTTTATGCTATATTTAAAAAGTGCAAAATAAAAATAAACTAAACAACAATAAAATCCAAGGCATTATCTCTATTTCTTCTAAGGGCACTGGATATGTAAAAATTGATGGCTATGAACAGGACACAGAGATAGATTTTAGGTATTTGAATACAGCTCTGCATGGAGACATTGTGGAAATAAAACTCTATTTTAAAAAAGAAAAAAGACTTACAGGAGAAGTAGTAAAAATAATCTCTCGGGCAAAAAATAACTTCGTTGGAATCCTGGAAAAAGAAAATAATATTTTCTTTTTGAAGCCGGATGACATAAGAATGTATACGGATATTTTGATTCCTGAAAAATTTTTAAACAACGCTAAAGCTGGTCAAAAAGTTTTTGTGGAGATAATTTCATGGAAAGATCCCTTGAAAGCTCCAGAGGGGAAAGTCCTGAAAATTCTGGGAAAACCGGGAGATAATAATGCAGAAATGTATGCTATAGCCATAGAAAAAGGTTTTAGTTATGAAATTTCAAAAAAAGCTGAAGATGAAGCAGAAAAAATATCTAGATCCGCCCCTGGCGGGAAACTCCAAGGAATAATAGAAAAAGATTATGCCGGACGGCGAGATTTTAGAAAAACACTCACCTTTACCATTGACCCCGATGATGCAAAAGATTTTGACGATGCAATTTCTTTTCGTATTCTTCCCCCTCTCCTTAATAAGGAGAGGGGGCTAGGGGGTGAGGTGTACGAAATAGGAATACACATAGCCGATGTTTCTCATTATGTAAAAATTGGAAACGAAATTGATAAAGAAGCCAGAGAAAGAGGAACTTCCGTATATCTTGTTGACCGCACAATATCAATGCTTCCAGAAATTCTTTCAAATGATTTATGCAGTTTGGTGCCGCATAAAGATCGGCTTACAATGAGCGCTGTTTTTACCATAGACAAAAATGCAAAAATAAAAAGCGAATGGTTCGGGCGCACTGTTATTCATTCAAAAAAAAGATTCACCTATGAAGAAGCAGAAGAGGCTATAAAAAATACAAACGCTCAGTTCCATAAAGAACTTTTTATTTTAAATAATTTAGCAAAAAAAATGACCAAAGAAAGATTTGCAAAAGGGGCAATTTCTCTAGATCAAGAAGAAGTTAAATTTGTATTAGATGAAAATTCTGTACCAATAAAAGTAATCAAAAAAGAACGTGGTGATTCCAATCGACTGATTGAAGAATTTATGCTTTTGGCTAATAAAAAAGTAGCCGAAACGATATCTAAGGGTATAAAAAAAGAAGAAGGCGTATTTATCTATAGAGTTCACGACCTACCTAGTAAAGAAAAAGCCGAGGACTTAGCTTCTTTTTTACGAGGATTAGGTTATAAAATATCCATAAAAAATGGGGTTATACCTTCTTATGAAATAAATAACATTTTGGAAACTTTGTCAGACGAAAACAAAAAAGATGCAGTGCATCGAGCAGTTATTCGTTCAATGGCAAAAGCAATTTATTCTACAAAAAATATCGGCCACTATGGTTTGGCATTTGAATATTATACTCACTTCACATCGCCTATTAGACGATATCCAGACATACTTGCGCATCGATTTCTCAATGACTACCTTTCCGGCAAAAAAATAGGCAGAGAAAAACTGCGAGAATACGAAGAAATTTCTAGAAAATGTTCAGAGCAGGAAAAACGCGCTTCCGACGCAGAACGGACTTCTATTAAATATAAACAGGTTGAATATATGTCTTCTCGTGTCGGCAAAAATTTTGAAGGAATAATAAATGGAATAACCGAATGGGGCATTTATGTGGAAGAAAAAGAAACCAAATGCGAGGGCTTGGTGCGAGTGCGAGACATGGCAGATGATTTTTATATTTTTAATGAAAAGAAAATGGAACTGGTGGGTCAGGGGAAAAAGTCCCGACCAAAGTCGGGATCCCGATATGGGTCGGGGAAAAAGTATCGCCTAGGCGACTGTGTTAAAATAAAGGTCAAAGAAGTTGATTTAGAAAGAAAAACAATAGATTATATCTTGATATGAGGCTAAAATTAAAACTGAAATATATTTTTTGGATAATATTTTCCGTTGCCGTTGGAATTTTTTTAGCTTCCGCTGTAATTAAAAATTTTAGTTATCAAAAACCAACCCAAAATACGGAAAACAAACAGGAACAAATTGAAGCAAAAAAGGACAATACCCCGCAAAATTTTTACTTTATAAAAAATCCAAATAATAAACTAAAACTGAAAGCCGAGGCATATTTAATTGGAGATCTGGACACGGGAGAAATAATTCTGGCAAAAAACAAAGATAAACAATTTCCCATTGCTTCAGTTACTAAACTTTTTACGGCCGCAGTTTCCAGTGAAAATCAAAATCAAGAAGATATAACAAAAATTTCTGCCAAAGTCCTTAACACAGAAGGAGAAAACGGAGGGTTAAGTTTAAATGAAAAAATAAAAACAGCTGACTTAATTTATCCCCTTCTTCTGGAATCGAGCAATGACGCGGCAGAAGCAATTGCTGAATTTTTTGGACGAAATATTTTCATGGAAAAAATGAATGAAAAAGTGAAAGACTTGGGGCTTATATCAACCTTCTTCCAAGATCCAAGCGGGCTTTCAGAAAAAAATCAATCCACCGCATCTGATCTTTTTAAATTTGCGGAATATTTAAAATCTGAAAAACTTAACCTTCTTCAAATAACGACTAAAAGAAGCTTTAATAATAAGAAGCATACTTGGTTCAACAACAGCCAATTTCTAGGTTTTGATGGATATATGGGTGGAAAAAGAGGATATATTGATGAATCGAAACAAACAGCCCTTTCTATTTTTTCCCTTCCTTTAGGAGAATCCGAAACACGAAATATTGGAGTTATAGTTTTAAGAAGCCCCGACAGATATAAGGACGTAGGGAATATTCTAAAATATTTGAATAAAAATGTTTATTATGGAAAAGAATCCGACGCCGAATTGGCTTGGGTTAAGCAAAGAGATGGCGTAATAGATGAGGAGCCGAATTTTATCACTCTTGCTTTCGGCGGGGATATAATGCTTGCCCGCGGAGTAAAAAATTCCGTAATGAAAAATTTTGACGGGGATTATTCGGCATTATTTGAAAATCTTGGTATTCTGAAAAAAGTTGATATTGCCTTTGCAAATCTGGAAGGCCCTGCATCAGACCAAGGAAAGGATGGGCGTAATTTATATTCATTTAGAATGGATCCATCGGTAATTCCCGCGCTGAAAGGCGCTGGTTTTAGCATTCTTTCCGTTGCAAATAATCACGAGGGCGACTGGGGAGCTAGCGCTTTCCTTGATACTTTAGCAAGATTAAAAGAAAATGAAATTCTTTACACTGGAGGAGGATTAAATTCACAACAAGCTGAACAGCCGATTATTATTGAAAAAAATGATATGAAAATAGGATATTTGGGTTTCTCCGACAAGGGACCAAATTGGATGACGGCAACTGAAAACGAGGGAGGACTTTTGCTCGCAAATAACCCGAGGTTCGATGAAATAATACAAAATGCGTCAAAACAAGTTGATTATCTGATAGTTTCTTTTCATTTCGGCGAAGAATATAAAACAGCACACAATGAAAGGCAAGAATATCTGGCTCATTTGGCAATTGATAATGGAGCAAAAATCATCATCGGCAGTCATCCGCATGTGATGCAAGACACTGAAGTTTATAAAAATGGCTTCATCGTTTACTCTTTGGGTAATTTTATTTTTGACCAGGCTTTTTCAGAAAACACGATGCAAGGAATGTTGCTTGAGATAAAATTATATAAAGATGGAGGTATGAGAATAAAAAAAGACATAGTAAAATTGACTAAGGTTTTCCAACCGGAAAAAGTTATTGAAGGCAAAGAAGAAAAAGTGAAGTTTGAAACAATTGAAAAAGTAGAGCAAGATTCTATTTCGCAATAGCTGTGGCTTCATCGAATTTTACAGAGAGGAGTTTAGAAGCGCCATCTGAGCCTATGGTAACGCCGTAGAGCACGCCGGCGCGAGACATAGTTTCCCTATTGTGAGTGACAACAATAAGTTGAGATTGTTTTGAAAGTTTTTCGAGCATGTCGCCATATTTGCGAGAGTTGGCTTCATCAAGAGCGGCATCAGTTTCATCCAGTATAAGAAATGGCGGCGGATTTACTTGAGACATAGCAAAAAGAAGAGCAATAGAAGTCAATGAACGTTCCCCGCCAGAAAGAGCATGAAGCTCTTTTACTTTTTTGTGCGGAAGAGAAACACTTATTTCAATTCCCTGCTCAGGTGGAGTATTATCTTCGTCTGCACCTTCCAACTCTTCATTTTCTTTCTTCTTTTTGTTTTCAGTTATGACAGAAAGGAAACCAGTTCCTCCGCCGAACATAAGTGAAAAGAATTCCTGAAATTCAACATTGATCTTTTTTATGCCTTCCTTGAATTCTATATCCAGTTTTTCTTTCAAATCTGCCATTAATTTTTGCAAAGATTTAATGCTTTCAGTTAAATCTCCCATCTCTTTTGTCAAAAATTTATCCCGTTCCGCTACTTCTTTAAATTCTTTCATAATTTCTGTCCCTCCGCCCGCGCCAATGTCCTCCAATTTTATTTTTATGCGCTCTATTTTTCTTTTTAACTCATCTTGTCCTAATCCGTTTACCACTGCCTCACCAGCCAAAGGCTGGTCCGCCTCTGGCGGAAAATTTTTATAAGATAAAATTTCTGAACCAATCAATGCCGAACCCTCTTTAATTTCATTCTCAAAATTATCCAATTCTTTGGCCAAATTTTCTCTTTTTACGCCGATAAGCTCCAGAGAAGAAGTCAATTCCTGCTGTTTGACTTTAAAATTAAATTTTTCCCGCTCCTTGTCTCTGCCCTCCTCATTTTCTTGATTTATTTCATTCTTTAATGCCTCAATGGCCTCCGTAATTTTTTTCTCTTCTTTCCCAATTTTTTCCATTTCTGCAAGAATTTCTTTTTGTGTATTTTTCAGTTCTTCCAATTGAAAACTTTGAGGAACATATTCTCTTTCTTCAAAATTTCTGGAAAATCTGTTTAAAATATCGCGAATTTTTTGCAAAAGAGGCGCGATATTTTCCAATACATCCATATATATTGCCTCTTCGAGATATTCATTCATTTCTTTTAGAAAAGAGTCTAACTCTTCCCTCTGAATTGAAACATTCTCTATTTTTGGCATTTTTTGCGCCCTTTTTTCTTCCATCTCAATCATTCCTTCAATCCTGCCCAATTTGCGCTCTATTTCATTTTTTACCCCGCGAATTTCGGAAATTTTTTGCTCAAGTGTTTTTAACTCTCCTATTTTTTTATTTTCTCTGATGAAATCATTGCCTTCTCTGTCAGAAATTTTCTCTCCAATACTTTTAAGCTCATTTGAAATTTTATTTTTCTCTCTGGATAAATCGGATTTCTCCTGTTCTAAATGAACATTTTCTTTTTTTAAATATTCTCTGTAGAGAGAAAGCAAGTTCACTTTCATTTCTTTCGCCTTTTCGAATTTTTCTACCTGCTTTTTTAAAAAATTAAAATGGGGAGCATTTTCCCGGCGTAAAAGCGAAACCTCCTTCATATTATTATTGGTTCGTTCAAGCTTTCGTTCAGACTCTTTTATCTTGTATTGATAAATTTTGAGCCCCAAAGCATCTTCCACCATTTCTTTTCTGTCTTTCGGTAAAGCATTTAAGATTCTATCAGCCTCGCCTTGGGAAATAATGTGATAACCGGAAGAGCCGATATTAACCGATGCCAGTAAATTGTTAATATCTTTTAGTCTGACCTCTGACCCGTTTAAAATATATTTATTGAGCCCATCGCTATAAACTATACGAGAAATCGAGATAATATCATAATTTAAGTTGATATTATTGCCGGTTTCATTTGAAAGTTTAAAAATTTTATCGGTATTATCAAAATAAATTGAAACAGAAGCGCGAGAACTTTTAGGCAAAAATTTAGATCCTTTAAAAATAAAATCAGAGCCTGCCTTTCCGCGCATTGATTTTATTGACTGCTCGCCTAAAACAAAGCGAATTGCCTCGACTACATTTGACTTGCCGGATCCATTCGGACCCACTATGGCGACAATTAAATCCTGAAATTCCAAATTTATTTTTTTGGAGAAAGATTTAAATCCATTAATTTCAAGATTTTTAAGCCGCATATTTCGTAATTATACCCAAATTGCTAATAAATATGCGCTTGAATCAAGCACATTATTAAACCAAGTAAATTTTAATTCTTCTATATCAATTTTATGATTCTTTCCATCCTTCGGATCATTATAATAAAAAAACCCATTTTTATATTCGGTCAGAACAATAAAATGTCCCGTTTTTTTAGGGTTAGTATTAAAAAGTAAATATGAACGCACAGAAATTATAACTGGTATATTTTTTTTAAGAAACTTTAAAATATCAGTAGTGTTTGGCTTTTTAATTTTCGTCTGTCCATTGGCTAGTTTTTTATTATAAGAAAGACATTCGTTTTTAAAACCAAGACTTTTTGCATATTTTGCTAATTTTATTGTGCGAACTCCGTAACTTTTTATTCCCCCAACATTTTTTATAATTTCATTCTCAGATATGTTCTTTCCAAAATACGCAAAAACCATTCGCAATGCAGTTGTGCCACAAGTATTTTTCTTTTGTTTAAATAATGGAATTTTCATATATTTTATTTTGTCCCTTCAGGTATATTTTCTTGATATATTCAGTTTTCCACTTTTTCGCTTGACATATGTTTTGTATTTGCTATACTTTACCACATAAACAAGAAAGAGACCCCTGATATGTTTCGGCATATCCGGGGGCTTTTTCATTTTTGCCTTAATTTTTTAATAAATTGGTCTAATATAATAATCGGCACATTGGTTCTTTTAAGCAAAAGCGACAAATATTTTCTGTTAGGAGACACAATACTAATTGGTATATTTTTTTCTTTTAAAAATTCCACAATGCAATGATAATCTCCATCGCCAGAAACAAGCACAGCACTCTCTAATTTATTTTCATAAAAATCTTTCGTAATAGTTAAAATAAGTTCTCCATCTACATTTCCCTTTGTTCCACCCTCTTTACTGGTAATGGTCGGTTTAAAAGAAATATCATAACCAATACTTTGCAAATGATTATACAACTCAAAATTATCAGGGATAAGACCTAAAAATAATATTACACAAGACACATTAAATTTATCACGAAGCCAAGATCTGAATGACTTGTAATCAAGTTCCCAGCCACTTTGCTGGACACCAAATTTTAAATTTGAACCATCTATATATGCGATAATATTTTTTTCCATAAATTTTTTAGTCTAGCCAGTTTTTTATTTTTAATGCCGCTTCGGCTGCTTTTTGTTCAGCCTCCTGTTTTGATTTGCCTTTGCCTTCCGCAATTAAATCAGGTCCGAAGAAAATGCCAACGGTAAAATGTTTATCATGGTCAGGACCCGATTCAGTTAAAACTTTATAGGCAGGAGTAATGCCGACAAATTCTTGCGCTTTTTCCTGCACCAGACTTTTCGCATCCCGCCAAAGTTTTTTAGAAACAATTTCTTCAGTGTGCGGTAAAAGTGTTTTAGTCACAAATTTGTCCGCCGCATTATAACTTTGATCCAAATAAATTGCTCCGACGCAAGCTTCGTAAGTATTGGCTAAAATATATTGTCTTGCTTTACCCGTATCCTTTGCTTCCCCTTTAGATAGAAGCAGATAATCGTTCATGCCGATTTTTAAAGCGATTTCAGAAATAATAACAGCATTCACAAGAGCTGAACGAAGCGCTGTTAATTCCCCTTCTGTATAGTTCGGATATTTTTTATAAAGAAAATCGGTGACAATAAGTTCCAGAACGGCATCTCCCAAGAATTCCAAACGCTCATTGTGCGACAAACCGGCAGACGGATTCTCGTTTATGTAGGAGCGATGAATAAAAGCCTGTTTAAGCAAATTTTTATTTTTGAAAACTATTTTTGTTTTTTTCTCAAAATCTGAAAAATTAATCATAAATTTATGTGGCGTTAAGCTCGTAGTTATTTTAATTTTGAAATTATTTCCACGGCCTTGGCGACAAGCGGAACAATGTCATTGTAAATTTTTAATTCTGGAATTTCTGAAAGTTGGAACCATCTTGCTCCATCAAGGCCACCGGAACTTTCAAGTTGAAGTTCGCGATATTCGCTCTCGGCAAGGAAATAGGAAACTTTTTTCAAAGTTTTGCCTTTTTCCGGATGGCTGGCAACGTATTCATTTTTTCCAAGTTTTTCTTTAATATCAATATCAAGTCCAATTTCTTCTTTTATTCTTTTTACTGTGCCCTCTTCTTCGTTTTCTCCTTCATCAATATGTCCTTTGGAAAGAGTCCAATAGCCAAAAACGTCATGAACCAAGGCAATATAAAGATTCCCGCCTTTTTTAGAATAAATTAAAGCCCCGCCAAATTTTTCAACAGGAAGTTTTTTTACGTCAATTATTTCATCAGCTTTTTTCCTTTTACTTTTTTCATCTTTTCCTGGCTCTCCTATTTCTTTGTAAACCGCGCCAAGGACGCCATTTATAAATTTGCTGGAATTTTCCCCGCCGAAGGTTTTTGCCAGCTCTATTGCTTCATTAATTGCAACCTTCGGAGGCACTTGATTTCTATCGCCAAAGAGAAGCTCGGTCAAGCCAATTCTTAAAATATTTCTATCAACAACAGAAATTTTATCTATGGGCCATTCTGGCGCAGCTTTTTCTATGATTTCATCAATAACTGCCCGCTTTTTAAAAACCTGCTCAGTTAGAGAAAACACAAAAGCGTCGTCCTCAAGTCCGGGAGCAAATTCTTTCAGGTTGCGTTCTATAATCTCTTTTATATTCGTTTCTTTTGCACCGTTAAAATCCCACTCAAAAAGGGTTTGGAGCACTATTGATCTGGAAAGGTGCCTGTTTGCCATAAAATTTTTATCCGCCTCTGGCGGAAATGAACGAAAATGTAATTAAAAAGATATTACTTTGCCTCTGCCTTCTTTGCCTTTTCTTTCTTCTGTTTCTTTTCTGTCTTTTTTATTAAATCTATAACTTTCATACCGCGATAAAATCCACAAGAAGAACAAACAGTGTGGCGTCTTTTTAATTCCTTGCAATTCTCACATTTCGCAAAACTCGTGCTTTCCAGGGCATGATGCGATCGCCTGTTGGCTGTATGTGATTTTGTATGCCTCATTCGTACTACCATAATGTTTTATTCTAGCATAAACCCTTTAAAAATGCTAGTATTTAAACTATGGAGGGAAATGAAAAACTATATAACCTTAGACACACGCTTGCACACCTTTTGGCGGCAGTAGTTTTGGAATTATGGCCGGAAACTAAGGTAACCATCGGTCCGGTTATTGAAGACGGTTTTTATTATGATTTTGATTTCAAATCCCCTATTTCGGATAAAGATTTGCCGAAAATTGAAAAGAAAATGCGCGAAATTTTAAAAACTTGGAAAAAATTTGAAGTAGAAGAAAAAACTTTTGACGAAGCAAAAAAATATTTTGCTGATAATAAATATAAAACGGAATTAATAAACGAGATAAAAGATAAAGATGAAAAAATAACTTTTTATACTTGCGGTGATTTTGCAGACCTTTGCCGAGGAGGACACTTGGAAAATCCGTCAAAAGAAGTAAAAGCTGATGCTTTTAAATTAGACCGCATAGCTGGGGCCTATTGGCGCGGAGATGAAAAAAACAAAATGCTCACCCGCGTTTATGGACTAGCTTTTGAAACGAAAGAAGAATTAGAAAATCATTTAAAAATGCGCGAAGAAGCGGAAAAAAGGGACCATAAAAAACTTGGTAAAGAATTCGGACTTTTTATGTTTCATGAAACTGCACCGGGAATGCCTTACTGGTTGCCCAAGGGCTTAATTATTTACAAAGAACTTGAAAATTATTGGCGCAAGAAACATGCAGAATTGGGATATTTGGAAATTGCCAGTCCTTTGGTAAACAAAGCTGAGCTTTGGAAAATTTCCGGACATTGGGAGCATTATAAAGATGATATGTTTATTGCAGACATGGGAGAAAATGAAGTTTATGGAATCAAGCCGATGAACTGTCCGAATGCAATGATTGTTTTTAAATCAATGCAAGTTAGTTATAAAGATTTACCTTTTCGTCTTTCTGATACGGACAGGCTGCATCGATATGAAAGATCCGGCACTTTAAACGGATTACTTCGTTGCCGATCTTTTCAACAAGATGATTCTCATAACTACATAACTGAAGATATGATTGAATCCGAATATAAAAACATTATGGAAATATGCAAAGAATTTTATGGAATTTTTAATTTGGAATATAAATTTCGACTTGGCACTAGGCCAGAAAATTTTATGGGCGACATTGAAACTTGGAATAAAGCAGAAAAGGCACTCTATAATGTTCTGAAAAAATCAAAAAAAGAATACACAGTAGCAGATGGAGATGGAGCATTTTACGGACCTAAAATAGACATCATTATGAAAGATGCACTTGGCCGTGATTGGCAAATGGGTACTATGCAATTAGATTTTCAACAACCTAGACGCTTTGATCTTGAATACACAGACAAAGATGGAAAAAAGAAAACTCCAGTGGTAATACACAGAGTAATTTATGGTTCATTAGAACGTTTTATTGGAATTTTAATAGAACATTTTGCCGGAGCATTTCCTCTTTGGCTCTCGCCTGTACAAGTTGTCGTTTTGCCAATCAGTGAGAAACAATCAGAATATGCGGAAAAAATTTATAAAGAATTGAAAGATTCAGGCATTAGAGCTGAATTGGATTCTTCAAACGAATCTCTCGGCAAAAGAATCCGCGAAGCCAAAATGCAAAAAGTCCCTTATTTAATAGTAGTTGGGGATAAAGAAAAAAAATCAGATACTCTGACTATTGAAGGCAGAACCGAAAAAACAGAAAATATTTCAACTCAAGAATTCCTCAAAAAACTCCAGAAAGAAATAGAGCAAAAGAAATAATTTTATCTTATGGATAAAAGCGAAGAACTAAAAAAAATACATGAAAAATGGTTCGTGGACTGCAAATGCGAACTAAAAAAGACAGCGACTCAGCCAGTGCCGGGAGACGGAAATCCGAGTGCCGAAATTGTTTTCATAGGCGAAGCTCCGGGGAAAGAAGAAGACAAACAAGGCAGACCATTTGTCGGGGCTGCGGGAAAATTTTTATCTGAAATGCTGGCCGGTATAAAAATGAAAAGAGAAGAAATTTACATAACAAATATAGTAAAGTATCGCCCGCCAAACAATCGTGATCCCCTGCCGGAAGAAAAAGATGCCTGCCGGGAATGGCTATACGAAGAACTTAATTTTATCAATCCAAAATTAATAATTTTTCTTGGCCGGCACTCTATGAATGATTTCTTTCCTTTTGAAAAAATTTCTGCTGTGCATGGTAAACTTTTAGTCAGAAAATTTAATTACATAAAGACAAAAAATTTCCTTCCCCTCTACCATCCCGCCGCCGCGCTTTATAACGGCAATATGCGAGAAACGCTTATCGCAGATTTCCAAAAAATTCCAAAAATCTTGGAAAAGATAGCAAAACAAGAATTTGAGAAAGAAGAAAAGGAGAAAGAAATAAAAATCGAGCAAGCTAAACTTTTCTAAATATCAATCTCGGCAAGTTTGGCATTGGATTGGATGAAAGATTTACGGGGCGGGACTTCGGAACCCATTAAAATATCAAAAATTTTATTTGCTTCTTCGGCATCATCAATATCCACTTTTTTGATTATACGATGCATTGGATCCATGGTCGTTTCCCAAAGTTCTTCCGGATTCATTTCTCCAAGACCTTTATATCGCTGAATATGCGCTTTAGAAGATTTGGTTTTATTTTCCTTTCCTTCGACAGGCTCAGGACCTTCGGCTTCTTCTGCACCATTTTGGTCATCTAAATTTTCTATTTCGCTTACATCTGCGCCCTTGCCGATAATTTTAATTTTTTCTTCATCAGAATAAGCATAGGAAACTTCTTTCCCTCTTTTTATTTTATAAAGCGGAGGCTGGGCAATATAAATATAACCTGCTTCAATAATTTGCTTAAAATACCTGTAAAAGAGCGTAAGAAGCAAAGTTCGAATATGCGCGCCGTCAACATCGGCATCCGTCGCAATAATTATTTTATGATAGCGCATTTTAGAAATATCAAAAGTATCTCCGATGGAAGCGCCCATAGCAATAACAAGAGATTTGACTTCTTTAGAAGAAAGCATTTTATCTATGCGCGCACGCTCAACATTCAAAATTTTTCCACGAAGGGGAAGTATCGCCTGCGTGCGCCTGTCTCTACCCTGTTTTGCCGAGCCACCTGCTGAATCACCTTCCACCAAGAATAACTCCGACTCTTCCGCACTTTTACTTTGGCAATCTGCCAACTTTCCGGGAAGAGTCATTCCTTCTAAAGCGCCTTTTCGAAGAATAGAGTCTTTGGCCGCTTTCGCCGCTTTGCGGGCTTTTAATGCAAGAATTGACTTGTTAATTATAGATTTTGCGTCATCCGGATTTTCTTCCAAGAAACTTGCGAATGCCTCTCCAAAAACAGTCCCTACCGCTCCTTGAGCTTCCATACTTCCAAGTTTTGCCTTAGTTTGTCCTTCAAATTGAATTTCACTGAGCTTCACCGAAATGACAACTGTCAATCCCTCCAGAACGTCATCTCCCGTAAATCCGCCTTCGGATTCTTTCATCATTTCATTTTTCTTGCAATAAGAATTTAAAGTTCTAGTGAGGGCGGTTTTAAAACCGGTTACATGCGTCCCGCCTTCTTGCGTATAAATATTGTTAGCAAAAGGAATAACACGATCCACTATATCATCGACATATTGAAGAGCAATCTCAACGCCAACATTGTCCAATTCTTTATTAACATAAAAAATATTATCCTGAACCGGTTTTTGAAGTTTATTATAGTACTTAATTAAAGAAATAAGCCCGCCTTCAAAATAAAAAGACGTAGACGGCAGTTCAAGACTTAGCTCTCTGAAGTAAAAAATATTAGAATCATCAATTTTATAATCATAATTTCGAGCGTCAATTATAGAAACTTTTAATCCTTTGACTAAATAAGCCTGTTGGCGAATATGATTCACAACTGTGTTCCAATCAAATTTAATATCTTTAAAAATCTCCTGGTCCGGCTCAAAAGTCACAATAGTTCCGTGAAGTTTGGAAGGATCAACTTTTTTTACCGCTTTTAGTTTCTTTCCCTGTTTATATTCCTGCACATATTTTCCACCATCACGATGAACTTCTACTCTGGTATATAAAGATAATGCATTTACAACTGATGCTCCAACTCCATGCAAACCTCCGGAAACTTTATATCCGCTATTTTCGCCTCCAAACTTGCCCCCAGCGTGAAGCGTGGTCATAACTGTTTCAAGAGCAGAGACTTTTGTTTTTTTATGAATATCAACTGGTATTCCCCTGCCATTATCAGCCACGCGTACTTGATTATTTGGAAGAAATACAACCTCAATACCATCACAAAATCCGCCCATCGCTTCATCGCGTGAATTATCAAAAATTTCCCACACCAAATGATGCAATCCTTCGGGCCCGGTAGTTCCGATAAACATTCCCGGACGACGTCTTACGGGGTCAAGACCTTCAAGGACTAGAATATCCTCAGCGCTGTAATGATGCCCATTTTTAGCAAGTTTTTTTTCTTTTTCTTTAGCCATTTTATTCTTATATTATAGCAAAAAACTATGCTAAATGCTAGTGAATTTTCACTTGAAAACCTTTACCCGCCCACTTATTTTTTGGGGAAAATAAGTGGGCGGGTTTACTTTTAAGCTATTTTTCTTTATATTAGAAAGATGAGGAAAAGTTATAAAGCAAGTTATCCGGAAGAAAAAGAAATAAGAAAAAATTTGGAATCTAAAAAAGATGTGAATTCAATGCGAATAAAGCGCTATCTGGCCATGCCCGATCTATCCCGCACCCCCAACAGTCCCGTTGCCGAAATTGTTGAGCGAGTAGTTAATCTGCCAGAATTTAAAGACTTAGATATTATTGAAGTGCCAGAAATAGTATCCGCAGACATAAGTTTTGATTTATTTGATTTTCCTTCAGATCACCCAGCACGTTCAAAATCTGACACATATTATGTAGATGAGAATCATATCCTTCGCACTCATACAACTGTGATGTGGTATTACTATCTGCAACAAGAAGATATTAAAACTAGAATGGCTAACGGAGAACCAGTAGGTTGTTTTTGTTATGGTAAAGTTTATCGCAAAGATGAAATTGATCGCCACCATATGAATGTCTTTCATCAAATTGATGGCTGGTATTTAACTCCAAAAGATAAAAAAATAATCGGCACAGAAGAATTGAGTGACGCCTTGAAAAATATTGCAAAAGCAGTATTTGGTCCTAATGCTAATTTAAAAATTTTTCCAGATACATTTCCATATACTGATCCATCTCTGCAAATGGAAATCGAAAAAAATGGCAAATGGTTAGAAGTTTTGGGCAGTGGAGTGGTAAAAGGAAGTGTTTTAGAAAAATTCGGTGTTGATTCATCAAAATGGAATGGCTGGGCTTTCGGGCCGGGAATTGAAAGATTGGCAATGGTTTCCATGGAGCTCCCTGATATCCGCTTGTTTTGGTCGGAAGATCCTAGAGTCAAGAAACAACTGATACTGGGACATGAATTTAAAGAAGTAAGTAAATATCCACCGATTGTCAGAGATATTTCTTTTATAGTGAAAAATGATTTTATTCCAAATGATTATTTTGATTTAGTTAGAGAAATCGCTTCCGATTTAGTGGAAGAAGTGGAACTTTTGGATAAATATGAAAATATTGAAAAATTCGGAGTCGGAAAAATAAGTTATGCTTTTCGAATCACCTATCGCTCATTGGAAAGAACTTTAATCTCGTCAGAAATTGACGAACTTCATAAAAAAATAGAAGAAGAAACTCAAAAAACTTTTGGTGCTGTGGTTCGCTAATTAATAATTACTACTACTTTTTCTTAATATATATTTACCATCTCTTTTTTCTAAAACTGCATTTCCAATATGAATTTTATTATTTGAATCATGGTCAACTCCGTGACGCATCGTTTCAAAATCACTTTTATGTTCTTTCCAACTATGAATTATTTGTTGGATGGTGTGACTATCGCTATCTTGAATTTCTATTGAAACTCCATGTATTGTTTCTTCTGTCATAATATTTTTAAAATTAACCCACGCCTTTGGCGGGGCAAGCTTATAATACCTAAAAATATATCATAAAAAGTGTATAATAGGAACATGAAAAAAATATATTGGATTTTAGTCTTTTTAATGGCCATATTTCTTATTTTAGGCATTTATTTAGGCTGGCTAAACAATGGCCCAAGGTTTTAATTCTTTAAATTATTCCACATTGCGCAATACTCGCACTCAGTGTTTTTACCGTAGGAATTATAATTGCAACGACGAGAAGGCCAATCACCTTTTCTGATAGATTCGTCATATTCTTTTATGTCTTCTATCAATAAATTAATTTTGTCCTCATTTATCACAGTGTCATAAATAGCATCTTTACCCTCTTTTGCTTCTAGAAATTCCAAACGAGATTCGGAAACATCATTTTTCCATTTTGGACTTCTTTCAATTAAAAATGAATACATCGCCAGTTGTCGCATGTAATTGCTCATTCGGACGCCTGCCCCGCCAGAGGCGGGGTCTTCGTCTAATTTTTCTATTTCAGATTTTTTCTTCACTCCACCTGTTTTGAAATCCGTCACTCGAATATTTTTTTTGTCCAAAAACTCAATTAAGTCTAACTTCCCGTAAATATTCAAATATGGAAATTCTTTTGCATGAATGGAAACACTTTTTTCATTTTCTCTTTTCTTTTCTATTTCTGGCAAACGATTTTTCACCCAATTAGCCACCACTTTCAAAACTTTTTTATTATTTTCACATATTTTTTCTAATTCTTTTTGGCTAGGAATTTTTGTTAACTTTCCGCCAAAGGCGGATCCGCCTCGGGCGGATAAAATTTTATCAATGGCTGAATGTACTTTATTTCCAAATTCTAAACTTTCACTCTTTGGCTCAGGTAATCTGAGCAAATTTCTAAAATACCATTTCCGCGGACATTCAAAAAAATTATTTAGAAGAGAAACTGAGACATTGGCATTAAGATATTCTTTTTTAATAATTTTAATTAATTCTTTTAGGGTAGTTTTGGACATTTCCTGTTTTTCAGAAATTACATATGTTTTTGGGTCGTGAACAAGAATTTTATTTTCCGTCTCAATAAAAGAAGATTTTACAAAAGTGCCATCCGGTAAAATAGAAATTATTCTTGCAACTTCTTGAGCCTGCCCTGAATATGAAAATCTGGAATGAGATAAAGTGCAAAATCTTTTTGCCCGAGTAATGGCAACATATAATTCGCGCTTAGCTGTTAATTCATCTTTTTCTTCAATTTTAACCGCCACCGATTCCGGCAAAGTAAAATTCCTGCGTTTTCCTTTCATTAGAGATTTTTCATCCATGTGCGCTATCCAGACAAAATCAAATTCAAGTCCTTTGGAGCCGTGCAAAGTCAAAACTTTCACTCCTTCATCGCTTTGAAATACGGCCAATGGAATATCCTCGCCGTATTCTCGAAGTCTTTCAATAAAAGCAATAAAATCTGCAAGAGAATTTTTTCCTTTTTCCGAAAATGTTAGGGCTAAATGAAGCAAGGTGCGAATAACTTCTATTCTTTGCATAAGTTCATCGTGATTCTTCGCACTTTTAATTAAAACTTCATCGCCAATAATTTGAACCAGCCCATAGACGTCTGTTTTGGTTGACTGTTGAATAAAATCTTTTAATTTTTCAGCCCAAGTTCTTATCTCCCCGCCTTTATTAAAAAGACCTTTTTGTTCAGAAAACATATTGGTAAGATTTATATTCTTTCCGTGTTTTTCATATAAATACTCGTGAGCTGACAAAATTGGAATTTCCGTAATTGGGTCAAGTAAAAATTCAGAAAGAGAAACAGCATCATTGCCATTGGCGCAAATTTTCAAAACTCGCAAAATAGTTTCAAATTCGGGGTTTTCAAAAAGAGAAAGGCTCTGAGCCGAAGCGACTTTTATTCCCATATCTTTCAGCACTCGAATAGCTGAAACGACTTGGCGATTTTTAGGCACAAGAATTGCGCAATTATTTATATCTAAATCTAGTTTTTTATCTTTTAATTTTTCTTTCAAAATCAAACCGCAGGCAATTATTTCATCGCGCGGATAATCGCATTCAATGAGTCTTAAATCGTGATCTTCTTTTAGAGTTGCCACTAATTTCTCCTTGGAAAATGAACTAGAAAGCAGAGAGTCCGCGGTGTTTAATATTTTTTGGGTAGAACGATAGTTATCAGTTAAAAATAATACTTTCGCTTTTCCAAACATCGTTTTAAATTCTTCAAAATGAGAAATTTTGGCTCCACCGAAAGCATAAATAAGCTGGCGATCGTCTCCCACAACAAAAATATTCGGCTTTTCTTCTTTTTGCCAAATTGCTTTTAGGAGAGCATTTTGCGCCCCGCTGGAATCTTGATGTTCATCCACTAAAACGTATAAATATTTTTCGCGAATATCCGCCCGAACATTTTCTGAATTTTCCACAATTTCCAAAGCGTATTTAATGGTATCGTCATGGTCCATTAGATTTAGCTCTTTTTTCTTTTCTTCGTAAAGTTTATAGAATTCTACAATTTCTTTAGTTCGCTCTAGGCTTTCAATTTTTCCAACAAATTCTTTTTTCATTTTTCCTTTACTTTCACCTCGGGTAGAAACACTATCTGGATCTTTTTTGATTTTTACTATTTCTTTTTCAATTTCCTTCATAAATTCTTCCGGCGAAAGTCTTTCTCGCTTTAAAAGAGAAATGAGGGATTTTAATTCTTTAAAATGTCTTCCTATGTCTCCTCTCGGTCGCAAATATTCCCACTCATCTTCTCGTAGAATGCTATCGCAAATGGAAACACTTTCTGCGTCTTCCAGAACTTTTGGCGCTAAAATAAAATCAAGGACTGGATAAAATTCTTCTATAATTTGTCCGGCAAATCTGTGAAAAGTAAGCACTTCCACGCGCGAAGCTTCCGCTCCGATATATTTTTGCAGTCTTTCTCGCATAGCTTGCACGGCAGAATTGGTAAAAGTGAGACATAGAATACTGCTAGATCCATAGTCAGTTTTTTTTAAAATATTCGCTATGCGCAAAGCCAAAATCTGCGTTTTCCCCGTCCCCGGCCCAGCAATAACCATTACCGGCCCGTCCGTAGTATCCACAGCCTCTTTTTGAGCTTTATTTAGCTTCTTATATTCTTCAATAAATTTCTGCTCGCTTGGCATATAACTATTCTAACACAAACTAAAATCTTTTAACCTATAATTTATCTCCCAAATAGCCTTATTTTACAAAACTAAATTGAGCTTGACTTTAATCTTGTGATATGCTATACTTTTCTCGAATCAATTAAAAACAAAAAAAGATGTCAAAAAAGACTTCTGGTTAAAAATTGGTTATTGCTGCATCTAAATTGCCCTGTCTGGTTAAATTAATTAGACAGGGTTTTTTTTATTTACTTAGTTTAATATGCATTTTGGATTTCCAGAAGAAATAACCAATTATTACAATTGTTACAAGCGGAGAGGTATATTCCGGAATATCAAAACCAAAACTATGTAAAATCATAATTATTCCCAAAACAAGAATGGAATACATCGCGCCATTTTTAAGATAAACATATTTTTTAATTCGCTCTATATTGCTTATGGTAAGCTGCCGCACCACAAGAGCGCCAACGCCATTTCCAATTAAAATTAATGGAACGGACAAGGTAAAAGCGAAAGCCCCAAGCACTCCGTCAATGGAAAAAGTAGTATCTAAAATTTCCAAAAAGAAAAGTTTGCTCAAATCAGAATGCGCGCTTCCAAGCAACTTTCTTTCCTGCTCTTCGGCATTTTGCTTGAAACCATGCGTAATAAAGAAAAGACTTGACCCAACAACGGCGCCAAAACCCATTAAGTTGCTTTCTTGCAAGGCAAACCAGGCAATAATTGCAAGCAATATGGAAACCACTGCATAAAACCAAACGCCTTTCGCCATAAAAAATTTTTCTGCTCTTGGCAAACCCATTCTTTTGTCCTCTAGAAAAAGCCAGTGTAAAAATAAAAATAAAAGAAAAACTCCGCCAGCCACTAAAAGAATCGGCGCAGATTTATGAATAGATTCCTGGACCAAAGGATCGCTGGACCATGCGGCGGATAAAACTTGTCCCACGCGAAGAGAAGGATTGAAGGCCCAAATTATGGCAAAAGGAAGAGCTCCTCGAACAACAAAAACTGCAAAAAACATACCCCAGGTCAAAAACCAGCGCCTAGCCCTTTGGCTCATAGTGGAAAGAACTTCAGCATTGATTATGGCATTATCTACCGATGAAATAGTCTCAAAAAGCGAAAGGCCTATGATTGTGAAAATTGCTCCAAGCATTTCTATATTTTACACTATTTTTTTATCTTTGTCTTTTATTCCGTTGTTTTGCCGTCAAATTCTTCCGGTTGCGCCAGAGCGTCGGCTTTGGTTTTTCTAGTTACTCCGTCTATATGTTCCGCTGGAGAATAAATCGTATACAATTTCAATTTTTCAGTATCCGAAGTATTTACGACATTATGGCGAGCACCCGCGGGCACAATTGCCACATCGCCATCTTTCACTTCATACATACTGTCATCAATAAAAACTTTTCCAATTCCACTTTCAAATCTAAAAAATTGGTCGCGGTCTGGATGAACTTCCATGCCAATTTCCTCTTTCGGTAATAATCTCATAAGCACAAGCTGGCTATATTTGGCAGTATAAAGAACCTTCCTAAAATTTTCATTTTCCAAACTATCTTTTTCTATATTTGTTTTATATCCTTTCATATTATTTAATAATTAAACTAATAATAAAACCCATTAAATTTCACACATTTTTTATTTATTGGAATTTTCTAAACAAATTTGATTTTGCATATTCCAATATAGATCAGAGAGAATAAAAAAATTCTCTGATTGGCTTGTTAAAAGTTGGCTAATTAATTTCCTATAAACCTTAATACTATCTTCATTTGCATCTTTAGCTTCCTTGCCTTTAATTAAAGAAAACATTACTTGATTTGAGGAATCAAAAAATGGTTTTGCTAAAGGGTCTTTTAGTGGATTTCTTAAAAAATCATCCTCCTGTGTCCACATACGAAATAATTCTTTATACCCTATAAAAGAATTCGCACCAGCTTTTATGGCATCTGGTCCAAGTACTTTACCTGAATCACAAGCTCTTACGTATATATCTTTACCTTTAAGAAGAGCAGAATTTTTAAAAGCTTCAATAAGTGGTTCATTATCATGTCCAAAAATAGTAGCGCTGTTCCCATGTCCATTAAACATGACAATACTGGGATCTTGTTTTTTTAGATAACTTTCAATATTTTTTCTGGAGGCTTTTCTTTTTTCTAAATCATCAATAATTTTAATACCTCTATTTTTTGCATCTTCAATTATTAGAGAAGTCCAAGAATGACAAAAGACCGTTGCAATTTCATATTTAGGCCTAGTAATTAAAATTAACATCTTCTTCAATAGGTAAATCTTTAAGAGATCTTAAAAAAGATAATTGAGAATCAATAAACTTTTCACCTATATCGGTTCTGTTCCTTACCTGTTCTATTAATTCATTAACATTAAACCCTCTTTCTTCATTACCCACATGTAAAGAAGCATTAGACGGGATAGTCTGAAGTCTAGCAATGACCAGATCAACAATTTCATCTTTTAATTCTTCTTTTTCCATACTAAATTTAAATTATTCAGTGGGAATAAATTTCAATTCAACCAACTTTTTTAAAATTAACTCTCCTAATGGGGTATTGCCATTAATTTCCCTATAGGCAACCTCCCAAGTAATAGGGCCACCATCTTTTGGACCTAAATCCAAAACTATATCTTTCCTAAGATTTAAAGGAAGATTAGCGTAAAATTTAAAAAATTTATCTTTCATATAAACCCATTATAACCTATATTGATAATAAAGCGCAATATGTAAAAATAGTCAATTTTTACAAGAACGGTTCTTGCGAATTTAAAGTCCCTTTCTTCTTAAGCAACTTTTATACGCATAGTCATAGTCTTTTGAATAATTTGTTGTCTTGATGTCATTATCCTTTATAATTAAATTTCTTGCCCACTTATCACAATATGAATAAGCCCTACTTGGTCTTAACTCATACCAATAAAAAGCAAAACTAATAATAAATATTATTAAAATAATAAATTTCCAGTTATTCAATTTTATTAGTATTTCTTTAATTTTTTTCATATAATTTTATTTAATATTAATCTAATAATCAGATAATACTATAATATACCTGGATAATCAAACAACTTCTAAAAGAAAATAAATTTATTTATAGCGCTTCGATAAACTCTATACGGTTTTGGACCAACATAAGCTTTCCCATTTATGAAGACTGTTGGAGTTCCAAACAAATTAGTCTTTTCCAATTCTCTCATTTGAGCATCAACGGCGCTTTTTATTTCAGAGTTAGCAGCGCATGCATTTATTTTTTTAACATCAAAACCAAACTTTTCTAAAATTGTATTGGTATTATTTTTATTAATCGCATAATCACTGAATAAATAATCATTAAAAATCCAAAATTTATCACCGTATTCTTTATAAACACAATAATCTATAACCGATAAAGATTCTGTGTCCCCTTTCGCTGGAAAATGAGCAAAAATTAAATTAGCTTTTTTATTTTGAACTAATTTTTTTATCAAAGGATAAGCTTTTTTAGAATAAATACAATCATAACAACCAACAAAAACAACATTATCTTTTGAGCCAACATCTTGAGTTGGAAAACTAGACAAATCAACACCGTCTAAAGTCAAAGTCTGTTCCGTTTTTTGAACGACTCCGCAAGTGCTGCCAATTTCACTTATTTTATTATTTTCCCCTTTTGGATCAAAAGCGCAGAATCCGCTCTGGTTCAAGCCATTGCAACTTCCATAAACATAAAAATTATAACCGCCTCTTATCGTCCATACCATGCTTCCTACCATTAAAACAAAGAAAATCCAAGACAACAATTCATAATTTTTATTTACTAATTTAGTCAAAAAGACAGAACGATTTATGAGTTTTGACAAAATTTTATCTTTTATCTTTTCTTGAAATCCCGTATTGCAAGGACGCAAAGTTATCCTCCTGAATACACAGCTGAATGCTTCTTTAGCCAAGGCCCGGTGCGAAGCGCTGAATATTCCCATTATTCCAAAAATAATTAAAGCTATTATACAAGGCATAAATTTATATTATTTTTATAATTTTATTCAAATTTTTAATAAATAGTTCAGCCTCCTCCATAGTATTGTAAAAATACAGGGAAACGCGCGCGGAATTTTTTATTTTTCTATGATTGAACCAGGAATGAACGCAATGCTGGCCAGAACGAATTGAAATATTTGCCATTTGGTCAAGCATTAAAGCTATTTGATGCATATCCACTCCATCAATATAAAAATTAACAATTCCAGATCTAAGAGCTGGATCTTTTGGCCCAATAATTTTTATTCGCGGAATTTTTAGCATTTCATCAGTAATATAACTATTTAATTTCAATTCATGCTCGGCTATATCCTTAAAATCAAATTGGCTTAAATACTGAACAGCTTCACCTAGACCGATAATCCCGGCATAATCCTGCAGACCAGCTTCAAATTTTTCCGGCAAGGGCAACATTTTATAATCATCGTAAGTGGTATATTCAACTGTATCTCCTCCAACTATGAAAGGCGGTAGTTTTTCCAGTAATTTATATTTGCCATATAAAATACCAGTACCTGTCGGACCGAGCATTTTATGCCCAGAGAAAACTAGAAAATCAACGTCTAAATCTTTTACATCAATTTTTCTGTGAGGAATACTTTGAGCCGCATCCAATAGAACCAGAGCATTATTTTTATGGGCAATTTCTATTATTTCTTTGGCTGGATTGGTCACTCCGTCCAGATTTGAAGCGTGAACCATTGAAACCAGTCTGACTCCTTTGACCAACTCTGAAAATTTTTCCAAATCAAAAGTGTTGTCTTCTTTGGAAGGAAGAACTCTCACTAGAATTCCTATTTCATCTCTTAAAACAAGCCAAGGCACTAAATTTGAATTGTGTTCTTTGTCCGTAATTAAAACAACGTCGTCTTTTTTAAAATCAAAAGAATTTGCCAATAAATTTATTCCTTCGGTGGTATTGCGAGTAAAAATTATTTCATTTTCATTTTTTGCATTGATGAATTTGGCGACAGTTTCTCGTGCTTCTTTTACTTTTTTGGTAACCAAATCGCCCATTTTATGCGAACTCCTACCAGCACAAGCGGGAAAATTATAATAATAATCATTCATAGCTTCAACCACAGAATCCGGTTTCAAGCTCATACAGGCACTGTCAAAATACACCGGTGCCTTGCCCCCATTTAAAATCTTAAAATCTTCCCTCATTTTTTCTACGTCTAACATAAATTAGGTTTCTTGATTATAACATAAATTTTTATATTAAGTTTTAATTTTTAAAATCAATTTCAAAAAAATACATTCCCATACCGCAAGTTCCCTTAAAAGTTCCAGCTTTGGGTGTGCCAATATCAACGACTTCTTCCCCTGTTTGAGCCAAGATTTTTTGAAAACCAATCGATCGGATTACAAGAGATGCTGAACAATCATACGTTCCTTTTGTTTTAACAATAAGTTTTGTAGGAATACCGGCTTTGGCCGTAGTTACTTGGGGCGAGTATCCGCCTTTCGCATTTATGGTAATATATTGAATACCGCCTTTTATTTCGATATTTTGCGCCGTCTCACTCGTTGTTGTGTTTGTATTATTTTTTGATTTTGAGCCACCAAGAAAAATAATGCCAATGCCAACGACAAGAGCAAGCGTAATAATTATTGAAAAAGTTTTATTCATAAAATAATTATATATTAAATAAAGGATTAATAATACCCAATCCTGCAAGACCTGCTAATAGAGAAAATATGCCAAATCCAATCACAACTATTCCTGCAGATTTAAAAAACAGAGGTGCATGTTTAGAATGCGCAAACGAAGCCGAACCAAATGAAAGAAGAACGAGCATTGGCAATGTCCCAAGAGCAAATGCAAACATGATAAAGGCTCCCGACATAAACGAACCGCTTGAAAGAGCAACCAACTGCATTGACTGAGTAAACCCACACGGCAAAAAGAACGTTCCAAATCCAATAATAAGCGGTGTAAAAGTTTTATGTTCTATTCTTTTAAAAAAATTAAAAAATCCAGAATGTAACGTAATTTTATTTTTAGAAAATATTCCGACCAAATTTAAACCTAGAAATAGCATGACAAGAGATGCAAAAATTCCCAGTATTGCGGTAAATGCAAAGTTAATACCGATAGCACCGCCAATTATTCCAAGAACTCCGCCCAATACCGCAAAACTCACTAATCTTCCTGCATGAAAAAGGAGAAATGTTCGAGTATCACTTGTATTATCTTGTGAGACTTTTGCAGAAAGTGAAAGTACAAGTCCGCCGACTATTGCAAGACAACCAGAAACTGAGGCAATAAGTCCAATAATAAAGCTTGTAACTGGCGTCGTTTGACCACCAATGCCGATATTGAGAATGCTTGATTTTTGTAACATGAAAAATAAAATAATAAAACCAAGTCCGATAGGTATTGCTTTCCAAATGACGTCATCCTGTTTCTTTTCCTGAGGTATTTTTTCTACTGAAAGAGAATATCTATGTTTTATTAATACAGTATTCAATTGCTTAGCTATGTTCTCTGGAGAATTATCTCCAAAATCACCGCTAATTTCAACTAAATTAGATCTCAATCTTGCTTTAACATTTGTTATAAAAGGAAATTCTTTTAATTCACTCTCTGTCATTAATTCGCACGACTTGCAATGCATTCCTCTGATATAAAATTTGTATGTTTTTTGCATTATATTTTATAATTTCTTTGCTTTAATTCTTAATGAATTTGAAACGACCGATACGCTTGATAACGCCATAGCCATGCCCGCAAAAATTGGATTTAACAGCCAGCCGAAAATCGGATAAAAAATGCCTGTTGCAAGCGGAATGCCTATAACATTGTAGAAAAACGCCCAGAAAAGATTTTGCTTAATTCCGCGCATGGTGATTTTAGACAATTTAATAGCTTTAGCAAGCTTGGAAATATCCCCGTATAAAAGCGTGATTCCTGCAGACTCTATTGCAACATCGGTTCCAGTCGCCATAGCAATACCGACATCAGCTTGCGCAAGAGCTGGAGCATCATTTACACCATCTCCTGCCATAGCTACAACCTTGCCTTCCGCCTGCAAAGATTTGATTGTGTCTAATTTATCTTCTGGCATAACTTCAGCTAATACTTCATCTATGCCGACTTGTTTTGCAATATATTCTGCTGTCTGTTTATTGTCTCCTGTGAGCATAATAATTTTAACTCCTAATTTGTGTAAATCCGCTATAGCTTGTTTTGATTCTTTTTTTATAGAATCGGCAATCGTTACAAAACCAAGTACTTTTTGCCTTGTCATTAAAACAACTGGTGTTTTACCCTCAAAAGTAAATTTATCCAATAGTGTCGTATTAAAAAACAATTTTAAATCATTTATAAGTCCAATACTGCCAACAAAATATTCCACATTATTTACAACTCCTTTTAATCCCCTGCCTTTTATGCTTTCAAAATTAGAAATTTCTTTTAATTGAATATTTTTCTCTTTTGCATAATTTAATATTGCATGGGCAATCGGATGTTCTGATTTATTTTCCAAAGATGTAAGAATAGAAATCTGATCAGTATTTAAATTTTCAATATCAATAAGTTCTGGTTTGCCTTTTGTAATTGTTCCTGTTTTATCAACAACTACAACATTTACTTTATGAAGTTTTTCTAAAGTTGCGGCATCTTTTATAAGAATTCCTTCTTTTGCGCCCTTGCCAACGCCCACAATAATGGCTGTCGGAGTAGCAAGACCTAAAGCGCAAGGACAAGCGATTACAAGCACGCTTACAAAAGACACAAGGCCGAAAGATAATGCGGAAGATATGCCAAGCGGACCTGAGCCAAGTAATATCCATAAACCTAATGACATAAAAGAGATAACTAAAACAATAGGCACAAAAATACCTGAAATCTTATCTGCTAATGCTTGAATCGGCGCCTTGCTTCCTTGAGCTTCTTCCACCATTTTAATTATATGCGCAAGTAAAGTTTCTGAACCAACTTTTGTCGCCTTAAAATTCAAGGATCCGTTTGTATTTATTGTTCCCGCAGAAACTGTGTCATTTATTTCTTTATGAACTGGCATTGGCTCTCCGCTTATCATTGATTCATCTACATATGAATCCCCTTGTACAACTATTCCATCAACTGGAATTTTTGCTCCAGGCTTAATAACAATAATATCTTCATGGACAACTTCATTTACTGAAATTTCAACCTCCTTTCCATTTCGAATAACTAAAGCTATCTTTGCTTGCAAGTTTAAAAGCTGTTCTATTGCATCCCCAGTTTTCAATTTTGATCTGGCTTCTAAATATTTTCCAAGAGCAATAAAAGTTATAACAATTATAGTTATATCAAAATAAGTCTGCTCCACATTTAGAAAATTTTTAAGCGAATCTGAAAAAATAGTTATTATAATGCTGTAAAGATATGCAACAGATGTTCCTATTCCTATTAAAGTATCCATATTCGCTTTTCCATAACGCAAGAATCTATACACGCCAAAAAGATACGGCTTACCAACGATAAATAATATATATGTCGCCATTATTGGCAATATATAAATAAAAAGTTTTTCCACCCAAGCAACAGATTTCACTAAATCATATTGTATTAAAACATCCCAAACCATTATAAAAATACTAATAATTGCAAATGGAATTGCAGATATTAATTTCATTTTCATATTGAAAATTTCAGCAAGTTTTTCTTTTTTTGACTGATTAATTCCAAGATGAGCTTTATGTTCGTCTTCTGTCATATTCATACTCTCTGCGGTTTCAGTAATTAAAGAATAGCCAAGAGGCTCTATTTTTTTTGAAAGATTTTCTATATTAGTTTTATTTTCATCAAAAGATAGTTTTACAGATTCATTCCCGTAATTAGCTTCAGCAGAAAATACTCCATCAGTTTTTTTAAAAGTTTTTTCTATAATTCCAGCGCAGGAAGCGCAATGCATTCCTTTTATTTTATATGTATTTTCTTTCATGGTTTTATATATTTTTTATTTGTTTGTGTGTTTTTAGGGGGTTTCGAAGCTGACGAGCTGAGAACTTCAGGATTTTTTAGGCTTAAAAAAATCCGTACCCAATAAAATACACAAACTAATAAAAAATTACTTCCTTTTAAGCTGATAAACTTTTAAAATTTCTTTTGTAGCTTTCACAGTTTGACCTTTTTTTATTTGCTTTACCAAACAATGACCAAGATGATTTTCTAAAAGAGAATCTTCTACGCTTGAAAGTGCCTGCTTGATTGCAGAAGTTTGAGTAATAACATCAATACAATAAATGTTATTTTCTATCATATTTTGCAAACCTCTAATTTGACCTTCAATTATTTTTAACCTGCGTATTAACTTTTGTTTATTATTTTGCACAAGTTAAGTATATACCCCCTAGGGGTATATGTCAATAGCGAATTAAAACAAAACATCCAAAAAAGATGGATTTTGGAAATTGGCGGAAGAGGAGGGATTCGAACCCTCGGTACGGTTTCCCGCACACAGTCTTTCCAGGACTGCCGATTAAACCACTCTCGCACTCTTCCTTGTTAAGCTTTCTTGAAACCAGAAAACGCTTTTTGAAGTCTAAATGATTCTTTAGACAAAAACCATCTATTCAACAGAGGACTCAAGGTTAATGCAAAACCTATGTTCCCCGCCAAATGCAGCGCGGTGAAAGGAATCTGCAAAACTAAAGCGGTGAACATACTCTGGCCGGGAAAGTGAAAAAGAATTCCCGTCACCACATCAAAAAAAATCGTACCCATAAATGCAAAAACAGCAAAATTAAACGGAGATGCTTTGTATTTTTTAAAGTAAAAAACAGAAACTATGCCAATAATTCCGTAGGAAATAGCCGTTGTCCAAGTCCAATGTCCAACCTTGCCCGTTAAAATATCATATAGCACCATGCTTACAAATCCGAATAGAAATGCCAATAAAGCCCCATATTTGCGCCCTACCGGCATAATGGAGGCCATTATGGGTTCAACATTAGGCGCTCTTAAAGGAATCAGCCTGAATAGCAGACAGCCGATAAAAATTATGAAAATTTTGGCTTTGTTTTTCATCCCATTAGAAAATTTAACTTATAAGCTTTCATCGGCAAACTTGAACCCGCCGATTTTCTAACGGGACAAGTGGATTTGTATTATAGCATGTTTAAAAACTCTTTCTCTCCTATTATTTTTACTCCCAATTTTTTAGCATCTGCAAGCTTAGATCCGGCTTCTTCCCCTGCCACGACATAAGAAGTATTTTTTGAAACAGAACCGGAGACTTTTCCGCCTAAATTTATTATTTTTTCTTTCGCTAATTCGCGAGACATACTTGAAAGTGTTCCTGTCAGGACGAAAACCAAACCTGTGAGCTTCCTGCTTTCTGCTTTCTGCTGTTTGAAAATTTGTACTCCGTTCTTTAAAAGTTTTTCTATAAAAATAGAATTATTTTTATCGTGGAAAAAATTGTAAACGCTTTTTGATACCGTTGGACCGATATTTTCTATTTCATTTATTTCTTCAATATTTGCTTTTTTTAATTTTTCCAAACTGCTAAAACTATCAGCTAAATCACGCGCAGTTTCTTCTCCGACATGCAAAATGCCCAAGGCCCATAAAAAACGCGCAAAAGAAATTTTCTTTTTATTTTCTATCTCTCTTATTATATTATCCGCGCTTTTTTCGCCAAAACGCTCCAATGGCGCAATGTCTTCTTTTGTAAGTGTAAAAATATCGCTCGCGTCTGTTATTAATCCTTCATCTTTGAATCGTCTTAAAATTTTCGGTCCTAATTCGTAAATTTCAAAGACAGACACAAAATGTTCTATATATCTTTCATTTTTGGCGGGACATTTTGGATTCGGACACAGATGAGCTATTAGTTTTTCTTTTTTAATTATCTTTGTTCCGCACACAGGACAATTCTCTGGCATTTTAAATTTTTTTTCTTTCCCTGTGCGCATTTTATACAACACCTCCACCACGGCTGGAACTACATCTCCGGCTTTTATAATAACCACCGTATCGCCTATCTTTACGCCAAGACGTTCTATTTGATCCATATTATGAAGAGTTGCTTTTGACACAACAGAGCCCGCAACAAGGGTCGGTTCAAAAATTGCAAGAGGCGTTAAGACGCCAGTGCGTCCAACATTTACCTTTATGTCTTTCACTATGGTAGTCGCTTTTTCCGCTGGATATTTGAATGCGGACATATACCGCGGAGCCTTGCCCACTACTCCTAAAATTTCTTGCAATTTCAAATCATCAACTGAAATTACGACGCCGTCTGTGCCATACGGAAAATCAGGGCGAATTTTTTCAAATTTTTTTATAAAAGCGATAACTTCTTCCAAATTTTTGCAAATCGCGTCATTGTCGTCCACTCTGAAACCAAGTTTTTTAAGATATTTATGCTTTTCAGAATGAGTTGCTAGGTCTTGCCTAGCAAGTTTAACTTCAGCTATATCATAAGCATAGAAATCCAATTTCCGCTCAGCGCTTAATTTAGGATCAAGCTGGCGAAGGCTCCCTGCTGCTGCATTTCTAGTATTTGCAAAAATCTGTTTGCCTTCTTTCTCATTTTTTTTATTGATTGAAATTAAAGTTTTTTTGGACATCACCGCCTCACCCCGAACTTCAATGAATTTCGGGACTTGGACATCGGATGTCCACTTGGACATCGGATGTCCAAGTCCAAGTATTAGCGGGATGGATTTTATAGTCCTTAAATTTTGAGTAATATTTTCTCCGATAAATCCATCTCCTCTGGTGGCGCCTCGAATAAATTTCCCATCTTCGTAAATTAAAGAAACTGCCAAGCCGTCAAATTTCACTTCGCAAAAATAATTCACCTCACCCCCACCCCTCTCCTTATTAAGGAGAGGGGGCAATAATTTTTTTATTCTATTTTCCCAATCATAGAGTTCTTCATAGCTAAAAACATCATTCAAAGAAAGCATTCTGCTTTTATGTTTTACTTTTTCAAATTTGTCCAAGGGTTTCCCTCCAATTCTATTTTCCGGAGCATTTAAATCGTCAAATTCTGGATATTCTTTAAGTAAGATTTTTAGTTCACGACTTAAAGATTCATAGACATCGTCCGTTACGTTTGGAGCATTTTTTACATGATAAGCCTCGCGCAGACGCGCAATTTCACTTCGCAATTTTTTTATCCTCTTTTCTATTTCTTTCTTATCCATCCCGTTAGAAGTAGGAAATCTTTAGATTTCCGTAGTTATATCTATTAATAACGACTACAAAATGTACACAATAACACCATCTCCCGTGCTCTAAATCAACTAAATGACTTCTAACGGGATCCATACCGAGTTAGTAACTTACTTCAAGCTGGCGTTCAACAGCATTTGCGCCAGGAGTACAGGAACCGCCCTGTTGCGAGACTGTCGCATTATTATACCCTTTTGAAACAACGAGAGTTGTAATTGGAGATGCGGTAGTGTCTTGAGTAATAGTTACAAAAGCGCAACCCTGTTGCGAACTGCCCAAATTGGGAACAGAAAAATAAAATCCGTCCGTTGGATTACCGTAAACAGGAATTATAATATTTCCACCACAACTGATAGATGAGATTTGTTGTTGACCAAAAAAGGAATTATTTTTTATATCATAAAACAAAGCGCATTCGGCTCCCGTGTCAGCGGCGAAAAAAGCGTCATTGGCGCCTTGGGCTGAAGAACTAAATTTTACTTCTTTAAATGCTATATTCGCAACACCCAAAGCTATGGCTAAAATAATGCTGGAAATCACAACAGCAAAAAGCAGCGCAAACCCCGAACGAAAGCCTTCGGCTTCGTACGGGGCAGGCCCCCTATTTAAAATATCTTTCAGTTTTTTTATAATTTTTGTCATTTTTTTTACTTGTCCCGTAGTGAGCTTTGCTCTACTACTGGGATAATCATTGTCCAAACCAATTAAATAAATTTTCTGAAAATGTGACACTTTTGTGGCCAGAACCTTGAGTCCATGAAACTTTTGAAGAAATTTTTACTTCATTGGGATTCACTTCTTCCACTTGAATAATACGAGGAAAGTTAATATTGTCATCACTAGGATAAATTATACCAACTGTTGTACTAGTAGCTACAAAATTAATCCAACCAGTATTTGGATCAGCACTTAAAAAAGCGTTGTCGCGCATATTTCTCACATACTCAATTCCCTCTTGCGCTAAATATGTGGCAGTTATTTTTCTTTTAGCATAATTTATATCAGAAACACCGCTTGCCAAGACAGCCATTAGAGCTATGATTGACACAGAAAAAATCGAAATCGCCACAAGAGTTTCAACTAAAGTGAACCCCCCACTTCGCCAAGGCTTCGCGGGGCAAGCCCAGTTTTCTTTTTTATTTTTTTGCTTGAAAAATTTCATCATATAATTTATGGCGCAATATCAATTAATCTCTGCGATACTGAAGTTTGGAGCGAAAAAGGAGTATCAACACCTTTATAAGTTATTTTTCCCACTAATCTAATAGTAACGAAAGGTTGAAAGTAGTCAGTAGGGTCTTCGCCAGTTACTGTAAAACCGGAACCGTACTCAAAAGTAATTTCTTCTGGATTTAATTTGACCGGAGTTCCTTCATCAATAATTTTTTGAATACTATCAACAGCGATAGAGTATTCCCATATTTGTTCTTCCATACTAACATTATCAAAATGTTTAAAAGAAATAGAATCACCATCAGAGTTATATTCATAGCCCGTCCTTATATTCCTAGACATATCTTCCATAATAAAACTTAAACTATCCATAATGGAACGCATATCTTGAGTTTTCCGATGGATTAAATTTGTATTCAAAAGCGCTCCCATGCCGATTACGACAACTATCAAAAAAATTGCAATGGCAATCATCATTTCTATTATTGTAAATCCTCCATCCCTTTTACTATTTTTTTGAAAATATTTTTTTATCATGCAATTTAATAAAATTATTGACACTGACCTATTTGAACTCTGCCTGAAGGATATATTTGTATGCAGGCGGTTGGCCCCTGCGGGGAAGCAATAGTAATTTGCATATAAGAAACACTAGACTGTATCGCATTATCAAAATAAAAAACTGCTCCAGAATTTGGTCTGGTAAAAGTTATATCCACAGGAGTAGTAATTTTACTACTAGAATTTCCACTGAAATATCCAATTTTTTGTATGAAATTTCCTTTTGTTATGTTTATATTTTCCAAACATTCACTTCCTGAAGTATTACAACTATTAGTGCCTGAATCATATTTCTGATTAACATCTAAAAAATCAGCAAAATAAATAAAATTATATTTATTTGCTATATCAAAATAAACACCATAGGAAGGTTTCCAGCCAGTAAGCGCGTTAATATTCCATTTCCCGGACATAGCATCTTTCTGGGCTTGCACAATTTGCAAAGCAATATCATTTGCAAGATTTTTAATATCCACTTTCGCCTGAAATTTTCCGTAATTAAAAATGGCAATGGAAGACATTATTGCAAAAATACTCAGAACTACAATTAATTCCACATAAGTGAATCCCCTATTTAATCTATAAGCTTTTTGCTTTTTGCTTTTTGCTTTTAGTTTTTTAAAAAAAAGAATCATAAAATTTTATAAATTAAAACCCTATTGGGAAAAGATGCAATTCAAAAAGAAATGCCAGAAGCGCGCCTAGAACCAAAAACGGAGCAAAAGGAATTTCGCTTTTCATTGAATGCCTTTTTGAAAAAGCTATAAGCAGAAGCCCGATTAATGCTCCAGACCAAAAAGCAAGTACTGCTCCGCTTAACACCCTGGACAAACCCAGCAACCAACCCAAACCCAAGGCAAGCTTTGCATCTCCCAATCCCATCCAACTTCCTTTGGACACAAGCCAGACTAAAGCGAAAGGCAAGGCTATTATAAATCCGGACAAAAATTCCAGAACGGAAGGAAAATGCGGATTAAAACCAAAGCCAGAGAAGAAAAACATTCCGATAAGTGCAAGAAGTCCAAAAACAAAAACCAAGATATCAGGAACTATCTTATGCTTCAAATCATAAACAGCAATCACCGTTAAAAGAGAAAACATAGTGCCATAGAACGCAAGAGTGCCGGCAAATACTAATGTGTTTGCATAAAAAATATTTTCAAACTTAAGAAATAATCCGGCAAAAATTAAACCTGTCAAAAATTCAACCCAAAAATACTGTTTTGAAATTTTAGTCTTGCATCCGGAACATCTTCCTTTGAGAGCCAAATAGCTGAATAAAGGAATAAGTTCGTACCAAGATAACTTTTTCTGGCAAGTCATACATCCGCTTCGCCCGCCGAAGGAGCGATGAGTGTTGAATCTGAAAATAACCACATTCAAAAAACTGCCGATAATGAGTCCGAAGATGAAGAAAATAATTGTAATCGTTGGGGTCATAATAATTAGATATTAATTACAAGCAAAAGTGAGTTGTTTGATCTATAGAATGCCCAGGATTAAAATTTACTTGCTTAGACATACCTCCGCTATCTACGCACCAAGAAGTAGTTGTACTTGATTTTAAACCAACGGCAACAGCCCAAACACTAGAAGAATTATAACAGCTATTTCCATTGCCACCTCTTTTGGTTGCTTCTGCTATGGCATTACATATAATTTTATCACTAAAAAACATATTGCTAGATCCAATAGCACAACTAGTAGGACAAGTAGCAGTAGTAGAACCACCGATTGGTAAAAATGAATTGCCATTATTAGAAAAGAAAAGTTCAGATTGGCTTCTTATGGTATTTAAATTACTTTTTACAGCAGCATCAGCGCCTTTTGTCCTAGCGCTACTCAAAGATGCCAAAACTACCGATGCCAAGATGCCAATGATGGCAACAACAACCAATAATTCAATTAACGTAAACCCTTTTTTAAAATTTTTCATAATAAATTTTGTTAATTAATAACTCCTTTTATTATACTATATCCAAAAACAAAAACCACCCTAATGCGTAATCCAAGGGTGGTTTTTGTATAACGCTTAATTTACAGAACTATTATGGACAAATTGTAATTGCTGCAGTTGGTTTTGTTATCTGTTTTGAAGTTCCTGTATTATCTACACACCATGCATCAGCTACTGTACCTTTAAGACCTGCCCAAAGAGACCATGTTGTAGCGGCATTTGCACATGCTCCACCATTACCACCTGCAAGGGTAGCAGCAGCAAGAGCTTTCGTTACATTTGGATCTGCACAAACCGTAGCATATGATTGAGGTACATCGTAAACAAGTTCAGCTTGAGCTCGAACGCCCGACAGGTTAGCCTTAATTGCCGCATCTGCCCCTTTTGTTCTTGCACTATTCAACGACGCCAAAACAACTGAAGCTAAAATACCAATGATGGCAACAACGACCAATAATTCAATTAACGTAAAACCTTTTTTAAAATTCTTCATAATTTTACTTATATTTTTATTTATAATAACTTATAATTTTTCGACTTAATTTTTAATAATAAACTAAACCAATTTAAACTTTTTCCAAAACTTCAATCCTGCCTTCATGATTGGACACCACATCTTTTATCGTGTCATCTAAATCTTTAATCTTTTGATTTGCTTCCTTAAAATTCTCTCTCGTCTCTTGTTTGAAAGATCGCAAGTCAACTCGGACTTGTTCTATATCGGTTTTAACACCTTCAATTGATTTTTCAACACCATCAAACCTTTTGTCCACACTTTCAAAACCATGCAATGTGGAAACAGCTAATTTTTCAACTAAATCTTCAACGCCATCAAATCTTTTATCAATATGACCAAAACCAGCCCTCGTTAAAACAGCTAATCTATCAATCGTCATTTTGCTTTTTTTATTTTTCTTAATCATACTACTTTTTTTCTTCTTTTATTAATTTATGTTTCTTTAAAAAATCTAATATCGGTTTTCCGCATTTTAAACAAAAATCTTTGTCGCTATGACGACTAACACCTATTCTTATCATTGTGTCATATTCTATTTTCTTTTTACAAATATCGCATTTCTTGATAAACATATTTTCTATTATATCATAAACAGCACCTATAACCTATAACCTATAACCTATAACCTATAACCTATAACCTATAACCTATAACCTATAACCTATAACCTATAACCTATAACCTATAACCTAACTAATACTCCCTGCCATATTGTAAATCGGCATCAAAACAGAAACCAAAAGCAAACCCACGCCCAAACCTAAAACAACAATCATTACCGGCTCGATTAAACCGACTAAGGTATCAACTGCGTCGTCCACTTCTCTTTTATAAAAATCCGCCAAAGTTTTCAAAATGGGGCCCAGAGAACCCGTTTCCTCCCCGACCTTAACCATTTGCACCATAATTCCCGGCATCTCCGGATGTTTTTCCAATGCGGCCGAAAGGGCAAGCCCGGATTTCACGCCATCTGCGGTTTCTTTTAAAATTTCTCTGTACACGCGGCTATTAACAACTTCAGAAGTAATATCTATGGCTCGAACTATGGGAATACCAGAGGTAAGCATTGTATCCATATTATCCGCCATTCTGGAAAGATAAAGTTTTTTGTAAAGATTGCCTATGGCGGGAGTTGAGAGACGCGTGCGGTCAAGATATGCTTTTCCTTTTTCGGTTGAAGAAAGCCGCCAAAGCCAGATGCCTAGAAGCACCGCAAAAATTAACACGAGAAAGCCATAATGGACAAAGAAATTTGAAAGCGCAATTATTATTTTTGTAAAAAAAGGAACTGCCTGTCCGGAGTCAAGAATGATAGCCGAAAGTTTTGGAATAACTATTACGAACATAAGGCCCATAACCACGAAAAAAGTAACAATGACGAATGCGGGATAAATAAGGGCATTTCTGGTTTTAGAAGTAAGAGCATATTGGCGGTCAAGATAGTCGGCCAGGTGCGCAAAAGTCTGATTGAGTTTTCCGGTCTCTTCTCCCGCTTTAACCATGTTCACATAAAAATCTGAGAAAACATCCGGATGTTTGGAAAGAGCGCCAGAAATTGAAACGCCGGCCTGCAGGTCGTCGGTTATTTGATTGAGTTTGCGGGCCAAAAGTTTATTTTCCGCATTGGAGGCAAGCATGGTAAAAGCTTTCAGAGCTGATACCTGAGCCTCAAATAAAGTTGAAATCTGGCGGGAAAGAATTACCACATCCTTGGCTGGAACTTTTTCAAAAAAAGAAAGTTGAAAAATCGACTTCTTCTCGCCTTCGCTTTTTATGGAAATAATAATGAATCCCCTGCGCTGAAGACCGCTTATTGCCATATCTTTGCTGGGCGCGTCGATTTCCCCTTCTTTGTTTATTCCTTTGTCATCTACCGCTTTGTATTTAAAAAGCATAATTCGTAATTGTTAATTCGTAATTGATAATTGATTTTTCACTTATATCATGCGCTCAAGAGCTTTTGGATTGAGCGAATATTGATAAGCATTTTCCATTGTAATTTCACCGTTGCGCACAAGCTCCAAAAGTGAACGATTCAAATCCACCATCCCTGATTCCATTCCTGTTTCTATCACCACATCTATCTCATGAGTGCGTTTTTCGCGAATTAAATTGGAAACAGCATTATTATTTAAAAGAAGCTCATAGGCAGGAATAAGTCCGCCGGCGATTCTAGGAATAAGTCTCTGGGAAAAAATACCGAGAAGTGAAGACGCTAATTGAATGCGAATTTGATCCTGCTGGTCTCCCGGAAAAGAATCTATTATTCTGTCTATAGTCTGCGAAGCGTTATTTGTATGCAAAGTTGCAAGCACTAAATGCCCCGTTTCAGCGGCAGTGACAGCCGTTGAAATTGTTTCTGGATTGCGCATTTCGCCTATCATTATTACATTCACGTCTTCGCGAAAAGCCGATTTAAGAGCGATATGAAAATCTTTCGTGTCAATGCCGATTTCCCGCTGGTTAATTATGGATTTATTAGGAATATGTATGTATTCAATAGGGTCCTCAACGGTCACGATATTTCGCGCCTGTTCATTATTGATTAAATTTATCATGGACGAAAGAGTTGTTGATTTTCCCTGGCCAACGGGACCGACTACTAGAAAGAATCCTTGTTTCTTGCGGGCCAAATCAGCAATAATTGAGGGTAAATGCAGTTCAGCTAGAGGCCTTGCTTTCGGCACTAATCTGAAAGCCATACCAATCAAACCTTTCTGGAAAAAAGCGTTTCCTCTCAGCCTAGCCTCGCCGCGAAAATCGTATGAAAAATCGACTTCCTGATTTTCCATAAATTTATCAATTTTACTTTTATCCAGAACTTCTTTCAGAAAGCCAATCATATCTTCTTTAGTAAAAACCGGATGCTTTACTAAAAATATAAGCTCGCCAGCCACCCGGATAGCCGGTACTCGCTCAGCTCCCAAATGCAAATCTGATCCATTTTCGCGGATGACAGTTAAAATAAGTTCTTCAAGTTGCTTTTTATAATCCATCCCGTTAGAGATAGGAAATCTTTAGATTTCCGTAGCTCTATTATTTTCTATTAAAATTTCGACATTAAGCTAATTTAACCACATTTTATCCCATTTTCTAACTATACAATCTCTAACGGGATCCATAATTCATCTATCTTCCAACCACTTTTTTTGCTAAAATTCCTATTACCTGATCTATAACTTCTGTTGGGGTAGAATTCGCTTTTACAATATATCCGGCTGCGCCAAGTTGCGTGCCTCTGTCAATGTCGGCTTGCTGACCCTTGTTGGAAAGTATTATTTTAATGGAATTTTCAGATAATTTTTCAGTGTTAATTTTTTCAAGCATTTCAAAACCGTCCATCTCGGGCATGATTATGTCTAATAAAATGATATCCGGTTGAAATCCCGCTTTAAGTTTTTCCAATGCGCGCGCTCCGCTATCAGCCGTGAGAACACTAAAATTATTCTGGCTGAACTTAAGCGCATACATATCCAAAAGAAAACTGTCGTCGTCCACTATTAAAATTTTTCTTTTTTCTCCGTCTTCCATCCCGTTAGAAGCAGGTCGCGGTCTTACTTTTTAAATAAAACCTCTACCTGTTAAATTAATATCTAATAATTTCTTATAATTCCCGTCATTTGCGACCACGGCTTCTAACGGGATCCATATGTTTTTTACTATTTTATTATACTATAAAAAGACCTTTAATTAAAACCTAGAACCTAGAACCTAGAACCTAACTTCTACATTATACAACTTTATTACAAAAAATGGGTTGTGGACAACTTTACCCGCACACTTATACATAAGTGTGCGGGTTTACCGAGCGCTTATACATAATGTGCGGGTTTACACCGCGTCTAATTCAACAAAGAAAGTGGAACCTTTGCCTGCGCCTTCCGATTCAGCCCAAACTTTGCCTTTGTGCGCTTCTATAATTTCTTTTGCTAAATAAAGTCCCAATCCAGTTCCCATAGAATCAACCTTCCCTCCTTCTCCACGGGCAAATTTTTTGAAAAGAGTCGTCTTAATTTCCGGCGTTATCCCCATACCGGTATCGGTAATAGATAAACGAATTTTTTTCTTTATTTGGTCTTTAGAAAGTTTTACTTTTACACTTCCCTCTTTTGTATATTTAATAGAATTATCAATAAGATTTAAAATAACTTGGCGAATTTTTTCCATATCGCCATTTGCATTGTATGGACTTTTTTTATCTGTTTCAAAAGAAAGTTTTAGACCTTTGTTGTTAGCATTGACAGAAAGATCTTTTGTTATATCAGACACAACTTTTTCAAAATCAAAAGGAGCTTTTACATATTGCATTCCGCCTTGTTCTATTTTTGCCACATTTAATAAATCCTCAACAACTAAAGTCAAATGCTTGCTTGATTGAAAAACTCTGTCAATGGCTTCTTTCTGTTTTACGCCAACAGCTCCAAAATCACCTTCCAAAAGCATTGAAGTATAACCTTGAATAGCAGTAAGCGGACTGCGTAATTGATGTGAAGCCAAAGATAAAAATTCAGTTTTTAATTTATCTAGCGATTTCAGTTTTTCGTTAGCGTTTTCAAGTTCCAATGTAAGAACCTCGAGTTTTTCTTTTTGCTCTATCTCTTTTTTAACAGACCGAATAAGAAATTGACCAAAAATAACGACAGTAATAAAAGTTATACCAGTTAAAATAAAGTTAATTGGAGTTTTAATAAAGAAAAATTGTGCCCCAATTAAGGCCATAAGTGTCCACACAAGTGCTTGTGCCCCAATAAGCTTTATATTAAAAGTGTGAAATCTAACAATACAATAAACAAGAAAACCGATAAAAATAGGGGCACCAAAAAGACCATATTGTGTAATAGTAAAATTTTCAGTGATACTGCCGGAAATTTCCGACCAAGAAAATGCCAAAAGAAATAACAAAATTCCTGATCCAATAAATAATATAGGTTTCTTTTGTTCTTGTTGTGCTTTTTTATATCTTAAATAGATAAACACCAATATCCAAATGATTATAAAAATGCCTATAGAATATTGGAGAAAATTAAAAAAACTATTCTCAATTGGCTGACAATTTTCAATATCAAATTCTGTTAAATAATATTTTGTTGGCGTTAAATAAACAATCGGTAATAATAAAATTACAAAAATAGATTTTATTTTAAGCGAAACATCTTTTTTGTCAATAAACACATATATAAAATACAAACTCAAAACAAACATCAAAACATATAAAATACCAAAAAATGACCACAAAAACATCATCGTAACGCTACTATATGTATTCCATAATATAATATCAAACAGTGACCAAGCTGAAAAAATTATAGAGATAAAAAATAAAATAAGACTAGATAATTTATTTTCTTTATTCTTAAATAATAAAAAAATTCCAAACAATAAAACAATAATTGCCGTTGGAATGTGTGAATAATATAAAATGCCTGGAACATCCACATAGCAACTTTCAATATTCGTAATTAAATTATATTCCATTAATTAATTTTAAATTTACTAATTAATATGAAGCCTCCATTTTGCAAAACTTTTTTAAAGTCTTTAATTGCAACATTTTTCCTGACCTAGAAACCCAATGACTACCACCTGCGCTTTTAAATTCTATCGACTTTTTATAAATTTTACTATTTAAATGAGAAATAGCAACATAGGAAGCCAAGGAACCTGTACCGCATGATTTAGTTTCAGCAAAAACTCCGCGCTCATAGGTTTTTATTAAATAACGAAATTCATTTATTATCTGTATTGCATCAACATTAACACCACCTAAATATCTTTTCTGTAATGATTCTCCAATTTTAACTAAATCAATTTTATCCAAATCATCAACTAAATAGACAATATGCGGTTCACCTGCTTTTATAAACAAACAATTATCTTCATTGGCAACTTCTTCCGTATGTAAAAATTTTATATTCATCAATAATGTCTGCTTCCCTGGACTACTTTTTACGACAACATCCGTATTTTTCAATTTTATTGTCCCTTTGTTCATACCCAAAAACCAACTAACTAGAATTATCCCGTTTCCACAAGATTCTGATTCTGACCCGTCTTTTTCAAAAATTTCTATAAAAACATCAAATCCTTTGATGTTATTTAAAAAGAGAGCAGAATCAACCCCGTATTTAATTATATTTTTTGAAGAAAAATCAATTTTATACTGTCTATCTAACTTAATATTCCTACAATCTAAAATAATAAAACTATTACCACAACAACTACCTATGTACATATTTTCTCTATTTAATATCATTTTTTGTATTTTATATCCATCCCCATTTTTTTAATAATTTCTGGTCTTTTTTTATAAATCTCAATCCTATATCCGTTCGATAAAACATTTTTGGAATAATTATCTTATTTATAATGTTATATACCTTTTCTCGAGCTTTCTCAATAGTATCGCCAGACCCAGTTACATACAAAACGTAGCCACAATTTCCAGCCGTATAATAGTTATCTTTTCCTTTTACCCTCTTAACTGACACTCCTTCAAAACGTATATGTGAAAATTCTTCTTTAGACATCTCCTTTTTAAAAAATATATTTATACCACTGTGAACAATATTCTTATCAGAAGTTATATAGGGAAATGGCGGAACAGTTAAAGCAACATTAATACCGTATTCATTTTTATAATCCAAACAATAATCCTCTCCTTTTGCTAACGCAAAAAAGAATTCACCCCACGGAGAAATTTGTATTTCACATTGAGTTTCAATAGTAGAAGAACCAAATCTTGATGTAATTTCAAGCGGGTACACTGTGTTTTTATTAACAATACAATTTATATCAATATATCCCTTATATCCACTTTTTTGGAGCTGTGGCTTAATTTTTGCTAGCGTCCTTTGAAAAAGCTTATTATTTTCATTTTTTTCATACCACATCAATGTTCCGGTTTCTCCACCAAGTGGACCAATATCATCATTACACAGATGTTTATGTTCAAAATTTATAACTGAAGGACCAAACCAATTTCCCCCATTAAAAAATCTGCCAATAGCTATTTCAACACCGTCAACTTTCTTTTGAAGAGATATTTTGTATGAACCATTAAAATTATCTTTGTAATTTTCAAGCATACTCACTACATCAGAGCCATTTTCAATATGACCAACATAATTTAATGCGGTATTGTGGTCGTCTTGTTTTATAACCCACTTGCCTTTATTTTTTTTAACAAATTCTATTGCAGACTTAATAGAAAAATTTTTTGTTTTAAAACTATTGTCAATCATACCAAACGACTTTAATATCTTTTGACCATATATCCTATCTAGTTCTAAACGGTCTCCATCACCACTACCACCAACTACTAAATATCCTTCTTTCCTCAACTTATCCTGAACTTTACCATATCCAACATCGTCAAAAATAATTAACCCCTCCTTCCCAACCCAAATTAATTCTTTTTTCCAATCGTTAGTTTTTTTAACCAAACCGTTTAAACAATTTTTTTCGTTCTTTTCTTCAATAAATAATTTTATATTATAACCCTCTTGTTTCAGCCTGTACGCCAAATCTCCCGTAATTAATTCTCGAGAAACAAACAAAACTCTCCCTTTTTTACTTTTGTCTTTTGATGATTTCATTTATTTAATAATGCTTCAGGCAACGATGTATAAACAATCTGATTAAAGATATTCCTGTCCGACATTATTTTATTGTAATCCCCGATTGAAACTTTGTTTTCTTCTATTTGCATATACAAATACTATAACATAAAAATTACTTTTTCAATAAATCACTTAAAGGTAAGTATTTTGTACTAGAAGAAATTTCCTCTTTAAAATACTCATGATTTTTCCAATAAATTTTGTAAGCTTTTGCATTTATTTTTGATTTAATTATACGATATTTATTATCAATCATCTCTATGGCTACACAATTTTCAAGAGCAATACCAATATATTTAGATTTTTTTAATATTTTTTTAAAGCTAGATTTTCTTTTTTTTTCTACATCATAATGAGAACAAAATAAAATATTAATAAGGTTTAGCCCTCGTACTATTCCCAGTGATGTATTTTTATTTTTAAATTTAAGCGAGCTGGAACTGCCGAATTTAAACCAGCAATTAGCGCCAGCTGAAACACCTGACATTACAACCCCTTTTCTGTAAGCCTTCTTTAAGAAAACATCTATCCCTAACTTTTTCCAGTGCTTCATCATTTTTGATGTGTTGCCTCCGCCAACATAAATAATATCAGTATTTAATATTTTTTTTCTTATTTCTTTTTTGGATTTTTTTTCTTTTATTAAATACAAAACATTCACTTTGCATTTAAGCCTATGTAAAAAATGTTTTTTTATAACTTCAAAATAGGATTCGGAATCCAGACTTGCTGTAGGGATAAAAAGTAATTTAGGATTTTTTTTCCCACTTAATTTTATTATTTCCCTATCTATAGCAATGGTTTCAACTTTTGTACCAGGTCTACCAATTTCTCCTCCACCTATAGCTATTATTTTTTTCATAATTTTTTAAATTAAATTAGATTTCAATTTGAAATCGAGGCAAAATTGCCTCGAAATGATTTCCTGAATTCAGGTTGACTAATTTTTATAAGAACATCACTTTTTCCACTTCCAATAAATAAGGACGGAAGGTCAAGAACCGAATTATCTGCTATTTGTTTTATCTTAGAATTAATTCCAAATGGTGACACAGACCCAACATCATAACCAGTAAAATTCATTACTTCTTCAGGTTTTGCCATACGCAAATTTTGTTCCCCAGTGATTTTCTCAATTTCTGTAATGTTTGCCCTTTTATCACCGGGCGTAATCACAATTATTGGATTATTCCCAATAAAAACTAAAGTCTTTATAACCTCTGATGCCTCACATTTGCAAGCTACTTGGACATCGTGTACAGAATGTACAGCTTGAGTTAAAGTTATTAATTCAAACTTTACTCCCATATTTTTTAGTTCTTTTTGGCTATTTATATTTTGCATTTTATTATCTCCTTTTTAAATTGTTAAATGACATAATCTACCGTGTATTATACATTATATTTTATAAAAAGCAACTGTTGTATTTCTATATTCTAGCACCACATTTTTTATTTCTTAAAACTTCTGGTATATCCCCTTTTAATAATTTCTCCACTTTTGCCATAAGTACTAGATCTTTTTGCCTTTCTTTCAAAAGACGAAGCGCTTCCGGCAACGATGTATAAACAATCTGATTAAAGATATTCCTGTCAGACATTATTTTATCGTAATCTCCGATTGAAACTTTTTTCTCTTCTGGCATATGGGGATATTATAGCATAAAAAATGCCTTTAAAAATTTAATTCAAACCAAAGTGTTTTTTTATCATCTTTGCGACTTTTTTGGGAGAATTTTTTGTCGTGTCAATTATAAAATTATTTTTAAGTGGTGCTGGTGTTTTAAAATCTTCTTTTTTCATTAATTCTTTCATAATTTTCAAAGATCTTAATTTTTCATGAGATTTACGTGATTCGTTCTTTAATCTAGCAAGCATTTCTTTTTCACTGCACAAAAGATATACTGGACAAAAAATTCCTCCCGCTTCAGTTACAATTTTTTCAATCTCTTTTACAAAATCCAAGTCAGCCATTCCAGTTTTAGAAATATATGAATTTGAATATGCGTGGGTAAAAATGAAACCATTTCCTGTACTCATTAATCTTTTCGTTAATTCAAAATGAATCCACTCTCTAGCTTCAGCCTTTTCAAAAGTTCCCGGTCTCTCGTGACCAAAAAGATTACCAATAAGATCAATAATCATATGATTATGCAAAATCTTATAGTTGGTCAATTTGGCTAGTTCTTTGGCTACTGTAAATTTGCCAACAGATACAAATCCATATATAAAAACCAAATGTGGTTTTTTGTTTTTCTTTCCAGCCATATTAATATTAAATATTATAACATAAAAAATGCTATTATTGTTATATGGAAAAAACACAAATAATTTTTTTACGCCATGCAGATACAAAAAAAGACCCCAAAATAAATGCAACCTTATGGGGTCTTTCAGAAAGAGGAGAAGAGCAAGCCAAAAAAGTTTCTTTTGTTAATGTAATGAAAGAGATAGATTCTATCTATACGTCAGAAGAACAAAAAACAATACTAACAGCTAAACCAATTGCAGATAGTCTTAGTAAAGAAATTCGCAGTCTTTATTTTTTTAATGAAGTAAAAAGAGGAGATAAATTTCTTTCTGAAGAAAAATTTGAAGAAGAAAAAGAAAAACAATTAAAAGATTTAAATTATTCCGCTTTTAATGGAGAAACTGGTATTGAGGCACTAAAAAGATTCAGGGAAGGAGTATTAAAAGTTGCAAGAGAAAATATTGGAAAAAAAATTTTAATTGTAACCCATGGAACTATTTTAAATATTTATTTTGCTAATATCTTAAAAAAAGGAGCTGATCTCATAGAGCGTTGGAATAATACTAATTTTTGCGCTTATGGAATTATAGAAATTACACAAGGAAAAGAAAAAGTTATAAAAGACATTATCTAAAAAACTATAAGGTAACGTAGGAAGATAAATCATGAATCAAAGATTGATAATCTTTGTATACAAAACCAATCATCCCAACTTTTTTTGCACCTAAAACGTTTTCTTCTAAATCATCTATAAAAATACATTCTTCGGGTTCAACTCCCAATTTTTTACAAGCTAAAATATAAATTTCTGGATTTGGTTTTTCAATTCCTTCTTCAGATGAGTTTATAAAAATTGAAAAAAATTCTTCAAATTTATTTTCTTTCTTGAAAAATGGAATTGTTAAACTTGTTCCATTATTAACCACAGCAAGTTTAAAACCCTGTTTCTTAAGTGCCGGAAGCAATTCATTCCAAATTTGGTAAATTTTAATATATTTTTTTACTGCACGTTTTGCTATTTCTTCTTCAGAAAATTCTTTAGTTCTAGCGTTTATTTTTAATTCATTCTCAAGTTGATTGGTATCTTTATACATAGATGCCAATGATTCAACTTCTTCTACTAGTTCATTTTTTTGATAATTAGGGTCTTTTTGCAACAGGGGACCAACCATATCAAAAATAATTGCTTTTATCATAAATTTTATCTTTCTATTAATTTATCCCAGAAACTTTTACCTTTATCTTTATTCTGCATTTCTTGCGAAGAATCAATCGAAATATCTTTTTTCCAAAGTCCGCCAAATTGCTTTGTCATATATTCAGCAACTTTGTTATATGATTTAAATTCATTGTTGGGTGAAGAAAAAAGGCAAGAAGAATACAGATTATAAAATTTCAAATCATTTTTCTTTATATATTGCAATGCAAACTTTTCTCCTCGCCAGGACATATTATTCAAACAGAAAAAAGTCGGTAAAATTTGAGAAATACTGTGAGCTAATTTTATTAGAAGAATTATTTTATCATCAGAATTAGTTGAATTATTAAAACGAGAATTTTGTATAAAATCATGATTTAAACGATATAAACAATTATATTTTTTTGCATTATCAATAATGCGGGTGCATTTTTTCTTTTTAAATTTAGCAATTATGCCGGCTTTATCAAAACAAACATATCCGGTTTGGATCCAATACGCAAGCCAGTCATTTTTTGTATCCAAGGATATTTTTTTGCAATTGATTGAATTGATATTTTTCACGCTGGTATAAAATATATCTGCTGGAACTCCACCTATGAAAGAAAAAGACGAGGAAATGGAAATATCTTTATACAAAACTACCAAAATATCATAATCGCTATTTTTAGAATTCTGATTAGTCGCATAAGACCCATATAGTAAAACAGCCGCCACTAATGGGGATTTTTCCAGTTTATTAAAAACAGTTTTCAGCGCTGGTTTTATAAAAATTTTCTTGCTGTAGCTAGTATTCATATTATTAAATAATATAAGAAACTCATTAATTTTCTAAAAGTATTTGTGGATATCCTTTCTTAACCTGACTATTTTCAACATCTTTAATCCCAAGATTTTCTAAAAAATTCATACACGCTTCCTTTGCCTCTATGGCATTTTTGAAATTTCCCCCTGCTTCTGCCTCTATAAAATATCCCAGACCTTTTACATTATCCAAGGCAATTTCTATATCTCCGCACATCCAATATTCCCTTTGTTTTTCAACTGTTATAACTTTTTTAAAATCTAAAAATTCCAAGATTTTCTTGAATTCCTCAGTATTAGAAATCTCTGTTTCATATTCCTCGGCATAATCTTGCTCACCATCCGCTCTTTTGTTTATAGATCTATCATATTCAAAAATTACTTTATCAGGATTAGTTCTTATCCTTAACCACTCCGTCGGATTAGGCTTTTGAGCAAAAAAATCTCTCTGATAAGGAACATAATAATCATCAATTTGTTTTATTGATTTTACTAATTTCCCGAGAGAAGAAACCTTCTTCTTAATTTCTTCAAAATTATCTATTTTTACCTTTATTTCAACTTCTATGTTCATTTATTTATATTTATTATAATTTAACTATTCGCCTATTCGCGCGAATTAGAGATATGTTTAGATAATTGATAATAATTTTGAAACTATAGGGTGGTTGGTTTTTGGTAAAAAATAAAACATCGTGAGACTTTCCTGTTCTTTTTCAAGTATATCCACATGAGAAAGAATCATAAGATGTTTTGATGTTGCTTTAAAGGATAATTTAATCGCTTCGGCAATTTCCCCCACTGAAGCTTTGCCATTATGTTTCAAATACTTCAAAATTGCGACTCTTCGCTTATTCGCTAATGCTTTCAAAACTTTCTCAAGTTCTTTTTCGCCCATAATTTCATTATATCAAAAGTTTTATGACAGCACCAGCACTATTCGCCTATTCGCGCGAATTAGAGATATGATTAAATGGTAGTTTTCAAATATTCAAATACCTGATCTAATGTTTCTTTTGCCTCCGGAAAAGTAATCAATCGTTTTGCTTCTTCGTAATTAACCCATTTTAGTTCGGAAATTTCTTTTTTGAAATTATCGGGGGTTTTTGTCGCCATAGAAGAAACGAGACCAAGAAAATATTTCACGGATTTATTGTGTTTAAAATTATCTTTCTCAAAAGAGTACTCTTCAATAAAAGATTGATTATTAAGAAGATTGACATTATCAATGCCTGTTTCCTCTTTCAGTTCTCTTGTGGCAGTTTCATGTTCTGATTCACCTATATCCTGATGACCTTTTGGAAAACCCCAATGTTCTCCGGCATGCTGAATAAGGCAAAAAACAAAATTACCTTTTGCATCTTTGAAAACTGGTATGATACCGAACGACTTGTCTTCTTTAATTTCCATATTTTTAGTATATCAAACTAATCGGGAAAGTTCTTCTCTCAATTTCTCATTATTAATATATAAAAGCGGAATAAAGCCAATTTCTTCAGCTCTTTCTAGAGATTTTTCTGCATTGTCCACAAAAATCAGCTCATTTTTATTTAGACCAAGTTTGTTAGATAAAATTTCAAAGATTTCTGGAGAAGGTTTTTGACAGCCGACTTCGCCAGAAATAATTATTTCATCAAATAAATCAATAATATTCTGACCTACTAGTTTTTGTCTTAAATTAACGGAATTATTGCTCAATAAAGCAATTTTATAATTCTTCTTTTTTAAATCTTTTATTATTTCTATAAGTTTTAGATTGATTTTCTTCGTTTTCTTTTTTTCTTTTATCATTTCGTGTACATGAGCTATCTGAGCATCTGACGCGCTAAATTCCTTGCAGACAAATGCTAAAACTTCTTGCCAAGTGTTTTTACCTGTATTGCATAAATGATTCAGAGAATAATAAGCTTTATGCCAATCTTCTTTGGTAATTTTTAAAAAGTCCGCTATTTCTCGTATTAAATCCCCTTCTTCTATTTCTACAACTCCTCCATAATCAAACGCAATCGCTTTTATCATTTTAGTCTTGAGTACTTGTTGAAGCTACGCATGTTCCACTACTAATATCGTCCTTGGTACATTCAATTTTCGTGCATTTTATAAGTCCGGTAGCACAAGCTTCCGTACAATCTTCATTTACGCATTTTTCAAAATCTTTAGCGGAAATAGCATATTGATTATAATAGGAAAAATTATTTGGCGGACAAATGTCGGGATTATTTTCGCAATCCCTATAAAAACAAGTCTCCGTTGCCGGATCGCACTTCGTTTCTATAAAAAAATCGTAATCTTTTTTGAAATAGAAAAAATAAAAAGAGGTGATGATGGCAATTAAACATCCTGCCAGCATAATGTATAAAAAAACATTATGCTTGCTTTCTCTTTTTCCTTCTTTAATTATTTCTTCTCTTTCTACTATTTCTTCAGGCATAAATGTATTCTATCATATTTTTACAAAAAGAGTTAAATTCTGATTTTACCTATTGATTCAAAATTATTTAAGCCAATACCCCGTGTGTCTCTACTTTTTTCCATAAAGTCTAACCACTAAAACAATCCCCTTTTATTATTTGCCTTTTTTCTGGTTAATATCCTCAATTTCTTTTCTCACAAATCTTTCTGTATCGTCTAAATCTTTCATGAGTTGCTTGAGAATTTTGTCTTCTTCTTCGGTAAGCTGGCGCTTGTTGCGAGTTTTTTCAAGCATTTTAATTTGTTCTCTTATGTCTTCTTTCAAAAAATCAAATGCTTTATGAATTGCTGATTCCGCCCCACGAATTTCATTTTTTAATTTTCTTCTAAAAGTAAAGAATTTATGCCATCCACACCAGAGGATAAAGATGAGTATAATTATAAACAGAATAAGAAAAATTAACACGGAAAGGAAGCTAAATGCCCAAGAACCAATTTGTAAAATCGGCGCCTGCAATGGCTTAATGGTAAACTCCTCGGTGGCAACAGAATAATTTTCTGCGTTATCAAAAGCTTGAACTAAAATGTTTCGCTTGCCAGGATTTTGAAAAGGAAGCGTGTAGGGATTTGTTTTCACAGTTTCTGGCGCTACAGAGAAAAAATCACCTTCGCCGATTTTTACTTTATAATAACCGATACCGGATAAAGAATCCGTGGCATCAAAAACCACTGTTGGTCTTGGATTTTCTGTTTCATTGCCATCAATAAATTTTATCATAAACGGATTTGGCGGCTGTGTATCAATTTGGAATCTAAAATGAGAGACCTCTCCCCAACCTTTGGCGTTTTTAAGCTGAACGTGAAAATAGTAAATACCGTCTTTAATGTTTTCCAATTGTTTTTCGGAAATCGCCGGGCTATAAATTACTTTTGGCGTTGTATTTGGATATTTATCGTACATCATTCTGACTGCCGTTGCATTGGAAGGCGCTGTCCAAATAAATTCTGCGTCTTTTTTAGAATACCATTTATTTGGGTCAGGATGAGTCGGTGAAGAAATTGCGGGTGCTGAAGGCGTGCTGGAAACTACAGAGGGAGTTGTTGACTTTGGAATGGTCAGAGCCGTGCCGCCCAAACTAAATTGAGCATTTCCCAAGCTTGTTAAAATATTAGTGCCTTTGCCGTCAGCTGCCAAAACCGAGCCGGAAGAAAAACTCACTTCAGCCGAAGCACTGGCCTTGGCTTTAAAAGTGATAGTAATGATTGTTCCAGTAGTACCAGTAAAAGCGGTCGGTGTCCCTCCGCCAAAAATTATATTTCCGGCAGAATTAGAAAAAGTCGGTTCGGTAGTCCATAAGCTAAAAATCGAACTTGACTTTAAAAGACTAATTACTTGAAGTTCAGCCGGATTAAAAATCAAAATGCCGTCTGCAGCATTAATTGCCTCTCCTCCAGTATTTACTTTAACCGCAACCGGAAAAGTGCTGCCAACCGTATAAGAGCCGGAAGAAGGAGAAAAATACAACGAAGCAGCAAAAACTGAACTAGCAGAAAATAGAAAGTAGAGAGTAGAGAGTAGAATCAAATAGAAAATTATTTTTTTCTTTTTATTCTCCATAATATGTATCCTATAATTATTCCTACTATAATAATAACCCAGATTATTGGATATTCATACCATCTCAAAGGATAACGCTGTTCAATTACCGCAACTCGTTCATTTCCCGCTTTGTCTACTGCCTTAATTTTAATTTCGCCTGTTAATTTCTGATTTTCCAAAAGATATGGACTTTGAGCTGTTTTCCATTCTTTTCTTCCTTCCTTAATTTCATAATAATCAATGCCAGTTTGTTTGTCAGCGGTCAAGAAAACAATAAAATATTTTCCATCAAAAACAGAAGGCTCTTGATGAATTTCAATTTTAAAAAATTCGGGCGGAATATTATCTTTTCCAATTTCTTCTTGCCACTCGTTTTTAGGAACTTCTAATTTTCCCGGTAAAATATTAAAAACTGCTCCTTTGGCAGTTAATTTTAATGGTGTCCCCGATCCATCATTTAATAATACTTGCGAACTATCTAAAAAATTAACTTTAGCTTCACCTTTATTGCTCGCCTGAAAAGTAATTTTTCCTAAAATATGAGTTGGGCCAGGGTCGCCTAACATTTTCCCGCAGTAGCCGCCGGGAATTCCACCGCTAAAAGAAATTCTGCCGGATTCTTGGTTGATTTCCGGTGGTTTTACCCAAAGGATTATAATAGATGAACCATAACTAAAATCAACTGCTCGCAAAATATCTCTATCGTAACTTAGGTTTGCTTCAACTGCATTAATACACTCTTCTTCAGTATCTATTCTTACCTCTACTATAAAAGCATCACCTAGTTGATACTGCTCCCCTGAGGGCTTTAAATATAAAGTTGCAGCAGAAACAGTATCAGAAAATAGAAAATAGAAAGTAGAAAGTAGAATGACGACAGAGAATTTAAAAAATAGAAAATAGAAAATAGAATTTATCTTTTCCTGTCTTAAATTTTGATTATTTTTTTTCATAATTTTTATTCTAGATTCTATTTTCTAGCTTCTAGATTCTACCCTATCCAGTCCAATAATAAAGCATTATTGAAAAATCGGTTAAATTTACCTTGCCATCGCCATTTAAATCAGCAGCCAGATTTTTGGGAATTCCCCAGCTAAAAAGAAGAATACTGAAATCAACAAGGTTAACGCGACAGTCATTATTCAAATCAGCTTTCGCTGGACATTTTGTTGGTTGGGCAAAAACATTTTTGGTGCCGACCTTAAAACTAATCAAATAACTCCAACTGCTTATTAATTGATTGCCGATTGAAGCTTTAGATTTTGTGCTATGATCTCCGTAATCAATTATTGAGGAATCAAAATTATACAAATAAATTCCATCTTTATCAGAAATTGTTTTTCCAAAAAATTCTTCGTCTGAATTAACCGAAATAACAATATCAGATTGCGGGGTTGATTGGCCAAAAATTGCAATATTGTCTCCTCGCTTAACTTCGCTTTTATCAACCGCGATTGTTGGCGCGATAAAAATACCACTCACATTAGTTGTCACATTGGAAGTAACACTCACAGGAAAAGTTAAAAGAGAAGACCGATTGCCTTTATTGTCTTCGGAATAAACGCTAAAAATATAATTGCCGCCGGAAAGCCCGGAAAGAGTTATTGAAAAATTCGCATCCGCGCCGGCAATACTGGTTGCGGCAATCTGCGCGTCTTTGAGAAGGGTTATTATGCTTTTTGGATACGCTCTGCCGGAAAAAACTACGCTCGTTACTACTGGGGAAGAAATATTACCTCCGCCACCGCCACCGCCACCGCCACCGCAAGAATTAGTAGCGCAAGAAGTAGAACAGGTAGCCGGGCAGGCGCCCCTAGATCCGCCAGTGTCGCATTGTTCTCCCTGATTAATAACGCCATTGCCGCAAAGAGAACCTGCTGTGCTTGCCTCTTGGACAGACGCATAAACAGAACCTGAAAATAATGCTGTCAATATTAAAAATACCAAGGCGATTATGCTCTTATTATGATATGGAAAGGTAACCATTATAATGCTTCTCCCAAAACGCTAAGCGTTGAAGTTCCTGTTTTTCCCCATAAAGCGCTGAGAGTTACTTGCAAGTAAAGTTCCTTATCGACGCCGGCAGCTAGTGTTTGCGTAGTTTCTTGGTCTGTACCCCACGTAGTCATGTTGTAGGCATTAGTACCGAAAGTGGTAAGATTTAAATTTCCAGCTAGCGCAATCACATAAAGCTTCTCGCTGGCTACAGCGTCGCCCCATGTTGAGGTTGAGGTTACATTATACCAAAGCGTGTAGGCAGCAGTGCTCGTAAGTAGCGCCACTGGCGCGGCTTCTGTCTCAGTCGCGGTAAGGACCTGAACGTCGGTGTTCCCGGTTGGGTTGGAAATGACAGCCGAAGGGTTACCCGCTGGGAATGTTATTGTTGCTACATCGGCAGTATCCGCGACATTTCTGATTAATATTGTAGTTGAAAGGCCAACCGCGGTCACGGTAAATGTAGGAGTTGCCACAATTGCCACTGCCCTTACTAATGCAGTCGCAGGAATAGTAGCAGTAATGGTTTCCGTTGCCGTAATATTATATCCAGCTTGAGCAGTCAAGGTAATCGTAACAACCGAGTCGCTCGTTCTGACTACTGCTCCCACCACCTCTTTAGCTTTAACTTCCGCGTCCCAACCAGTTCCTTCGGCTTGCGCGGAATCTATGCCGTTTATAATGTTTTGGCGTTGCGCGTCAAAAGTTGCTCCTACCGCTACCCAAGTATCATTTGTTAAGGTAAGGATAATTGTCTTCCCGCCTGTTACTATGTCTGCCTCTGTAATACTTGCCGTAACCGTGCCCGTAAGAGCGGCTGAGGCCGTTAGAGTATAGCTGATAATAATAATACCTTGCCCGCCTAACATTTTGGTACCAGCGCTATCTTCACCTTGGCCTGCGCCGCCTCCACCGTAAAGACCACCGTTGCCACCTGCGCCTGCGTCTGCGGCTCCTCCACCGCCGCCTCCGGCGCCTTTACCTGAACCCCATTCACTGCCAGTAGCGCCATCACCGCCGGCTTCTGTAGTAGTTTGTGTACCGCCAGCTCCTCCTCCACCAGTGTCGGCAGTACCAGCGCCGCCGGGAACCACGCCGCCGCCTCCTCCCGGACCGTCTCCTCCAGCGCCGCCAGTGGCAGTGGTGGAGTTAGCGCCATTTGCAGGAGTAGCCTTTCCCGCGCCTCCTCCGCCAGCTCCGCCGTTATCAGAAGCAGCGCCTCCGTTTCCTCCAACACCGCCCGGACCTCCAGCGCCGCCTCCTCCTCCGCCTCCGTCATCAGCCGCGGTACCGCTCGTACCGCCGGCGCCGCCATTAGATCCGGTATCTGCCGTTCCTTGCGCCGCCACTCCGCCGGTGCCAGCCGGGCTTTCATCAAGCGCGCCGACTCCGCCGCCGGCGCAAACTTGAGCCGTAGTACAGGTCGTATTGCCAAACCAAGTATCGCCACCATTTGTTACGGATTGAGTCGCACTGGGGGTACCTCCGACACCAACTGATAGATCAATATTGCCGGTAAGCCCTGTAAGATTAGAAACAGTAGAATAAGCGCCGCCGCCGCCGCCTGCGGATGCATCAGTGGCTTGTAATCCGCCGGCTCCTCCGCCGCCGATTACTTGGATTTGGTTGATATTCGTCCAATCGCTCGGGATGGTAAATGTACCCGCTCCGGTTGTTGTGATAAACCCACGGCACACTCCACCACCGATATCGGTAAAGCCCGCGGCGGCACAAGTAAATGCGTATGTTTTTTGTATTTTCGGCGGGAAATTATAAATCTGCGGCCAGCCGGAAAAAACCCAGCCCGAAATTAAAACAAAAACTAAAAAAAACCGACTTATTTTGACAATTTTATTTTGTAGTAAGTTAAAATTTAACATATATTAAAAACCGCCGGATGTTAACCAGAATAACCCCTTTACCAGCTATTCTTAGTTAACTCGCTTTCTTCTTTTTAAGAAGAAGACTGCCATCACGATAATAATAATAGATAGCAGAATTATTATTATATTTTGTTTAACAAAATTTATCACCGGCGCTAATGGATTTGGGCTTTTCAGAACCTTTACCGAGATTGGTAATAGAAGCCCGGAATAGACATTTCCGCCGGTAATGGCGTCCTTGAATACAATATATGTTCTTCTCTCGCCTGAGTGGCCTTCTTTGCCTGCCTCTTCAGAAGTCGCGCCCCACAATCCTTGCCCTGCGTCTTTTGGTATTTTCACCTTAACAGTAAAGGACTTGATTTCTCCCTGTTTAATAGTGTAATCCTTCGGTTCAATCGTAATCCACCCTGTAATGTCCATTTTGCCATCGTTTCCCTCCACCTCCTTGTAATGGGTATACCAAAAACCAGACCTTTCCTCTGGGCTAGTTCCTTCTAATGTTATTTCCTGCTCTATGGTCTTGCCGGGAAAGCCCTCCAGATTGCAAACTGATGTTCGGTCAACCGATGTTGCCAGTGCAGTAGAAATAGGGATGAGTAATAAGCCAAGCAATAAAGCAAATAGTACAATATTTTTACAATACATTTTAAGATTTTTGGTCATTAAAATTATCTTAACCAGCTTATGGCGTTTCTCCCAGAACGGTAAGCGTTGAAGTTCCTGTTTTTCCGGCCAAACTGCTCAAAACTAGCTCTAGATAAAGGGCATTGTACGCGGCAGCGGCTATTGTCTTTGTGGTATCAACGGTGGCAGCGTTGCCATTGGTGGATAGCACATCGTCGACCACTGTAATAGTAGTAGTAGTAACAGGCACTAACTCGAAATCCTCAGATGCCGCAACGCCATTTGCCCAGGTGGTTATACCAAGCCAAACCTTAAGGGTTCCAGCCGAGGTGTTCTTAAGTCTCACCACTGGTTCGCTGGTAGTTGCGTGGAGTACTTGGGCGTCAGCCACCAGATCTACATCGTTGTAAGGGACGGAAATTACGGCACTAGGCGCGCCTTCAGGAAATGTGATTGTGGTTATAGCAGTATCCGCTACTTTGCCCACGACGGTTATTGTGGTAGCCTGGGCAGTTGACGCGCTCTGCGTAGATGTGTTGCCAGCTAAGACATAAGTAATGCCACCCAATCCTCCAGTCATTAACACGGCAAGAACCAATGCGATTGCGATATTCAATTTTCCTAACAATTTTCTATTTAATTTTTGCATAATTGATTGTTTATATTTATTAATTTTTTATGTTTCTATCGACCATAGAAACTGTTTTCTTTTTTATTTTCGACCTTTGATAAAATAAAAAGACACCATTAAAAAACAGTGTCCTTAACTTCATTATTTAAATTATGAAATTTTAAATCAAAATCGCGCGAGGAGCTCTCTCTCTCTCTCTCTCTCTCTCTCTCTCGATTCGGCCAATTTTGTTTTATTTAGTTGAATCATATTTCAATTATATCACAATACTACAAAAAGCCAGTTTATTTATCCACATCTACAAACCACTCATTTCTTCAAGAGACACAATGCGAAGCGTCAAGGAAGCCTGTACAGTATTATCTTTACAAGCTGAATTCTATGAGCGTTTTCTACTATTTCTTCAGGCATATAAATTATCTTAACATATTCTTACATGAATAGTATAATACTGCCGATAATCATAATTCCGATGGCTACTATTTTGGGAAATAATGCATATTTATCCAAATTCTCTTTCGCAATGTGCGGAAAAAAACTCGTGCAGAAAATAGTTAAAAATAGAACAAATGCCGGCTGGAAACTCCCGACCAGATAAACCATTGCCACGGGCGCCAAAAGTAAAGCAAAATTTGTTAAAAGATTTCCCGAAACTGTCATTAATTCACTGACAATATTCACAATAAAAATTGTGCGCCCGCCCATTCTGTTCATATGTATAAATTGTGAACGATAATTAGGAATAAATAAAAAGATAACTAGACCGCCTATTCCAAGACCGGCATATTCCCAGAAAGATGAAACCCAGAAATTACCTTCTATGGTGACATATTTGAAAATAATCCCGGAAAGCGCCACTAAAAAAGAGGCAATGAGCATATAAAACACCGGTCTCCATTTAAATTTTTTGCCTTCCAAAGAAAAATCTAAGGAAATTAAAAATACTCCAAATAAAGTAATAAGCGAGCCAATTATTTGCGGGAAAGTAAGCGTCTCACCTAAAAATACGGAACCTAAAACATAACCAAAAATCGGGATAGTTAAAAACCAAGGAACTACTGTGGATATATCTTCGGTTTCAAGAGTAAATAAATATAAAACAATCCAAATAATAGTTAAAACTCCTGTGAATATCAGAAGTAATTTGTCTAAAGTTGGAATATTAAATATGTTCGCCGTAAATACTAAAATAAAAAAAGCAATAACAATACCAATAAGACTGGAAAAAAGGACCAGCCCGCCAGAACTGCGTTTTTTTTCTTTCTGTGAAAATTTCGCGACCAAATATTTGTCGGCAACATTAACCACTGCCCATAAAACAGGCGCCGCTAAAGCTATAAAAAACCAATTCATGTTATATTTTTTTTATTATTTCTAATTTAATCACTTTCATTACTGAAACCGTATACTTCCTTGAAAGGAATAACGCCGTCTATGGCTTTCAACATAGCATCTTCACGCATCATCAACATTCCTTTATTGCGAGCTGTTTTATAAATTTCAGAATCAATTGGATTTTTCAATATCACACTCTGCATTTCTTTGTCTACCTTGAACATTTCATAAACAGCAATGCGCCCTTTGGTGCCAGTGGGGCATTCAGGCGAAGGAACCGTATCATACATCTCATCTTTGATTTTAATTTCTTTTTTAAATTCTGCCGGTAAATCTTTTATTTGATTCTCAATTTGCATTTTTATGCTCGGATCCATCGGAACAAGTTTCCTGGATGCAGGATAGGTCGTCTTAGCTAAGCGCTGAGCAATAGATAAAATGAGAGTAGGAGCTATTAAATAAGGGTCAACACCCATATCAACAAGACGAGGAATAGCCCCAATGGCATTATTGGTGTGAAGCGTTGATAAAACAAGGTGTCCAGTCAAAGCCGCTTGAATAGCAAGCTGGGCTGTTTCTTTATCACGGATTTCTCCAACCATTATAATATCGGGGTCTTGGCGAAGAATGGAACGAAGCGCAGACGCAAAATCATATCCAATTTCCGGCATCATTTGAGACTGGTTAATGTCAGGCATATGATATTCCACTGGATCTTCCAGAGACACAATGTTAGTTTTTTCTTTATCCAGCTCATTCATCATCGAATATAAAGTTGTGGATTTTCCGGAACCTGTCGGACCAGTAATAAGGACAAGTCCGTAGGGCTTGGCGATAGCTTCCTTAATCATAGCCAAATTTCTTTCCGACAAACCCAATTGATTTAAGGGTTTTACTCCTCTTTTAGAATCCAAAATACGCATTACAACTTTTTCTCCGTAATAGGCCGGCATAGTTGATACACGAAAATCAATTTTGTGTCCGTCAATATTAGCGCTAAAAGACCCGTCTTGCGGTTTACGTTTTTCGTCTAGACGCAATTTGGCAAGAATTTTTATACGCGCCACTACTCCACTAGAAACGCTCGGTGGAAGAACAATAGTCGTATGCAGAGTGCCATCCACGCGATAACGGACTTTTACTTTTTCTCCTGTATTTTCTATGTGGATATCGGAAGCGCCTCCCTCTATCGCATTACGCAGGATAACAGCGACAATTTTTATAACCGGAGCATCTTCCACAATTTTTGCTTCTTCCCCCGGCTTGATATTTTTTATATCTTTGTCTAAAGCCGCCGCTTCATTCAAGCTTTTTATATCAAGCATTTCATCTTTATTCAATTCATCAATCGCTTCCCCTACCTGACTTGATATGCCTTTGTAATTTTCCATTGCGCCAAGATAATCACTTTTAGAAATAAGAAAAATTTTGAAAGGAATTCCCAATTTAGCGGAAATAAACTGGATAGCATCAATCGCCTGTATATTTTCCGGATCCGTAATACCAACTTCCAAAACTCCTTCCGATAATCCTATGGGAACAAAATGATAATGCGTCGCCGAATCTTCCGGAATATATTTAAAAGAATCAAAGGGCATATTTTTAGTGTCCACTTTCTTCACCGGCATAGAAAAATACTCGCCTTTTACTTCAAGTATTTTTTCTTCTGATATATTAGATTCGGCTAAGGCTTCATCAATGTCGCCTTCATACTTGTTTTTGGCGCGATTTTTAATTTCACCAATTTGGCTCTCATTGATTACACCTTTTTGGGCTAATTCTTCTAAAAAACTCATCCCGTTAGAAATAGGAAATCTTTAGATTTCCGTAATTAACTTTAATAATAATCAACCATTCAACATAAACATTATATCACTTCTTGTGATTTTAATTAACTAAAAAATTTCTAACGGGACTCATAATAAATTTATTGTGTTTCTGTCGGGGCAGGAGCAGGAGCAGGAGTGGTGGCAGGCGGAGCAATTACATTTCCGTCAGTAAGTGGTACGTTTAAATTAAACGCATTTATTGGCGCAGCGCTAATGTCAGAGCCAAGGGGAGCAAAAGGGTTCGGTCTTCCCTCGTTGCCATCTTGGATAAGCTCAATAGTAGAATCATGCAAAGTGGCAAATGCTGGATCGGTAAAAATAGCATCATCTAGTTTTATGTTTTCAACACTCAAAAGCAAGGAAAGGAAATCCTTGCCCATTAAAGAGCCTTGATCCGAAGCGGAAGTTGGCAACACCGGATTCCCGGTAGAAGAAACTAAATTTGCCTGTTCCGGAGATTTTTTAAATAAAAAAACATAAGCAAGAATCAATATTACCGCGATTACCACAAAGATTATTATGTTTTTTATTTTTGGCATATTTTTATTTTTAATTTTTTAACCAATAAGTCTTAATTTTAAAACTGTATTTATAAGCCTCGGATAAAGAAGGATTAAGCCCCGTACCGACACTAGATGAAAATTCAATTGACGATATGTCCACGATTCTAAGATTTTTCTCCAGGTCTTTTATAAAATTAATAAAATTATTATAAGTTCCTTGGGTAGAAAATTCTAAATCCCAAATTCCATAATTTTTCGGCGACGATTGAGTTGCTGTCCCTCCTTGGATCACATTTGCCACTGGCTCTGCATTCCCTGTCGCTCCTGCTGTAGCAGTAGCAACATCTTTTTTGCTCACAGTATCATATTTTACATCCTTTAAAGCCATGCCATACGGCTTCGCCATATTTTCTATTTCAAGAATCAAACGAATATTATTAACATTGTCAGGTAAAAGTTTTTCAAGCTTCGATAAGTTTTCTAAATCAAAAGTATTGTATTTTTGAGTTAATTTATCGCGTTCAGCTTCAAGGGCTTTTGAATTATCAAGCGCCTCATTATAAGATGCAACCTGCGCCCTGAGGTCGGAAATATTCTTGTAAAGCGGACTGGTGAACATAAAAAATCCGGCGATGGCAATTCCTATTAAAATGATTGGTGTGGCAAATCTAAACATAATTAATTCCCCGTCTCTATGCCGGTTTGACCGGTATTGAGAGGGTTCTCGCTCTCTATTAAGAGCATTTGCTTATAATCCACAAAACTCGGGTCGACCGAAAACTCCAAATCAAAAAGAACACTGCCTTTTTCGTCAAGTGAAAGGTTTGAAAAAGCGGGATCAAGTAAATATTTATTTTTTTTGAAAAGGTCGGATTGAAGGGCAATAGAACGATAGCCTACTGCCTGACCGCTCATCTTGACCATTATTTTCGGATCTTTTTCAGTCCCAAGACTGTAACTGAATTTTGTATAACGCACAGTTTTCATAGTAAGTGTTTGAAGAGCTTGGAAAATAGGAGAAACAGCCACGTGTTTTGAAAGTATCGTATTTGACGCTTCTAATCGCTTGTCCAAAACCTGAAGTTGATTTATCTTAGATGGTTCAAAACGATTTTTAGCCAAATTTAAATCACCTTCCATTTTGGTAATATTTTTTGTCAAAATTCCTTTATAAAAATAAAGACCGCCGGAAGCTAACAATACAGCAAATAAAATAAAAATAGAAACAATAACCAACAGACCAATTGGACGCGAAGCAACTGCTCGCTCTTCGAGTATAGGCTTTTTTGGTATAAATGATGTTTGAAAATTTTGCTCCATTTCCTTATTCCATTATCTCACCTATTGCAATTTTCGTAAAGCCAAACCTAATGCAACTGCAAATTCAGGACCCGTCGCCTCAAGAACCTTTCCTAGAAAGACCGGCGCGCCAACTTTTGTAAAAGGATGCCCGACTTCTATCTCTGCGCGGAAATTATTAGCTGCCATTTCTTTTAATCCTTTTAGAAGAGACCCCCCGCCCGAAAGTATTACCTTGCTGACAGTCCGATTATAACTCTTTTCATAACTTAATAATACATTATTTGTCTCCGAAAAGATATAGTCAATGTGAACTTTAATGATTTCAGACAGATTTTTTTCACTGGCATCTTCAAAAAGGCCAAATTCCTTTTTCATTTCCTCTGCTTTTGAAAAAGATATGCCTAGAGATTTAGAAATGGAATCAGAAATATCAGCCCCGCCGCGACTTACGGTGTGAAAATTTTTAACCATGCCAAATTCAACGATGGAAAGTTTAGTGCGTGATGCGCCAAAATCCATTAAAAGTACGGGGGACAGTTCATGTTCAAAATTCGCTCGGACGGAAGAAAAAATTTCAATTTCAAAAAATTCAGCCTCAAGCTGACATTGAGAAACGATTGAGCGATACTTTGAAATTGCGTCATTTTGTATGGCTACAACAAGCACTTCTTTTTTGTCCGGCGGTGCTGAGGATAAATCCGGGTTATTCGCTTCTTCAAAAGAAGATTCTTTTTGAGGCAATACAAAATAATCGAGGGAAACTTCGGTAATTGGGACTGGAATATATTTGCGGGCTTCCGTGGAAATAATTGTCGCCATCTCGTTTTCCTTAACTTGAGCGGGAAGATCAATGATAAAAATCAAACTTGATTGCACTGGAATTGAAAGAGCAGAAGAAGTTGTCGTTACGCCGGATTGTTTTAAAACTTCTTTCAAAGCCTCAACTATTTTTTCGATTGGAAGATTTGTTACGCGTCCTATATCGAGATCAGCATAAGGACCAAGCGCTATAGCTCCGTAGGTCTCAAGCATAGCTTTGCCTCCTTTTCTTTTTATCTCAACTACTTTAATCGATGAAGAACCGATGTCTATACCAACGGCATTACCTCCTGAACTGCCTCCCAACATGCCTAAACTTGAAAAAAATTTTTTAAGCGGATTATCCATAATCGTGCTAAAATACTATGTAATTATAGCATAGACCTGTCCCGTTAGAAAACCCTCTGTGATTAAAATAAGTCTAATAACATTATTAATAAGTTTTTTAATTGGATGAAATTTTTAAACACCATATTAGATATAATTTTTCCTGTATGTTGCATTTCCTGCAGTAAAAATGGATGTATTTTATGC
>Ga0265296_1000232_pt1 | contig 101157 bp, 93 predicted proteins | sample MunlanPumphouse1_FD_189073 | JGI IMG/M metagenome (GOLD analysis project Ga0265296, IMG submission 189073) | Groundwater microbial communities from a municipal landfill in Southern Ontario, Canada - Pumphouse #1 | ecosystem: Environmental > Aquatic > Deep subsurface > Groundwater | place...
AGGTCATTAACGGGGAAGAGTTTGGTTTGGAATCAGGGACGAGCAGAGGCGACTTGTTGCCGTCTATTTTAAAATCAATGTCAAAAAAATTAATTACGCCGTGCTTGACGAGCGCGTCAAAATAAAAAAATTCTTCAAGTTTCATTGGTACCATTATTTAACCTCCTTTTTTCTTGTCTTTCATATTTTAAAGACCTTATTTTTGCCCAAATCGCGGCGAATTCCGCGAATTTCAAGCATTAAAATATCTTACCTCAAATTAAAAGTTTTGTCAATAGCCGTTCCGCCAAAATATCATTGTCCGTAATTTTGCCGCATGATGTGGCTAACGATTATGTCTTTTAAGTTCTCCTCCGACACCGGCATAACCTTATCGCAAATAAAACAATTTTTGCCTTCGCGGTTATCTACCTTGCCCCAAATTACCACCGGCATATCCTCAACCCATTCAATTTGGTGTTCTTTAACAACCTTAGGAAAAATAACAATATCAACCGCGTCGCTTTCGTCTTCTAAATTGGCAAAATACATCAATTCTTTGTTTTTAGTTAAAAATTGGCGGAGAGTGTTAATGATTCCGGCGGTAATGACTGTTTTGTGGCGCGCGTAATTTGATAAATCGCCAATTGCAATTATATAATTTTTTAATTTCGCGCCCAGTTGTGAAAACGGGTGGCCGGAAATATAAAGGCCTAAAAGTTCTTTTTCCCATTTTAATTTATCCTCCATTTTTGCCGGCGGAGCGGTTTTTAAACGAAGCGACGGAGCATTTCCCGCAGCAGACGAACCAAAGAGATTTACCTGCCCATTTTCTTTTTCGCGGTTGGTATCTTTATTATATAAAAGCAAAAGGTCGATGTTGGCATGGAGTTCGCCGCGCTCGCCAAGCGAATCTAGGGCGCCGGTTAAAATAAGCGCTTCGATTGATTTTTTATTGAAATTTTTAGAATTAATGCGCCGAGCAAAATCGGCTAAATCCTTAAATTTTCCGTTTTTATCTCTTTCTTCCATAATCACCCGGCTTACCTCCTCGCCCAAATTTTTAACCGCCAAAAAGCCAAAACGAATATGTTTGTCATCTATATAAGTAAAATTTTCGCGGCTCTCCTGCGCGTCCGGCGGCAAAACCTCAATGCCCATATTTTTGCACTCTTTCACCACTTCTCTTATTTTTTCATTATCGCCGGCCTCGGCGGCCAAAACCGCGGTCATAAACTCGGCCGGGTAATGCGCTTTTAAATACGCGGTGTGATAGGCGACAACGGCGTAACTCGCCGCGTGGGCGCGATTAAAACCATAGCCCTGAAACGGGCGGAATAGTTCCCAAATTTCTCTTGCTTTCTCCTCCGTCAGCCCGTTAAACTTTTGGCATCCTTCAATAAAAATCTTTTCGTGTTTTGCCATTTCTTTTGGAATTTTTTTGCCGACTGCTTTTCGCAAGCCGTCAACCGTTTCCCAGGTGTAACCCGCCAAAGCAATGGCAACTTCCAAAATATCTTCCTGATAAGTGATAACTCCGTAATTTTTATTAAGAATCGGCTCCATTTTTGGATGAAGATAAGTGATAGTACTTTTGCCGTGTTTGCGTTTAACATATTCCGGAATTGATTCCATCGGGCCCGGGCGATAAAGAGCAATCATGGCCATAATATCAAAAATGGTGGACGGACAAAGTTCTTTCAAGTAGCGCGTCATTCCGCTGCCGCCGAGCTGGAAAAGGCCGACTGTTTCCCCTCTCGCCAAAAGCTCGTATGTTTTTTTATCGTCAAAAGCAAGCGAAATTAAATCTATTTTTTGATTTTTAGTTTTTTCAATAAGTTTTACGGCGTTTCCCAAAATAGAAAGGTTGCGCACTCCCAAAATATCCATTTTTAATTGCCCGACGGCTTCAACGGCGTCCATTTCGTATTGGGTAATAATTTGTTCGCCTCCGGGTTCGTATTGCAGCGGAATTAATCCCGACAAATCTTCGGGAGCGATAACCACTCCGGCGGCGTGCACCGAAACGTGGCGAGCGCATTCTTCAATTTTTTCCGCCAAGTCCAAAATACGGCGCACCGATTCATTGGCGTTATAAAAATCTTTAAGCTCCGAGCTGATTTCTTTCGCTTTGGCGATTGACATCGCAAATCCTTGGCTGCCAAAAGGAATCATTTTGGCGATTTTGTCGCCAAGGTTATAAGGAAGCCCAAGCGAGCGCGTAACATCCCTAACGGCGGCGCGCGCCATAATTCTTCCAAAGGTACAAATTTGCGCCACTTGTTTTTTTCCGTATTTTGAAACAATATAATCTATCACCTCTCCTCTGCGGTCGTCGGCGAAATCAACGTCAATATCCGGCGGCGACGGACGATACGGATTTAAAAATCTTTCAAAAGGAAGTTTGAAATACAAAGGATTAACCGTGGTAATGCTTAACGTATAAGCAACGAGCGAGCCCGCGGCCGAACCGCGGGTGGTGGTAATAATGCCGTGGCCGCGCGACCAGCCGGCATAATCGGCAACAACAAAAAAATACGGAGCGTAACCTTTTTGCATTATCACGTCAAGTTCGTAATCAAGCCGTTTTTTTATTTCTTCCGAGGCGTTTGGAATAAACTTTTGCAAGCCCTCATACGCTTTTTGCTTCAAATAATCGTTGGCGCCAATTCCCTCCGGCAAATCAATTTTGGGAAAACGCCACTTGCCCAACTCCAAATCAACATTGCATTTTTCGGCGATTAAACCGGTGTTTGAAACCGCTTCGGGATAATTTCTAAAAGCCATTTCCATCACTTCGGACGAACACATTGAATAATCAACATCGCGCATAGTAAGCCGCGTCGGGTCGTCAACCGTTTTTCCGGTTTGAATGCAAAGCAAAATATCCTGCGCTTCGGCGTCTTCCGGATTTATATAATGAATGTCGCGCGTGGCCGCAACTTTCACCTGATGTTTTTTGGCGAGCTCCAATAATTTTTCGTTGGTTTCTCCTTGCAATGGAATCTCGGGGTGGTACTGAAGTTCAATAAAAAAATTGTCTCGGCCGAAAGTTTCCAGATAAAAATTCAGGGCTTGTTCGGCAGATTTTGTGTCGTCTGACCGAAGCGCTTGGGCAATCTCGCCGCGCAAACAGCCGGAAAGAACAATCAGGCCTTCGCTGTGTTTTTTTAGAATTTCCTTGTCAATTCTCGGCTTATAATAAAAACCTTCCAGATAAGAGATGGTGGAAAGTTTTAATAAATTTTTATACCCCGCCAAATTTTGCGCCAATAAAACCAAGTGCGACGGCCTGTCGTCAATGTGCGCTCTTTTGTCATATAAAGAATGGGGGGCAAGATATGCCTCCATTCCTAAAATCGGTTTTATTTCGTTTTTCTTGCACTCTTTGTAAAACTCAATCAGGCCGTAAAGCGAGCCGTGGTCGGTAATGGCAAGGGCAGTCATTCCTAAATCCTTCGCCCTCGCGACCATTTCCGGAATTTTTCCCAGCCCATCAAGCAAAGAGTAGTGGCTGTGAGTGTGCAGGTGGACAAACATACCCAGTATAACAACCCAGTAGTAGAACCTCCGGTTGGCTACCGTGCTTCGCCCCGACATTATTCGGGGCAGAGTGAGCGATAGCGAACGGAGTCCAGTATGTCCCGCCGTTGGCGGGATCATACTGGGTTGTATTACTGGGCAAGAGATTTGATTTTATATTTAAATTTTAGTGGCGGGGGACAAGCCCCCGCGCTACGATTTATTTATTGTAGAGCGGCGACTTGTACGCCGCAAAATTAGCGGGGAATCATCGCCTTTGGCGAAACCAAGATTGTCTGGTGGCAGATTTCATATATTACTCTTAAATTCTATCATTAAATTTATATTGCGTCAAAATTAAAATTTTTGCAAAAAGAAAAGGCCCTACTCACAGATTGTGGGTAGGGCGCTTTAAGAGTCAAGAATTTCACCCTTCGGGTGATCGCCCGCAGGGGGACAAGGGTTAAGAGTCACTCCCGAAGGAAAATGAACCGTAGCTCGGAATGGAGCCGTCAGCGCCGCTAGCACTAAGCTTCGGCCTGCCGTCGCAGAGGCTGAGGTAAGGCACGCGGCCGCGGTGGCCGTGGGAACCCGGGCAATCGAGAAACTGTTCCTTGAGAATCTTCGGGTGCTGGGCCACAACGTAGACGGCCTCATTGGCCGTCCCCTGGAGACGGTGTTCCTCTTTGATGAGCTTTTCGCATGTCGCGGGGGACTTGCCGCAATACGGTTTGTAGAGCAGGTCGTACCGCCAGTAGAACATTCCCGCGGGGGTCTCGACGACGTCCTTGAGAGAAGCGGGGTCAAGAAAGTTTTTCCCTTTCATCCCGTCAACCTCGATAAGAGCCATGGCGGCGGAGATGGAAACGCAGCGTGGAGAAATAACGAGAATGTGGCCGGTTTTTCCCTCTTTGGGAAGAGGAACAGCCTTCAAAAACTCGTTTTCATTCATTTCCCTGGCCTCGTGGAAGCCGAGAGAGATGAGGCGCTTGGCCTGAACCATCTTGACTTCCTCGGGGGTTGGATTTTTGATAAGATCCATTGCCGCGATTAAAATTGATTTCATTTGGTCTCGATCAAGATTCATTCCTTTTAAAAGATTTACTACATCTTCGTGGGCATTGGCTAACGACATTGTTCTTCCTCCTTGCTCCGACCTAAGTCGGAACGGTTGAATTGTTAAATTGCTCTTATTGACTCGTTATTTTGCCAATATTCAATATTACCACAAAAGCCCCTTGTTTGTCAAGGGCTGAGGTACAAAATTATGGTTTTTTAGTCAAGAAGAACGGAAACGATTTTTATACTCTCTTATTTTTTGCTCTTACTTTCTTTTCTGTTGGTAAAATAATGAAGCGCTTCTCTGGCAATGTCAACCAAAAGAGTGAAATAAGTGCTGACGTTTTCAAATTTTTCGCAAAATCTATGGCCAAAACCAGTAAATTTTACGATTTCTTCGCGAATTTCCTGCGTCCCTTTCCTCAAATCGCGCACCATCATCACCAAATAAAACATAAACCAGCAGGCAAAGATGGCAACAAGCCCCACCGCGATAGCGAGGACAAAATATAAAATGTCGAGAGTCGTATAAAACATATTTTTAGAAGCCGCTTTTACGCCGCTTGCCTCTACGGCAACTACGCCGTTTTAACGCCGATAACAGCGTAATTGGCTAAGCCGCCCGTGGCGGCCGCCATCCCGGCCGACGGCCTAGGGATCGGCGTTGGCGCGAAGCGCGCAGCGTTTTTGTCGGCTTCTACTTTCTAATTATTGCTCCTAATTTTTCTAAATTTTTAATTATTTTTGAAATTATTTCGTCGATTTCTTCGTTTTTAAGCGTGCGTTCGGGATGCAAGAAATTAATATGAAAAGCTAAACTGCCTTCATAAATATCAAACAACTCAATGCTTAAAAATAAACTTCCCGACTCTTTTCTGACAATTTCTTCAATTTGCGACCATTTAACTTCTGCCGGAACGACAACAGATAAATCGCGGGTAATGCCGGGGAATTTTGGCAATGGTTTAAAGAATATTTTTACAGGAATTAATTGAGGAATAGCAAACTCAAAAAAATAAATGCCATCCGCGCCACGGTCAATCTTGGAAATATTTATATTCAATATTTTAGACAATCTTTCGGCCGCGCCTTTAATTTTGCGGTACTTGTCGGCGTCTTTTCCTTTTTTTAGAAAAATCGCGGCGGCAACTTTGGTTTCTTCTATCAAATTCCCCTCCGTCCCTCCCCCTTTTGTAAAGGGGGAGGTCGGGTGGGGGATTTTCGCCACCTTCCCAATCTCAAAAATTTTTATCTCGTCAAAATTATTTTCATTTACAATCACGTTCTTGCAAAGTCCCGGAAGCAGCGACGCGCGAAAATATCTTTCCTCGGGGCTCATCGGATTTTCTATTTCCAAATGTTCAACATTACCATCCTCCATCTTTTCTTTTTCGCCGTAAAATGAAGAATTATAAACCTCGTCAAAACCCATTTTTAGCATTTCTTCGCGGATGAATTTTATATTTTCCAAAAGATTATTTTTGGCCGCCGGATATAATTCGCCGTCTAAATAATTTTCTGACAATTTATTGTAACCATAAACCCGCGCCACTTCTTCGGCAATATCGGCGGGCAAATTTAAATCTAATCTATATGACGGCGGAGTGACGATTAAATTTTTTCCGGATTTTTTGATCGCGCAATTTAATGATTTTAAGATGGAAATTATTTTGGCTTCGGGTATCTCCGCGCCGATTAGCGAATTAATTTCATCCGCGGATACTTTAATATCTTTTTTCACAGATTGAATTTTGCCAACGCGAACAATTCCTTTTAATGCTTCTCCGCCTGCAATTTCTACGATTAAATCAGCGGCGCGGTTAATCGCCTGTTCTGTAAGCGCGGGATCAAAACCGCGCTCAAAACGAACCGAGCTGTCGGTGCGCACGCCTAAATTTTTAGAGGTAAGCCGAACCGATTTTGGCTCAAAAACAGCCGATTCCAAAACAATGTCCTGGGTTTTCTCATCTCCGCCAGAGGCGGATCCGCCTTTGGCGGAAACCCCTGTTTCCTCGCCGCCAATAACTCCGGCAATCGCAATTGGTTTTTTCGAATCAGCAATCACCATGTTTGTTTCGTCCAACTCATATTCCTTGCCGTCCAAGGCCAGTATTCTTTCGCCTTTCCTGGCGTTCCGAACTATAATTTGTAGTTTCTCTGTTTCTTTGTTTCTTTGTTTCTCTGTTTGGAGTTTTTGGGCGTCGAACGCGTGGAGAGGCTGTCCGAGCTCAAACAAAACAAAATTGGTAATATCAACCACGTTGTTAATTGGCCTCAAGCCAACCGATTCCAAGCGCTCCACAAGCCATTTTGGCGACGGCGCAATTTTTACGCCCCTAATTACTCTGGCGCAATATTGCGGACATAACTTTCTGTCCTCAACTTTTATTTCCAAAAATTCTGAGGCCGACGCTTTCGCCTCACGAAATTTACCCCCCCTCCCCCCCCCTGTTTCCGCCTTGCGGAAATAGGGGGGGAAATGGGGGGGTTGACCGGTCAAAGCGCCAACTTCGCGCGCCAAACCTAAAATTGAAAGGCAGTCCGAGCGATTTGGCGTAATTGCCAGTTCCAAAACCGCCTCGCCACCCCCGAATAACTTATCAAGTGAATCGCCAATTTTTGATTTACTAGAAGTTAAATCTAAAATTTCACGTTCTTCGTGCCCCCCCACCAATTTGGGCCACTGTTTTTTAAGATTATTGATTATTTCTTGCGCGTTTTGCGGCGATGCTGATAAAATATTCTTTAACAAAATTGGTGGGGGGGCGTGCGGAAACTTGTCGCCCAGCCCGATTTCCGACGCCGAACAAATCATTCCCATTGATTTAACTCCGCGAATTTCCGCAGGCGCTAGTTCAACTAAATCGCCCTGGCCGTGCCAGCGAACTTTAGCGCCAATTTTGGCAAAAGCAATGAGCATCCCTTCTTTGAGATTTGTCCCGCCACACACAACTTGTATTTTCTTGTCCTCCGAAGCTTTAGCGAAGGAGGATTCGCTGCCTATATCAACTTTTACCAATTTTAATTTATCGGCGTTCGGATGCTTTTTAATTTCTAAAATCTTTCCGACAACAATATTATCAAACCTGTCTTTCGAATCTTTAGCGAATGAAAAATTATTTCTTTCCCCAACTCCTTCTCTCCCTTCGGGAGATCCCCCGTAGGGGGAAACCTCAAAACTTTTAAACATCAAAAGATTCCCGAGTTCCTTCGGATTCAAATTAACCTTTATGTAATCTTTCAGCCACTTGATAGGAAGAAGCATATATTTATTTAGAAGCCACAAAACGCTATAACAACGCTACAGAACGCCAAATTTTATAGCGTAAATTAGCGTAGTGATGGCGTATAATGGCGGTTTTTCAAAACTGCTCCACGAACCTTAAGTCTCCGCCATAAAAAAGACGGATATCATTGATTCCGTAATAAAGCATCGCGAACCTGTCTATGCCAAGGCCAAAAGCAAAACCGGAATATTCTTTGGGGTTCCATCCTGTCCTCCGAAGCCTTGGCGAAGGAGGATTTGCCCCGCCGACTTTGGCCATATTTTCTAAAACTTTGCGGTGAATCATTCCGGCTCCCAGAACTTCCACCCAGCCAGACTTTTTACAAGCTGAACAGCCCTTTCCACCGCAAATAAGACAGCTCATATCAACCTCTATGCCTGGTTCAACAAAAGGAAAATACGACGGCCTAACGCGAATTTCCATTTTTTCGCCAAAAATTCTTTTTATAAAAATTCTAAGCGTTGAAATCAAATTGGCCAAACTGACATTCTTGTCTATAACAAAACCTTCGCATTGATAAAAATTTTTTTCATGCCCTGCGTCAGTCGCTTCGTGCCTAAAAACTCTGCCTGGAACAATAATCCGCACCGGAGGTTTCCGCGTTCCCATTGCTCTTAACTGCACCGGCGAAGTATGCGTCCTTAATAAAAGTTTCTCTGTTTTTTTGTTTCTCTGTTCTTCTGTTTCTCTGTTCTTCTGTTTCTCTGTCAAATAATAAGTGTCCCACATATCTCTTGCGGGGTGGTCTTTGGGAATGTTTAAAAGGTCAAAATTATATTCGTCGCTTTCAACTTCGGGCCCGTCAACCACCTCAAAACCCATTGAAACGAAAACGTCCTCAACTTTTTCCAAAAATTGAGTTATCGGATGTTTGTGTCCGATTTTAATTGGAACGCCAGGCAAAGTTAAATCAATGCTGGAAGTATTGGTAAATGATTTTCTTTTTAACAATACCATTTCCTCCAACTCTTTCTTTAATGAATTGGAGGCTGGTCCGACCCGCCTTCTTTCTTCTTCATTAAGTGTGGCAAGCGAATGCATGACCGAACTCAGTTCGCTTTTTCTGCCTAAATATTTAACTTCCGCTTCGCGAAGAATATCTAAATTGGAAGATTTAGAAATTTCTTCTTTTGCTTGCGATTTAAGTTGTTTTAATTTTTCCAACATAATTTCGTAATTTTATGTGCTACTGAACCAAGTGCCTAATTCTATCCAAGAATCCGCCGCCAAATTTGGCAATATCGCGATAAGTAACAAAAACAACAAGGAGCATTAACAGCGCGAACCCGACATTATGAACCAAATTCTCCAATTTTTGCGGCACCGGCCTTTTGCGCAGCCACTCAACAATAAGAAAAAACAATCTTCCGCCGTCCAACGCCGGAAACGGAAAAATATTCAAAAAAGCCAAGTTGACCGACAAAAGCGCGGTAAATTGCAATAAATAAACAAAGCCCAAACGAGCCACGCGGCCGGTAAAAACCGCGATGCCGACGGGGCCGGCGATGTCCACCGAAACCTTTTCGCCCAAAAGCAAATTGTGAATTATCCCATAAAACGCGCGGACAATTTCCTTAAGATAAAAACCTGTTTCCAAAAATCCGTGCCACACCGCTAAAATTGGCGAATAAGAAACTGTGCCGATTTCGGCATATCCCACGCCAATTCCCAATTCGTTTGTTTCTGTTAAAACAACGGGGGTTAATTCCTTGGTTAAAATTTCGCTGTTTCGCTTAATTTCTAATTGAATAGGAAAACTGGCATTCCTTTTTAAATAGTTGGAAAAAGACTCACCCGAATAAAATTGAACCCCATTAACTTTGTTGATAACATCGCCTGCTTCAAGACCGGCCAAAGCCGCCGGGCTCCCCTCAAAAATTTGCATTAACTCAATTTGTTTATTGCGAACTTTTGCGTAAGGACTCATATCTTCGCCGTCAATTGCCCGTGGCAGGCCTATACAAAAACCAATGCTTAAAATTACCACCGCCGCCACAACATTCATTAAAACGCCGGCGAAAAGAATTGACCCGCGCTGCCAAATCGGCCTTCCGGCAAAACTGTCTTTTCCGCTCTTTGATTCGCCTGCTTCGCCCTTAATTTTCACAAAACCGCCAACCGGAATCCAGTTTAAAGAATAAACCGTGCCGCCGTTAAAGTCTTCCGCCGATTTATTGCCAAAAATAACGCGCCATTTTTTATTGGCCTTTTTTTGAATGCCGATTGCCCTCGGCGGAAAACCAAAACCGAATTCTTCCGCCTTAACCCCCAATTTCCGGGCAACAATAAAATGCCCAAACTCGTGGACAAAAACTAAGAGGCCGAGGATTAAAACAAAGATGATTAAGGTAAGTAACATAATATATATTAGGACTTACGCACTTTGACCAACTCCGAACGTTTTCCCCCTTTCGTAAAGGGGGAATAAGGGGGATTTTTAAAATTCAAATCCCTCTCTAACTCTCCCTTTACAAAGGGAGAGAACTAAACGCGTAAGTCCTATATATATTAAATATAACACAACAAAGTTTTGGAGACAAGATGCCTTAATTGTTAATCTTTTAATTATAAATTTCCCGAATTACTAAGATCACCATGTGTCATTCCGCGCTTGCCTGCCCGCCAAAGCCTTCTTGACCCTCGAAGCCTTGGCGAAATGGGTGGCGACGGAGGGATGCGGAATCCAAAAAAATTTTGACTGGATTCCCCGATTAAATCGGGGAATGACAAGCCGACACCCCGCGGATTGTTGCGGTATCCCGCACCCTTACTGCGAAGGTGAATTTGTTCATCAATTTTAACATTTAATCCTAAATAAAAAAAATACCGCCACTTCAACTCAAGGTTAAAGTGGCGGTTATTGTTGGTTTTGTACTAATCCTCCTAAAATAAAGGTTAAAAATGTTCGACGCATCCTCGTAGCAAGTCGCAAACTAGACCGCTTGGACAAGATTCGTCCACCATAATCCAGTTGCACTGGTGCGAGACCATGTTGCAAAGGTCGATGGTACACCCGATGCCGTCGTCGCACTTGCTGTCGGTTTCGCACTGCGAAGTCAGGGAACCTCCGTCGTCGACGCAACCCCACATCGCGTCGCACACCTGGCCGGGGAAACAGAGGTCGTCGCGAACCTCTGCTGAGCAGAAACCTCCAAGGCATTCATTGACCGTACACTCGTTGCCATCAAAACAGTCCTCATTCTGCTCGCAATTCGGCTCGGGCGGTTCGGAATATGGCACGCAGCCCTGAATCGGCTTGCACTCGTACCCTTCGCCACACCGGCTGGAGTCCTCCTCGTGCGTACACTTGCCATCCACACCACAGGCCGGAATCTCGCAGTCGTTGAGGACGTGGCAATCGGCGTCGGCCTCGCAGTCGGGCGCGGGCGTCGGCTCGGGGTCGGGGGCCGGCTCAGGCCCGGTTCCCTCGCATCCGTGCACAAAAAGGGTAAAGATGGTAAAAACGATGGCAATGATGACAATCTCGAAAATTGAACGCGTTTTCATTTTATTTCTCCTTTGCCCGCTGATTTTCACTCACTGATGACGCTGATCCCTAAGTCCGATGAAATCGGACCGGGATCCCGGCCTAAAAGGCTTAGGGATAAAATATCAAAGCAATCAGTGAAAAATAATCAGTGGATTTTGTCGCAATCGTTTGGACAATACCACGACGAAGCGAGTGGTTTCATTCGCGTTCCGCAATGAGGACACGGCGGACCGATTTCACTGGAACTTGGCGCGCCGAGAATTTTTATCATCCTTTCTTTTTTGGTGGGTTGCGGTCTTGACGAAACGGAAACGCTTTTTTGTGCTTCGGGTTTGTCGCCGGGCGGATTCTTGCTCAAAAATTCCTCCTGTACTTGAAAAATCAGGCCGTAGAATTCATACGGTTCAGCAACCTCAATTTCATATAAGGTAACAAGAGTCTTAAGGGCTAACAAATGATGAGTGTGGATGCCAATCACCTGCCCGCGGCACGCAATCTTTCCTTCAACACCCCGGATCCACTCAACAAAATAGAATCCGCCGCACATCTTTTCTAACAAGAAATACACATCATCGCCTTTTTTGTATTCCGTGTCTGCCATGGTTTTTCCTCCTATATTTTAAAATTTTAAAGAGCAATTAAAGGCAAAATTGCCTTAACAAATTATAATATCACAAAATCTAATCCTTGTCAAATGTATGCACAAGAATGTCGTACAAGAAAAACTGGATTAAAAATAGTTCTATGGTTCGAACCATAGAACTATCGTAAAAAACCTCATGAGATTACTCATGAGGAATCTCATGAGATAAAAATCCGAAACTTAATATCAATCCTGCCAGCGCCAATCCCGGCCATAGCGACCAGAGATAATGGTCAAAAAGAGATAAAACTAATAAAACGATTATTAAAATCCCCCTTATTCCCCCTTTAGTAAAGGGGGAAATAAAAATCCCCCTCCCCTCCTCCCCCTTTTCTAAAGGGGGAGGATTTCCGCCAGAGGCGGACCCCGACAAGAGTCGGGGAAGGTGGGGGATTTTATTTTGAAAATTAATGTTTCGTATGATTTGTATTAAAAATATAATAAATGCCAAAAAGCCGAAAATGCCGAGTTCGGATAAAATTAAAAGCCAGACATTGTGAACCGGCTGTAGTTGATAAGGCGAGAGTTCGAAAAATTTTTGCGCTAAGGCGTATGTGTAAGCGCCCGGCCCAACGCCGAATAAAATCCCCCTCAATCCCCCTTTTTCAAAGGGGGAAGAACGGGGGGATTTAAAAATAATTTCTTTCGCTTCGCCTAATCCCGCCACTCTTTCTGAAATTGATTTAACCTCTAAATAAGAGTCTTTGCCGAATCTTGAAAACACCAAATCGTGATGGGCGCAAACTAAAACCGAGGCGAAAATAAAAAGAAGCAAAAATAAAACTAAAATCCCCCACCCTAACCCTCCCCCTTTTTTAAAGGGGGAGGGACGGAGGGGAGTTTCCCTTGGCTTGACTAATAAACTAATAAACCAACAAACTAACAAACTAACTAACAGCGCCATCCACGCCGCGCGCGAAAAAGTTAAAAACAAACAATAAAAATTCAAAAAGAAAAGAAAATAAAGCACTGGGGACAAGATTCCACGACCGCTTTTTTTTGTCCACTCCGCCAATATTGTTCGAGCGGAGCGCCAGCGAAGTAGAGAACTTCTCGACTCCCCCGGCGAAATCGGGGTCGGTCGAAGAATATCATCATTACTGTTTGAACATGTTGAAAACTTTAAAATTAAATATATTAAAACCCAAAAATTCACCGTTAAATACGCGGCGAAAATATTAGGGTGCGCAAATGTGCCGTAAACGCGCAGAAATCTGTTTACCCCGCCAACGGCGGGGTCGACAAAAGTTCCGACAACCGAAGTTCCCAAAACTTCGGGCAGATGTTGGGCAATGCCGAGCCATTTAGAGGCCGGCGAAAATTGGAAGCCAAACTGGAAAATGCCCAAAATCAAAGACGGAATTAAGCTTAAAGAAAAAACCAAAGCCGTATTTTTAAAACTCGGCCGCAAAATAATAACCGAAACCAGCAATAACGAAACTTCAATTACGCGTAAAAACTGCCACGAAGAAGCGGCGAAAAACTGCGAATTTATCGCGGAAATCAAAGCTAAGGCCAAAAATACCGCTAAAGCGATAATGACTTTTTTATATTCCAAAATCCGATTTTTGACAGTCCCCCAGTCAAAAATTATTAACAAAGAAACAAAGAAACAAAGAAACAGAAGAACTGTCTCACTTGCGAAAATACTTATCGTCCCCCATTCCACAAAAACCCCGTCAACCAACCGCGATTTGATAATTAAACGAGTGCCGAAAGGAATGGTAAAAATAAAAAGATACCAAAAAAAATAAGATAGTTTATATAAAACCTTAATTGTCTTATTTGGCAAAGGCATAATTAACCTAATTATCCTAATTGTTCTAATTATTCTAACCAAATCCCAAATCTATAAATCCAAAACCCGAAGCTCAAATTATTCCAAATCAAATCCAAAGCCCAAATCCCTAAGCTCCGACTTCATCGGAGCCGGGATCCCGGCAGCAAAGCTGCCTAGGGATGCCTAAAACTTTTTAGATTTTGGATTTTAGTCATTGATTTGGCATAATTTGTCCCTCTGGGATCCCGTCCCTCTGGGATCCCGTAGGATCCCAGAGGGATCCGAGCGGAGATTTTGACATTTGGATTTAAGGCGTTTAGGTTAATTAGGTTAATTAGAATAATTGGGGATAATTTTTGAAATCCTCTCTTGAAATATTTTAAAATATTCTCTTCTCCTATCATTTGTATGCAACTTTAAAATGCCCTCCTTAATCACAACGCCGTTATCTCTGTTCATCCCTTCCTTTATTTTTTCCGGCAAAAATTTAAGCCGTAAAAAATTTTCAACAAAGTCAGCTAAAAATTTAAATAAAATAATTTCGCCGAACTTTTGTATAAAACTTATTTTTATTTTCCGGACAGGGCTGGTTAAAAACAAACGGCAATTTGGCAAAGAGTCAGCGGTCCAATCGTTTTCTTTGTAAAATCTTTCCCAAAGCGGCTCCGTACCAAAAACCGGCGTCATTTGGTTTATCCAATACGCAAAATGAATATCGTCTTCCGGCGGGTTTATCGCCGAGAAATTTCTTAAATTTAAATGGTCTTCGTCAACAAAAAAACTCGGACAAATGGCGTTTAAATGCGTCTCTCCCGGGCGGAGACGAAAAATTTTTAAAAAAGAAACAATTAAAAAACGCACTGTCCAAACGCGATTTTTTTTGGTGATAATAAATAAATCTATGTCGCCATTTTTGGCCGAATTGCTATAACCCAAGTCATTACAAACGGCCACGCCGTAAACAAACGGAAATTTAGATAGAATCCAAATAATCCTTTTTGCTTTTTTATATTTTTCTTCGGCAAACCTATATTTTTTCAATCTTGTTTCAATTAACCCCTCGCGCCCTTTTTCCGCCAGAGGCGGATCCGCCTTTGGCGGAAAAAAAAAGAAACCGTCTTTAGAAGATAATTTTTCCATCAAAAATTGGCTTTCGTTTAAGGCTGAAGTTGTTTCGTTTATTTCCGCCTTATTTTTCCAAAGCCATTTTTGAATCTCGTTGACCCGCAATGGATAATCAAAAATATCAAAATAAATAATTGTTTCCAAAATTGATTTTTCTATCGAGGACATATTTTATTAGTTTGACGCCAGCGCTTCTTTAATCAAAACTTTCGGTTCTTTTAACTTAATTTCCGTGCCTTTGACGACCATCTTTTCTTTATCAATTGAAATAACCGCGGAGGGGTGAATAATTAATTTTCTTTTAAAAAAACCGCCAAAATTTTCTTGGCGGACACAATAAACTTTAACTTGGCCATTATCGTCAAGTTCAACTTTGTTAATCTTTCCCACCTTGTCCCCCTCATCCGTAAAGACTGGCAGACCCACAAGTTTCATATTTATAGAAGCCATATAACGCCATCACCCCAGTATCAAAGCCCGACGAGATGCCGTTCTGAAATTGCTTCAGAATCTCTCGGAAATTGCCTGCGGCTTTCATAAAATAAATTTTGTAGCATTATTTTATGGCTTGATACGGGGCAGGCAACGCTATCAGACGCCATTCACCCCCTCTAATCCCTAAGCTTTTGCCGGGATCCCGGTCGTTGAAAACGACTTAGGGACTCCCCCTATTTCGCCCGAGGCGAAACAGGGGGAGAATGCGGGGGTTGGCGTAAAAAATGGCGTAGTTATGGCGTAGAATGGCGATTTTTTCGAAGAAAAAAATATTGCTGAGCGGCCATAAAAGCCGTGGAAATAAACCAATATAAAGTAAGGCCGGCCGGCAGAGAAGCGCCAATAAAAACCGTAAAGGCCGGCATAAAATAAAGCATCTGTTTATTAATCATACTTGTCATTACTTCGTCTTTGGCGCCGGGTTTTGAAGCCACATCTTTCGGCGGACTTTGTTGAATGAACATTTTTGATTGGATAAACTGGGCGATGCCCGAAAGCACGGCTAAAATTAAATTTTTATTTGCCAAATTTAAAACACCGAAACTCATTGAATTTAAATGGCCCGGATTATAAATAAACGAGTAAAGCCCGGTTATTTCCGCCGTTCCGAGACCTTTAATTAAAACTTGGTAGAGAGCGATTAAAATCGGGAGCTGGATTAAAAGCGTCCAAAAAGAAGAGAACGGACTCACCTTTTCTTTTGAATAAATTGCCATCAACTCCTTTGCCTGCGCCTGCTTGTCATCTTTATATTTTGCCTGAATTTCTTTAATTTTTGGCTGGATATTTTGAAGCGCTTTTTGCGACGCCAATGATTTCTGAGTTAAGGGATACAAAATTATTCTAATAACTAAAGTCAGCACTACTATTGCCACTCCCAAATCATGGCCGGGAATGTAATTATAAACAACCACCAAAAGATTTAGAATTGGCTGATAAAGAATTGTATGGAATAACGACGATATCATATATTAAACTGTTGATCCTTGACTATTAATCCTTGACACCTGACTGTTAATCCTTGACTTTTGACAGGTGGATTGTAAAAGCTTTCAATCTCTTGGCAATACTGCTCGCCTGTTTTAACGCTATTTCGTGTTGTTCGTTTGTAATATATCTGTCATCCAAAGCACAATCAAGACAAGCAACCACCTCATCTAAAGAACCCTGTGCCCTATTAATATAAACTCTCGTGTCTTTGTCTGTATTTTTATTAGAACCCTCAGCAATATTTAACACGATAGAATTAAGAGCTCTTTTCGTTTGATCAACTAATGAATACTTTTCTTCCTTTGGATAAGTTTTTAAAATTTCATTTATCTCAATCCTAAATTTGCGCGTATCTCTATAAATATCCCATTCTCGAAACCTAAATCCATAATTTTCATCACTCATCATTATCATAATCAAAAATCAAAATTAAATGTTAAAAGTCAATGATTAAGGATTAAGGATTAACTCTATCCGCTTCCTCTGTTTTTTCCTCTTTCGGTTTTTCGGCTTCCTCGGCAACGACCGTCTCTTCCTGAACAATTTCTTCTGTCTTTTTCTCCTCTTCTCCAGTTACTTTCTTCTCCATAATATTGATTTTCCAACCCGTAAGATAAGCGGCCAAACGAACATTCTGCCCGCCGCGGCCGATAACCAAAGACAGCTGGTCTGAAGCCACTTTAACCACAGCCACATTCCTTTCCTTGTCTAAATTAATCTCCAAAATCTTTGCCGGCGCCAAAGCATTGGCGATAAATTTTAATGGATCTTCATCGTATTCTATTATATCAATTTTTTCGCCTCCAAGCTCGTTAATAACAGTTTGAATGCGCACGCCTCGCTGGCCAATACAAGAACCGACGGGGTCAACGTTTTGTTCGGCGGTATAAACCGCTATTTTAGAGCGGGCTCCTGGTTCGCGGGCAATGGCTTTAATCGTAACCGCGCCACTGGCGATTTCCGGAATTTCGGTTGCAAATAACGCCTTTAAAAGTTCCGGATGGCTGCGCGAAACTAAAATCTCCGGCCCCTTTGGCGAAACGCCCACAGAAACAATATAAACTTTCAGACGAGCGCCCGGCTGATATGTTTCTCCCGGCACCTGATCTTCGGGCCGCATCACGCCCGTAACCCGCCCGCCCAAATCAAAAAGAATAACCCTTCCTTCGAAACGCTGAACGGTCGCGGTAATAATTTGATGCTCTTTGGTTTTAAATTCGCTATATATTACATCTCTTTCCGCCTCTCTTAATTTTTGCATAATTACCTGCTTGGCGGTTTGGGCGGCAACCCTGCCAAAAGACGCCGGAATTTCAAGCTCTATACTAATTACCTCGCCTACATCAGCGCCCTTTTTGATTTTCTTCGCTTCGGAAAGAGGCATATTTAATTTTGGGCTGAAACGAGGTTTTTCTTCTTCCCCTTCTTTTTGATATTCTTCTCTTTCTTCTCTCATATCTTCCGTTTCTTTTTTTGCGGACAAGTCTTCGCCTTGTTCGGCTAACTTTGCTCTTTCTTCCACTTTTTTAAGATACTCATCATAGAGTTCTTCGGTCGCGACAGTTTTTTCATCAAAAGCGCGCATGCCTCCGGTTTCCGGATCAAACTCAATTTTAATATTCTGGAGTTTGTTGCCAAAATCCTTGCGGTACGCGGCGGCCAGCGCCGATTCAACGGTCTCTAAAACCGTTTCGTAATTTAAATGTTTTTCTTCGGCAATTTGTTTTATTGCCTGAACAATAGGTGATGCCATATTTTGTAGAAGCGGATACACGCGGATAAGTCCCTAGGCAAAAGCCGGGATGGCGGCCCAAAAGGGCTTAGCCATTACGCAGATTCACGCAGAGACCCCCTCCCTTACCCTCCCCCTTTTCGAAAGGGGGAGGGATGGGGTGGGGGATGTTTTCTGCGTTTTTCTGCGTCATTATCTGCGTTATTCTGCTTCTATTTAATAAAAGTGGCCAGTCTGTCAAGACCAGCCGTTTAACAAATATAGTGTAACACACTTGACAAAATCTGTCAAATGGTGTATACTATTAAGATTTCCTTTTATTAGAGAATTTGTCTCTAATAAGAGGAAAAATGGCCTTTAACATCTAAAACGGAGGTCTGTAATGACTACGTCATGGTTGGTGCCTATTCTTTTGAAAATGATTCTGGTTTATGTGCTTGGAGCATGGTTTATGAAACGAATGGTCGGTTTGCCGTCGCGAACACAAAGATTTTTTCTGCAATTCTTGTTCTGCTCTATTATTGCTCTCGGTTTCGCTGCTTATCGCGGCGAGCTGATATTAAGCGGCAGCTTTTTTGTCCTTGTGCTTATCGGCTTCTTTAACGGGCTGGCAGCTTTCCACCAGTGGAAAGCAATTGACATCAGTTTGAGCAAAAACTCTCTTTTCACTTTTTGGGACGACATAATTGCCATGACGCTTAGTTGTATCATCTTGCACGAAACCAAAGTCTTTAATTGGGGCATTGGCATCGGTATACTGGTGAGCCTCGCCGCAGTAATCCTCTTCGCTCTGCATTCGTATCGGAAAAGCCGGTCAAACCAGAAAGTCACCAAAACCGGCATAGCCTTCTTTTACTACGTGGGGGTATACAGCGTAATTTGGGGCATTGCAACTTTTTTTATGAGATACTTTGCCCTCAACCAATTGCCAATAGGAACATTTCTGGCTGGCTGGTATTCAGGAGCATGTGTTGCGGCGACTCTTATCTTGTTGTTTTACAAAGAAAAAGGCCAAGCGGCAATCATCCAAAACAAAACCGCCAAAGAGAAGGTAGCTTTGATTCTTTCCGGCGTCATCTTGAGCCTCTACATCATAATCGCGCTTGCTCTTTGTTATTGGTCTTACGAGTTGGCGCCGCTAAACGTAGTCCAGCCATTATTCTTAGTGGGAGAAATGGTAGGGCCATCGCTCGTTGGTCTGTATATCTACAAAGAAGCTAAAAATTTGGATCGAACCGAAAAACTACTCTTTCTCCTAGGAATTGCTGGCGGCACAATAGTTGCCCTGAGCTTTGGCTAACCATTAACCCATTCAGATTTCAAGAAAATTCCACTTTTTCAATGGCAAAAATGGCCTTTAACAGAGGAGGTTCCTATGAAGACCATCCACCGCATCGTCGCCCGCATTCTCGCCGTCCTCTTCGCCACCCTCGGAACGAAGGAGGACTGGATGCCCACGCCTTCGTCCGGCAACCCCAACAAGAGAGGGAGGAAGTAAGAGACAATTCTGCCTCGTAACTTCCACGACCTAAAACCGCAAACCGCCCGCCGAATCGGCGGACAACAAGGAGAAACACCATGAACACGAACCGCAAAATCGACCTCACCTGCGGCGCCATCGTCGCGACAGTCCTGATCCTCTGGGCTCTCACCTTCTGCCTGACAGGCTGCGGGGAAATCCCCGACGTCTACACCGAGCCGGTGGAAGACACGGCCACGGCGCAGGACGCGCCGATTTTCACGGCGGATTACATCGCGTATGAAACCGCGGAAACCGCACCCGAGAATCCTGGCTTGAATTTCAGGCCGCGCAAGCCCGTACCGCACCCCGGCAATCCCAACTCTCCCAACCTTGACCCGAACCAGGTCGACTGGGACGGCGACGGCTTTCTGCCCGTAGACGGCGACTGCAACAATTTTGATCCCGAAATCGGCCCCGGCTTTTTCGACTACTGCGACAACCTGAACAATGACTGCGATGATGAAATAGATGAAGGTGTGGCGGAAGAGCATATTTTCTGCGCCAAGAACTTCAATGGCGTGCCGACGCAGGGACTCCTGTGGTGTGTGCACTGGGCAGAAGACGACATAACCGTCGCCGAGGTCGTGTGCGAACTGGACTGCCAGTGGGAGGAAGTCTGCGACAACGTTGACAACGACTGCGATGGCATAGTCGACGAAGACCTAATCTGCACCAACCCCGAGTGTACCAGCGACGACGATTGCGTCCCTTTCATCACCGAATGCATCGACTCAATCTGTATGGGTCCGGACGACGGGTGCTTTACCTACTTAAGGGATGACGACGGCGACGGCTGGTCGCGATGCGGCATTGACGGCCGCGAACCCCCGGATTGCAATGAAAACAATCCTCTTGTCAACCCCGGCACCGCGGAAATCTGCGATGACGACTTAGACAATGACTGCGACGCCGCCATTGATGAAGACGACTGTGTTTCACTCCCGACGGAATGTTCCACCAATCAAGAATGCGACGAAAGATACGGCGATGACTGCCTCGTGTACGCATGTAGGACAGACGGATACTGCACCTATTCGCATTATCGCGACGATGACGGTGACGGACATCTCAAATGCGGCGGAGTACTCAGCGACTGCAACGACTCCGACCCCGCCATCTACCCAGGCGCTCCCGAAGTCTGCCACGACGGCGTGGACAACGACTGCGACGGCGAGGTGGACGAGGGTTGTACACCCATTCCTCCTGAATGCGCGGCCGATGGCGACTGCTCCGTACACAACAGCGAGTGTCTTATCTTCCGTTGCGTGGCAACCCGTTGTTTCGCCTATGAACGCGACGACGATGGCGACGGCTACAGTTTATGCGGCGGTTTACCGGAAGGACAGCACTATGACTGCAACGACTCCGACCCCGCCATCTACCCCGGAGCCCCCGAAATCTGCGACAGGCTGGACAACGACTGCGATGGTATGGTGGACGAAGACTGTTTCTGCGACCACACGCTGACGTTTTTCAGCGATTCGGAAACCATCACCGCGACCGGCTCATTAGCCGTGCCGACATGGAACGAAAACAGCCGCTGGACCGCCTCAATCCCCGGGGCAACCTGGATTTGGGACGAGTACCTCGAAACATCGCCGCAAATCGACTCAACCGTCCGTTTCGCGCGCCACATCACCCTGCCCGCCGACGCGATGGCGATCTCCGGCACCCTGCTGATGAGCGCCGACAACTCGTTCTACGCCTGGCTAAACGGGGGTATTGTCGGAGATTCTCAAATCGAAACCAACTATTTCCACGTTTCGGAATTCGCCCTCACCCCGTTTCTTGCGCCCGGCACAAACTCCCTCACCTGGGAAGTAAAAAACTGGGCGCAGCATCACGGCACCGCCTACACCAACCCAGGAGGCCTGCTCTACCGAGTGGACCTCTCCTACCTCAGCGCCGAGGGATGCGACATCCCCATAGCGCGCAACGTTCTTTAAAAAACCCACAAAACATTTAGACCAAAAGAGCCGAAGCACTTCTTGCTTCGGCTCTATTTTTTTAAAATTAAAATTTTAAATTTTGTTATGTTATTTTTGGAAAAGGCTCCATTTTAAGCAACTGCCTCACTTCGCTATCAGAAAGCACATTCTTTTCCTTTAATATTTTTATCAAACTCAAAACTTTGTAGTCCTCCTTTCTCATTAACACAATGATATTGCCTTGCAAATCGGAAAGTTTTTCGTCAACATGTTCTTTTAATTCGGTTTTCATTACCCCCATCTCTTTCCGCAACTTTCTTTCAGATTCGCGGACATCTTCTTTTGTTGCCACAAACCCTTGTAAAAATATCTGTAATTCGTTAATCTCTTTTTGTAAATCGCCAATCTCTTCCTTTGTCGCCATTTCCTTTCGTAAACTGCCGACTTCTCTTTTCGTCGCCATGTTTTCTTCCAGAAATTTGTATAACTCTGTAATTGTTTTTTCTTTGGTCATAATGTTGCAAAAACAAACATTTTTTATACTATAACAATTCTATCACCCATCGTCAAATTTTACATGTCAAATTTTATAACCCTTCGTAATCTCTCATTGTAAGCTGTGATTGCACTTGTTTTAAAGTTTCAATTACCACAGAAACAACTATCAGTAAACTCGTGCCGCCAATAACAAGCGAATTTGTGCCCAAAAATTCCTGCACCAAAAGCGGCAAAACGGCGATAGCGCCCAAAAACAAAGCGCCGACAAAAATAACTCTTGTGGTTGTATGCTGTAAGTAATCCGAGGTTGGTTTTCCTGGGCGAATGCCCGGAATAAAACCGCCTTGCTTTTGCAAATTTTCAGAAATTTGTTCCGGATGAAAAATAACGGCTGTATAAAAATAAGTGAAAAATACCACCATGATAAAATAAAATACGCCGTAAAAAATTCTATTTTGAAACGCGGCAATTATCCATTTTGCCGCTTCGGCAATAAGATGTGTTTGCGCGCCGATAAAAAACTGGGCAATCATCGGCGGAAAAAGAATAATGGAAATGGCGAAGATGATCGGAATAACGCCGGCCATATTCACCCTAATCGGCAAATGAGTCGCCGTGCCGCCGAACATTCTCATACCTCTAATTCTTTTGGCATATGTAACGGGGATGTTGCGCTGGCCTTCCGATACCACCACCACGCCCGCGATAACAACCACCGCCAAAATAGCGTAAATTATCCAATTAAACATCTGCGCTCTATCAAAAGAAACAAATGCCTGGCTGATGCTTGTGGGCAAGCGGGAAACGATGCCGGCAAAAATCAAAAGAGAAATGCCGTTGCCTATTTTCTTTTCAGAAATCAATTCGCCTATCCACATTATAAAAATCGTTCCGGCTGTCATTGTGATAATCATTAAAATAATGGAAAGAGGCGAGGTGGACGTTATAACCGTTTTTGGCGATTGGCGCAAAAGTATAATAGTGGCATAACCTTGCAAAAAAGCCAAAGGCACGGTTAAGATTCGGGTATATTGGTTGATTTTCTGCCTGCCATATTCGCCTTCTTTAGAAAGCGCTTCCAATTGAGGAATAATCATCACCAAAAGCTGAAAAATAATTGAAGCGGTAATATACGGGCCAACACCCAAAGCGACAACGGAAAAATTTTCCATACCGCCGCCGGTAAAAAGATTCATCAGGCCGAAAATTTGATTTGATTTAAAAAACGCCTTAAGATTTTCCAAATCAACGCCCGGAATCGGAATGTGGGCTGTTAAACGAAAAATAAAAAGCATTGCCAGCACAAACAGGATGCTGTTCCTTAAATCGGAAATTTTCCAAATTTGCCGGATTTTGTCTGTAAACATATGCTTATTGTATGTGCCCGCCCGCTTTTTCTATTTTTTCGCGCGCGCTTGCCGAAACTTCGCAATCTTTAACAGTAAGCGGCCTCTTAACTTCTCCGTCGCCTAAGATTTTCACACCGCGACGTATCTCTCTTACGAGGCCATTTTCTAAAATTACTTTCGGATTAATTATGTTGCCCGCAATTTTGTCTAAATCGTTCAAATTCAAAACCACCGGTTTTGGATGAATACTTTTAAAACCGCGCATTTTAGGAAAACTTAAAATCATCTGTTTAATGCCTTTCTGTTTTAAACCGCTCCGTCCGCCGCTTCTTGACTTTTGCCCCTTTTGACCCCTGGTTGAATAAGTACCGTGCCCCGAAGCGTTTCCGCGCCCAATCACTTTCGCTTTATGCCTTGCTCCCTTTGCGGATTTAATTGTGTGTAATGATAGAACCATAATTATTTTAATCTTTCTATTGCCTCGAAAACTGCTCTGGCATTATTAATTTTATTATTTGAACCCAAAATCTTGCCAACTACGTTCGGCACGCCCGCAAGCTCAAATATCGCTCTTATTGCCCCTCCTGCCTTGATACCAGTGCCCCTTGGCGCCGGTTTAATCAAAATTTTAGCCGCGCCAAATTTATGCCTTATTTCTTTAGGGATTGTTTCATTAACCATCGGGATGGTTACCATATTTTTTTGCGCCTTACGAACCGATTTGTTGACAGCGCCGGAGACATCGGCGCCTTTAGCCAAACCCCAACCGATCCTCCCTTTCTTATCGCCCAACAAAACAAAAGCGCGGAACCGCATATGTTTGCCGCCCTTTGTCACCCTTGTTACTCTGGCTAAATCTAAAATTCTCTGCTCAAATTCCTTTTCGCGCACGATTTCGCCCCTTCTTAATTGTCTTTCTTCTTTCATAGTTAGTGGTTGTTGGTTGTTAGTTAGTGGTTGTTGGAATTTAACTCAAAAAACTAAAATCCAAAATCCAAAAACTAACAACTAAAATCTAATCCCCCCTTCTCTTACCGCGTCGGCAAAATTCTTGACGACGCCGTGGTATTTATAACCACGCCTGTCAAAAACTGCTTTATTAATTTTTTTATCTTTAATTTTTTTAGCAATTAAATCGCCCAGCTCTTTCGCCATTTCTTGCGATTTTTTATTTTGTTGCGCCTTAGTCAATTCAAAATCCGAAACAGCCGCAACCACCACGCCTTTTGTGTCATTAATGGCTTGCGCATAAATATGTTTTAAACTTTTAAAAATCGCGAGACGCGGCCTCTCTGCCGTCCCAAAAATTTTTGAGCGAATTCTTCTGATTCTTCTCGCCCTTTTTAATTGTTTTTCCTTTTGCTTGTTCATATTTTGTAGAAGCGACTTAACGCCATCATCCCTCTGGGATCCCGTAGGGTCCCAACGGGATCCGAGTGGACAACGCCACGAGACGCCAGAAACCCCCTCCCTACTCCCTAGGCTTTCAGCCGGGATCCCGGTCGTTGAAAACGACCTAGGGACCTCCCCCCTTCCTAAGGGGGAGGGATGGGGTGGGGGACGGCGTGAATTGGCGTAGTTATGGCGTAAAATAGCGGGCTTACGCGGCGGCGCCGGTTTTAGCGGTTTTGCCGGCTTTCCTTCTTACTATTTCTCCGAGATATCTTATGCCTTTGCCTTTATAAGGTTCTGGTTTGCGCAATCTGCGGATTTCGGCGGCGACATTCCCAACAAGCCCTTTATCTACGCCGCTTATAGCTATTATATTCTTTGAAACCGCGGCGTTCACGCCTTTCGGCAATTTATATTTTACAGGGTGCGAAAAACCAATCTCTAAAACAACCTCATCGCCCGTTACCGCCACCTTAAAACCAACGCCGACAAGTTCCAAGCTCTTGGCATATCCCTCGCAAACCCCCTTGATTAAATTAACGATTAATCTTGAAAATGTGCCCCACAGCGCTCGCTGATGTTTTTCCTCGGGATTAGCCACGCTTACTTTGATTTCCGATTCCCCGACTTCAACTAAAACACCCGGCGGAATTTTTAAATTATTTTCCCCTTTTGGCCCGCCTACCTTCAAAATACTGTCCTCAAAATTTACTTTTACGCCTTGCGGGATTGCGATTGGCCTTTTTCCTAACCTTGACATATTTATAGAAGCCACTAAACGCCATCACAACGCTACGAGACGCCAGAAACCCCCTCCCTTACCCTCCCCCTTCCTAAGGGGGAGGGATGGGGTGGGGGACGGCGTAAATTGGCGTAGTTATGGCGTAGAATGGCGGTTTTAGTATACTTCACAAATAACTTCTCCGCCAACTTTCTGTCTCTTGGCTTCTCTTCCGGTAATAATTCCGTTTGGCGTGGAAAGTATAACTATGCCGCCCGGAACATATTTAATATCTTTTGCGGAGCTATAAACGCGGCAGCCCGGCTTGCTTATTCTGCGCACGGAAACAATTGCCGGTTCGCGGCCGTCGTATTTTAAAATAACTTTAATCTCCTTTTCCTCAACCATAAAATCGGTTATAAAACCTTCTCGTTTTAAAATTCCGCTGATTGATTCTTTTATTGACGAGTGCGGAAAAACTAATTCGGTTTTACCCGCCATTAAAGCGTTTCTTATTCTCGTAAGCATGTCGGAAATTGGATCAGTTAACATATTTTGTAGAAGCGACTTCACGCTACTTGCAACGCGACTTCACGCTACTTATTTTTCTTTTGCGTAGAGTTGCGTAACAGTGTTGCGTAAAGTGGCGATTTACCATGATGATTTTCTAATGCCCGGAAGTTCGCCTTTGTTGGCTAACTCCCTAAAGCAAATTCTACATAATTCAAAATCTCTCATATACCCCCTCCTTCGGCCGCAACGCCAACAGCGCCGCACTCCCCTGGTGGAATATTTTTGCTTCTTTAATGACTTTGCCATTTGCGATATTGTTGCCATATTCTCTTATTCTTTTTCTTTTTCTTTTAAAGGAAAACCTAATAATTTAAACAGCGCTAATCCTTCTTTGTAATTTTTAGCCGTAGTTACGATTGTCACTTCCATGCCATGCACTTTTTCTATTTCATCAAGCCTAATTTCCGGGAAAGCGACATGCTCTTTAAAACCGATATTAAGATTACCGCACTGGTCAATTAACTTTGGGCTTAAACCCCTAAAATCGCGTATGCGCGCCAAAGTGATATTAATTAATTTATCGACGAAATCGTACATTCTCGCGCCGCGCAAAGTGACTTTCATGCCCACGTCCATGCCTTCTCTGATTTTAAAACTTGAAATTGATTTTTTGGCCTTGGTCTTAATTGGTTTTTGTCCCGAAATGCGTGTTATGTTTTGTTCAATAACTTCAAAATACTTGGGGTCTGTTAACGCCTTGCTTAAACCGACATTAATGACGACTTTTTCAAGTTTGGGTACGGCCATTACATTTTCTTTGCCAAGCTCAATTTTAAGCGCCGGCACAACCTCTTTTTGATATTTTTCTTTAAGAGAAAGAGACATAGTCCACTGATTATTTTTCACTGATAACACTGATTTTAGTATTATTAGTGACCGCCAAACTTCTTTCGCCGATGACACTGAAATATATCAGTGCAATCAGTGAGAAGAAATCAGCGGGCCTATATAACCTTTTTACATTTTTTACAAAAACGGACCTTTTTACTCTCTTCAAATCTAAAGCCGACTCTTGTTGGCCTGCCGCATTTTGTGCAAAGAGGCGCAAGATTTGACACGTGAAGAGGCGCGGGGATTGATATTGTCTGGCCCTTTTCTCCTTGCTTTCTCGGGCGAACGTGTTTTTTTCTGATATTAATACCTTCAACCACAACTTTGTCTTCTTTTGGTAAAACACGCAAAACTTTTCCTGTTTTGTTTCTGTCTTTTCCGGCCAAAACTTTTACCTGGTCTCCTTTAATAATATTCTGCATATTGTAATAAACTGGCTTTTTATTTATAAAACCTCGGGCGCCAAAGAAATGATTTTCATAAAGCCTTCATTCCTCAATTCTCTTGCCACAGGACCGAAAATTCTCGTGCCCTTGGGCTCTTTGCTCTTTTTATCAATTATAACCGCCGCGTTGTCGTCAAATCTAATATAAGTTCCGTCCGGCCGACGCACTTCTTTTCGCGTGCGGACAATAACAACATGAACCACGTCGTGTTTTTTAACAACTCCGTGCGGATCGGCGTCTTTAACCACGCAAGTAACGATGTTGCCAAGCGTTCCATAACGTTTTCTATAACCGCCCGTTACGCGAATACATTGGAGTTTTTTTGCTCCGGTATTATCCGCTGCTTTTAGCATTGTCCGATGTTGTATCATACGCTTACGCGACAGAAGAACAGAAGAACAAAAGAACAGAAGAACAAATTATTTCTCTGTTTCTCTGTTTCTTTGTTTCTTTGTTTCTTTGTCACAAATCAATCTCCATTTCTTATCTTTGGAAATTGGACGGCATTCTTCAAAAACAACTCTGTCGCCAACCTTTATCTCCGGGTTTTCGCAGTGAACTTTATATCTTTTGTTAACATTAAAAAACTTTTTGTATTTTGGATGCAATTTTTTCCTATTCACCCTCACCACAATAGTTTTTGCCATCTTTGTTTTGACAACCGTGCCTTCCAACTGTCTTTTTGATTTTATCATTAAATTTTCAGACATAATCCGCTAATAATTATTTTATCAATTAAATTTTACCGCCAATTAAGGTTAACATCCTCGCAATTGACTTTTTTATTTTCCTAATTTCTCTCACATTCTTTAATTGTTTTTGTGTAACTTTAAAATTCAAATCGCGCAATTTTTCCCTTGCTTCACGCAACATTTTCGTTAATTCTTCCGTATTTTTTTCCTTTAAATCTTTAATCTTCGTCATACCCTTTATTGTTTTATAATTATCTTATTTTTCTTTGTCGGCAATTTAAAACTTGCCGACCTTAACGCCGCCCTCGCGGTTGTTTCGTCAACACCGTCCAATTCAAACATAATCGTACCCGCTCTTACTACGGCCACATAATGGTCTACCGCGCCCTTTCCGCCGCCCATGCGCGTTTCACCTTTCTTTGTTATCGGTTTGTCCGGAAAAATCCTAATCCACAATTTGCCGCCTTTTTTAAGATGGTGTGTTATGGCTCGTCTTGCCGCCTCAATTTGGCGTGCCGTGACCCACGCGGGCGTTAACGCCCTCAAACCAAAACTGCCGTAACTTAATTCAATTTTATCAGAAGCGACTCTCACGTTTCTTCCGCGTCCTTTTTGCCATTTTCTAAATTTTACTTTTTTCGGCAATAACATATTTTAAAAAAATTAAACCGCCCAAAAACTCACTCTTTAACTTCGGATTTCTGAACCTTTGGTTTTTCCTTAAAAATCTCGCCTTTATAAATCCACACCTTTACTCCTATAGCCCCGTAAATGGTTCTTGCCACGCCTTGAGCATAGTCAATATCGGCTCTTAAATTGTGCAAAGGTATCTTTCCCCAAGAAAGTTTTTCCGTTCTCGCGATTTCCGCTCCGTTCAATCTGCCCGCGACATAAACCTTGGCCCCCTGCGCTCCCCCTGTCTTTTCCACGCGTTCAAGCGTTTGCTTTAAAACTCTGCGGAACGGTGTGCGCTTTTCCAAGTCGGCTATCATACCTTGCGACACTATTTTTGCCGAAAGCGACGGCTTTGAAACTTCCATTATGTTCAAATTCAAATTTATTTTTTTACCGGGACTAATCGCCCTGATTAATTTCTTTTTTATTTCCTCAACAGACGAACCGCCGCGGCCTATAATCACTCCCGGTTTGGCCACGTAAATAACAACCGTTATGTTGTCCACGTTTCTCTCAACTTCTATCCTGTCCACTCCGGCTGTTTTGCATAATTCTTCAAGTATCTCGCGTATTTTAATATCTTCGCGGAATTTCTTTTTGTAATCTCCGCCCTTAAAACGCGCGAACCATTTGGAATCCCACCCTTTTATTATGCCGATGCGGAAAATTTTCGGATGAACCTTATTTCCCATATCCCGTATAAAAATTAAAAATTTTTGCTTTTTGATTTCTGATTTGTGATTTTTTCTTCTAAAACCACTGTTATGTGGCTTGATCTTTTTCTAATAGGCGTTGCTCTTCCCATCGCCCTGGGCATCCATCTTTTCAGCGCCGGTCCGCCGTCTGCGGTAATACTTTTAATATATAAATTTTCTCTCTTTAATTTAAAATTATGTTCTGCGTTTGTGGCAGCCGACTCAATTAATTTCATTACCGGCATTACCGCGTCCTTCCTCACATATGGAAGCCCTGCCAGCGCGTCTGCAACCTTCTTTCCCCTAATTAAATCAATCACCAGTTTTATTTTTCTGGGAGACATTCTAATAAATTTTGCTTTTGCTTTTATTTCCATAGATTATAGATTTTAGTTGATAGTTGATAGTTTTTAGATTTTAGTTAATAGTTGATAGATTGTAGTTGTAAGATTTTGGGTTTTGATTTTCCGATTCCCGAACTACCAACCAACAACTACCAACTACCAACCAACAACCACCAACTACCAACCAACAACTACTTCGCCGTTGGGGCTTTTGGCGCCGAGGGAGCCGCTGTTGGAGCTGTTTTTGCCGCCGCTTCCAACTCTTTCTGCATCCTGCCGCCATGGCGGACAAATTTGCGGGTTGGTGCAAATTCACCCAAACGATGGCCGACCATATTTTCTGTAATTAAAACCGGCACGTGTATTCTTCCGTTATGCACGCCCATGACAAAACCGAGCATTTCCGGCGTTATCACCGAAGCTCTGGCCCAAGTTTTAACCGGCGTTTTGTCGCCTTGTCTCAACTTGGAAACTTTTTTTAACAATTTTTCATCCGTATACGGACCTTTTTTAAGACTTCGTGACATATACAAAATTTTAACTTCGTTAAAATTCTCAAATTCGAAATCCGAATATCGAAATTCTTTTTAGAAATTGGCTGTTCGGAAAATAGAAATTGGTAATAGAAAATAGAAAATAGAAAATGGCAAAAAACTAATTTCTAATTTCTAATTTCCATTACTATTTTCCGATTTCTATACAACTAATTTCTATTTCGGATTTCGTGTCCCTAGGCGGCTTTGCTGCCGGGACCCCGGCCATCTGCGTGGCCTAGGGGCTTCGAATTTTTAAATCTCTACTTCCTCCGTTTAATTATAAACTTATTACTATATTTATGTTTTTTCCTAGTTTTGACGCCAAGCGCCGGTTTTCCCCACGGGGTTTTGGGGTGTTTCAAGCCAATCGGGCAATGTCCTTCGCCTCCGCCATGCGGATGATCCACAGGATTCATCGCCTTGCCTCTAACTTCGGGTCTAAATCCTCTCAATCTGGTACGTCCCGCCTTACCCCAGCGAATCAGAGAGTGGTCGGGATTGCCAACCATACCAATCGTGGCGCTGCAAAGTTCAGAAATTTTTCTTATCTCTCCGGAAGGAAATTTTAAGACAGCATACCCTTCTTCCGCGGCCATAATTTGCGCGCCCAAACCGGCGCTTCTCACCATTTTTCCGCCTTGCCCCGCCTGTAATTCAATATTGTGAACCATGATGCCGAGCGGAATATGTTTAAAAGGCATGCGGTTGCCGGTTTTAACTTCTATCTTTCCCAAAGAAGAAACAACCTCATCGCCCACAGTTAGTCCGAGGGGGGACAGAATGTAGGAAATTGTCCCATCATTACGATATTTAATTAAGGCGATTCTCGCGCTTCTAATCGGGTCATACTCTATCGCTTCAACCGCTGCCGGCGCATCGTATTTTTCTCGGCGCCAATCAACAATCCTAATAAACTGCTTCGCTCCGCCGCCGCGATGGCGAACGGTGATTTTACCCTGGTTGTTTCTACCGCCCGTTTTCATTCTTCTGATGATTAAAGATTTTTCCGGTTCATTTTTAGTTATATCCGAAAAATCGTCGACTGATGATCGCCTTCGCCCCGCTGTCGTTGGATTGTAGATTCTTATTCCCATATTTGTGGTCTACACTCCTTCGTATAATTCCAATTTAACGCCTGGTTTTAAAGTAATTATCGCCTTTTTCCAATTCTTTCTTTGTCCCATGCTTTTGCCCCAGCGCACTTTTTTCCCTTGCGATTTGATTATATTTACTTTCTTCGGCCTTTCTCCGTACAAATCATAAATGGCCTTGCTTATCTCAATTTTATTGGCGTCATTTGCTATTTCAAAAGTATATTTATTTTCACCGCCTAAAACGGTTGACTTTTCAGTCACGAGCGGACGTTTTAAAATTTTATAAGCATAAACCGCTTCCGCTTTCGGCTTTAAAACCTTTTCCGCCCCCTTATTTTGCTTTGCGGTTTGGGAAACCGCTTTCACTTCTTTCGCGGAGTCGTCTCTTTTCTCCTTGCCTTTCTTGCCCCAAAATTTTATTTTATCTTTCCAGTCCATATTAATTAACTTTTAAAAACTCGCTGTGGTCTGCAAATTAATTATTTTTGATATTTTTCTTTTAATTTTCCGATGCATTCTTTGGTCACAACTAAAGATTTGGCATTTAATAAATCTAAAACATTAAAATTACCGACTGTCTTCACATTCACTCCGGCAATGTTTCTCGATGAACGCTTAATCGGCTCATTCTTTTCCGCCAAAATAAATAATATCTTATTTTCAAGCGGCAATTTACCCAGCATTGCGGAAAAATATTTTGTCTTGGCCTCGGGCAATTTAATTTCATCCAAAACGACTAATTTGTTTTCCTCGGCCTTGCTTGATAAACACATTAAAGTTGCTTTGGTCTTCATTTTTTTATTTATTTTTTGAGTATAATTTCTTTCCTTAAGCGGACCAAAAGTTATGCCTCCGCCAATCCAAATCGGCGAACGATTTGAGCCCGCTCTTGCCCTGCCGGTATGTTTCTGTTTCCACGGTTTCTTGCCGCCGCCTCTGACATTTCCGCGGGTTTTCGTGTGCGCCCAAGGGTGTCTTAAATTCGCAAGCATTGCCTGAGCCACCTGATGAACAACTTCCGGCTTGATTCCAACGCCAAAAATATCTGCCGGCAAATTTGCCTTTCCCGTTGTTTCACCATTTTGATTGTATACATTAATTTGCATATTCCGCCTCGCGTTCTACCTCACGGTTTTTACTAAAAGTAATCCGTCTTTTTTTCCCGGCACAGCGCCCTTTACGGCTAAAATATTATTTTCTTTGTCAACTTCAATTATCTCAAGATTCTTAACTGTAACTCTGTCGCATCCCATTCTTCCCGCCATTCTTTTTCCTTTGGAAACCGGCCCCTGTCTTTTATCGCCGATTGAGCCCGGCATTCTTAGCTGGTCTTTATGGCCATGCGAGGCGGGGTGGCCATGAAAATGATGGCGTTTAACCACACCCGCAAAACCCGCGCCTTTTGAAATACCGATAACATCGACTTTTTCTCCGGGCAAAAAAATATTCAAATCAATTTTATCGCTTCGCTTAAAATTTAAAATTTCATTTCCGTTGATTCTAAATTCACGAATTGTTTTTAAATTCGGCATGTCTTTTAAATGCCCTTTTTGCGGCCGGCTGATTTCTTTTTTTGAAACGCTCGTTCCCACCTGAATCGCGTTATAATTATCGCTTTCGTCATTTTTCAATTGTGTAACAAAACAATCTTCTGTTTTAATTAATGTAACAGGAACAACTTCGCCGTCGGCTTTAAATTTTTGCGTCATTTTTATCTTTTTTCCCAAAATGAATTTCATAATTCTCCTACCAATTACGAATTAATACGAATATACTAATATCTTTAAAATTCGTAAAATTAGTAATTGATTAGTAAATTGGTAGGGAACACGCAAGGCGTGTAACAAAAAACTACCCACCCAAATTTTACCATTTTGGAAAAACTTGGGCGGATAGCCTTTACTTTATAATTTATATTGTAAGGCTTAAAATTTTAAATTTTTAATGCGGTTGCCTCCTTATTATTTAATTGGATCGCGTGAAGGTTTCCAAAATTAATTTGGTCTTTCTTCACTGTCCAAATCGCGACTTTACGCAACTTTCAACGCAACTTTACGCTAAATAATATAAAAATGATTATACATTAAAATGCGTTAAGTGGCGTATTATTAAAGTAGCGTAGAGTAGCGATGTGCGTAGTCGGTCGCGTTAAGTGGCGACTTTTACATCTTGATTTCAATGTCCACGCCGGCCGGCAAACTTAAATTTGTCAGAATTTCAATCGTACTCTCCGACGGATCAAAAATGTCAATCAATCTTTTGTGAATGCGCATCTCGTATTGGTCGCGGCTGTCTTTGTGCACAAAAGTGGAACGGTTCACGGTGTAGACTCTTTTTTCCGTAGGCAATGGAATCGGGCCGCAAATCGTCGCGCCGACCCTTAAAAGCGACTCGATAATTGTTTTTGCCGCCTGGTCGATTATTTTGTGGTCAAATGAACGCAAACGAATACGAATGCGCTGTCTCTCTTCTGGAGCGCCAATCGCCTTTTCCACTTCCTTGCTTTTTTGTTCTTTCTTTGTTTCTGCCACAGATTCTAAAATTGTTAAAACCCCCTCCCAACTTTTTAATATGGTTAAGAGGGGGAAATTATTACTTAAAAATCTTTGTAACTGCGCCCGCTCCCACCGTTCTGCCTCCTTCACGAATAGCAAATCTTAAAGTCTCTTCCAAGGCAACCGGGATTATCAATTTTATCTTCAACTTAACGGTATCGCCGGGCATAACCATTTCTGTCCCTTCCGGCAATTCCACTTCGCCAGTAACATCTGTGGTGCGAATATAAAATTGAGGCTTATAACCTTTAAAGAATGGTTTGTGGCGGCCGCCTTCTTCTTTAGTTAAGGAATAAACTTGTCCTTCAAATTCAGTATGAGGAGTAACCGAACCCGGTTTGGCCAAAACCATACCGCGTTCAACCTCTTCTTTTCTGATACCGCGAAGCAAAATTCCGGCGTTGTCGCCAGCGAGACCTTTATCAAGAGACTTGTTAAACATTTCAATGCCTGTCACAACTGTTTTCTTTGTGTCTCCCAGACCCACCATTTCCACATCATCATTCAAATTAACGGTTCCTCTTTCAATACGGCCGGTAACAACCGTGCCGCGGCCTTCAATTGAGAACACGTCTTCAATAGGCATTAAAAATGGCTTATCAACCTCGCGAACCGGCTCCGGAATATAGGTATCTAACGCTTCTATCAAATCCATAATCGGCTTGGACCATTTTTCATCAGCCGGATTCTCTACCGCCTTTAACGCTGAACCGCGGATGATAGGGGTTTTATCTCCGGGAAATTCGTATTTTTTAAGCAAATCGCGCACTTCTTCCTCAACCAAATCAATAAGTTCCGGGTCGGTAACCTGATCAACCTTATTCAAAAAGACAACAATATAAGGAACGCCGACTTGGCGGGCAAGCAGAATATGTTCGCGGGTCTGCGGCATCGGACCGTCAGCGGCTGAAACAACAAGAATGGCTCCATCCATCTGAGCGGCGCCGGTAATCATGTTTTTAATGTAATCGGCGTGCCCCGGGCAATCAACGTGGGCATAATGTCTTTTCGCCGATTCGTATTCCACGTGAGCGGTGGCAATAGTGATACCGCGCGCTTTTTCTTCAGGCGCGTTATCAATTTGGTCAACGCCCTTATTTTGGGCCGTAAAACCTTTCTGCCTTAAAACCTGCAAAATGGCCGCGGTTAAAGTTGTTTTTCCATGGTCAACATGACCGATAGTGCCCACATTAACATGAGTCTTTGTGCGTTCAAATTTGTCTGCCATATTATATTGTTTATTTGTCCGCCTCTTGTTTGAATTAAATCATATTTAATCAAATGCGAGGTGGCAATTTTTAGAAAATGGCTAAAATTAGTTAAAAATTAACAAATGTTACTTTTACGTTTATACAATTATATATAATAACACAGATTATAAAATCATGTCAAGCTCATCAAATGGTTTCAAAAAAAAATTTCTCTTCATCTGAAATGTCGGGCGCTTCCATTGCGATATCTTTATTGAAACTCTTTGCCTGTTTTACTGTTTCTTTTTTTGGGGGCGCGTCTTCCGCGACAAGCGTTTTTTCCAATTTACTCAAAAGATAAAATTCGCCCGCTTCTCTGTCATAAACAACCATCTTCTTTTCACCCAGCTGTTTTAAAATATCAAATAATTGGTCTAAATGGTTCATAGTTGTTAGTTGTTAGTTGTTAGTTGTTAGTTGTTAGTTGTTAGTTGTTAGTTGTTAGTTGGTAGTTGGTAGTTGGTAGTTCGGAAATCGGAAAATCAAAACCCAAAATCTTACAACTACAATCTATCAACTATTAACTAAAATCTAAAAACCACCAACCATCAACCATAATCTACTTTTTTCTTCCCTCAATAATCGCCTGCGCCACGTTAGGTGAAACTTCGGCGTAATGGCTAAATTCCATATTGTAGCTTGCCCTACCTTGAGTCATGCTGCGCAAATCCGTGGCATAACCAAACATCTCGCCAAGCGGCACTTTTGCTTTAACAATTTTGGTATTTTCCTTATCAATCATCTCCTCAACATGTCCCCGCTTGGCATTCAAATTACCAATTACCTCGCCCATAAATTGTTCGGGGGTGATTACCTCTACTTTCATAATCGGCTCAAGCAAAATAGGTTTTGCCCGGCGAACCGCTTCTTGGAAAGCCATTGAGCCGGCGATTTTAAACGCCATTTCCGAAGAATCAACATCGTGATAAGAGCCGTCGTAAACCGCAACGCTAACATCAACAACCGGATAACCGGCCAAAACGCCTTTGTTGGCTGCCTCGTGCGCGCCCTTCCCAATTGGAGCGATAAATTCTCTTGGAATCACGCCGCCTTTAATTTCTTCTATAAATTCAAAACCTTTTCCTCTTTCTCTGGGTTCAACCCTTAGCCAACAATGTCCATACTGGCCGTGGCCGCCGCTTTGTTTAATGTACTTACCCTCGGCTTCGGCTGTTTGTTTAATGGTTTCTTTATAAGCTACCTGCGGCCTGCCAACATTGGCTTCAACTTTAAATTCCCTTTTCATCCTATCAACAAGAATTTCCAAATGCAATTCGCCCATGCCCCCGATAATTGTCTGAAGAGTTTCTTCGTCGGTTCTAATATGAAATGTTGGGTCCTCCTCGGCCAAACGGCTAAGGGCAATGCCCATTTTTTCCTGGTCCGCCTTGGTTTTTGGTTCAATAGCCACAAAAATAACCGGCTCGGGAAAAGTAATTGATTCCAAAATGATGGGATTTGACGGGTCGCACAAAGTGTGGCCGGTAAAAGTTTCCTTAAGTCCGACCGCCGCGGCAATTTCTCCGGCAAAAACCTCATTAACATCTTCGCGGTGGTTGGCATGCATTTTTAAAATTCTGCCAATGCGTTCCTGCTCTCCCGTAGTGGAATTATAAATATACGAACCGGCGGTTAAGGTGCCGGAATAGACTCTGAAAAAACACAATTTTCCAACAAACGGATCAGAGGCAATTTTAAATGCCAAAGCAGAAAACGGTTCTTTATCGTCGGGTTTTCTGATAATTTCTTCTTTGGTCTTTGGGTGAAGACCGACCGTTACAGGCCTGTCAAGCGGGGAAGGAAGGTAATCAATAATAGAATCCAACGCTGTTTCAACTATCACACCTCTGCCGTCGCCGCCTAAAACCGGATAAAACTTTCCGTTACAAGTTAATTTTCTAATCGCGTACTTAATTTCATCTTCTGTTATATTTTCGCCATTTAAATATTTTTCCGTCAGCTTGTCGTCCGCTTCAACCACCTTTTCAACAAGTTCGGCTCTAAATTTTTTAGCCTTTTCAACCATATCTGACGGAACATCTTCTTCGGTAAAAACTTTGTCGGTAAAATCTTTGTATGTATAAGCTTTCATTTTAATTAAATCAACCACGCCTCTTATTTCCTTTTCAAAACCGATGGGAATAAAAATAGGATAAACGTTTTTGCTCAGCCTATCCCTTATTGAATCCAGACTTTTATAAAAATCGCCGCCTGTCTGATTAATTTTATTTACAAAACAGATGCGCGGAACATTGAATTTGTTCGCCTGGTTCCAAACTGTTTCCGATTGCGGCTCAACGCCCATTTTTCCGTCAAAAATCACCACCGCGCCGTCTAAAACGCGCAAGGAACGCTGCACCTCAACGGTAAAATCGATATGGCCGGGGGTATCAATAATGTTAATGCAATGTTCTTTCCAAAAACAAGTGGTTGCCGCGGCGGTAATGGTGATGCCGCGCTCTCTTTCTTGTTCCATCCAGTCCATCGTCGCTTCGCCCTCGTGCACAAGGCCGATTTTATGTTTTTTGCCGGTTGTATATAAAAACGCTTCCGTGACTGTGGTTTTGCCGGCGTCAATGTGGGCGATGGTGCCGATGTTGCGAGTTTTTTCAAGCGGGTATGCACGGGGCATAACAATTCAAGTTGTAAGTTGTAAGATTTAAGTTGTAAAAATAAAAAACTGAAATCTTAAATCTTTAATCTGAAATCTAACGCGCAAAATGAGCGAAGGCTCGGTTGGCTTCGGCCATTCTTTGGACATCATTTCTCTTTTTGACCGCGTTGCCGTTGTTTTTAGCGGCTAAAGAAATTTCTTCTGCCAATTTTTTAGCCATTGGCACGCCCTTTCGGCCGTTTGCCGCCTCAATAATCCAACGGCAAGCTAAGGCAAACTTTCTTTCAATGCGGACGGGAAACGGCACCTGATAATTGGCGCCCCCCACGCGCTTGCTTCTTACTTCAAGAGCGGGAGAAACATTTTTAATTGCTTCTTCGAAAACTTCAACAGGAGTAATGTTGTTCTTTTTTGACGCCTCATCTAAGGCGCGATAAACGATTTTTTGCGCCGCGTTCTTTTTGCCTTTTTTCATTATATAATTAATAAATTTGGCAATATGAAGATTGCCGTATTTCATGTCGGGTAATATTTTTCTTTTTGGCGCTTTTTTATGTCGCATATTTGTTAGTTGTTAGTTGTTAGTTGTTGGTTGGTAGTTGGTGGTTGGTGGTTGGTGGTTGGTGGAAGGTAGTTGTAAAACAAAAATCTAAAATCTAAAATCCATCAACCAAAATCCATTAGGCGGGACGCTTGGCTCCGTAAACGCTTCGTCCTTTCCTTCTGCCTTCCACGCCGGTTGTGTCGTAAACGCCTCGGACGATGTGATAACGCACACCAGGCAAATCCTTAACGCGGCCGCCTCTTATCATTACAATTGAGTGCTCTTGCAAATTATGGCCAACGCCCGGAATATAGGCGGTAACTTCCATTCCGTTTGATAATTTAACGCGGGCGATTTTGCGCAAAGCGGAGTTAGGTTTTTTAGGCGTCATGGTGGTAACCTTAACGCAAACACCTCGTTTATACGGATGGCCCTTGGCCACTCCGTAGTTGCGTCTTTTTAAAGTATTCAAACCCATTTGCAAAGCAGGCGATTTTGATTTTCGCCTTGATACTCTTCTTGGTTTTCTTACTAATTGATTAATTGTCGGCATAATTAGTTGTTGGTTGTTGGTTGGTAGTTTTTAGATTTTAGTTAATATTTGATAGATTGTAGTTGTAAAATTTTGGGTTTTGATTTTCCGATTTCCGAACTACCAACCAACAACTACCAACTACCAACTAACAACTAACAACTAACAACCGAATAAGTTGCTGAATAATATTCTATCAAACGATTAGATTCTTGTCAAATTGAGGCGGCGGATACTTTCATTTCCAGATTACGCAACGCAATTCAGAATCCGTAGTCCAAAACAAAAAATCAGGGCAAAATAGCCCCAATTTTAGACAAAATAAACGGCTAAATAGACTTAGCCGTTCGTGAGTTCATAATAAACCGATTGGCCTGTTTCTCCCACCTGCTTAACCTTTCCTTCTTTTTCCAATTCGTCTAAATAATTGGTTGCTGTCGCATCGCTCACGTTTAAAAATTTTTCTACGTCATTATTTGTTACTTTGTCTTTTTGTTTTGTCAACTCCAAAATTTTTAATTTGTTTTGTTCCTTAATCCTGCTCCGCTCGCTTGATACGCCGCAAATCCCTCCAATCTCCTCGTTTTTCTGTTTCTGTGCCTGCCCCGTAGGGCGCTTGCTCTCCTGCGGGGTTTCTTTGTTTCTCTGTTTGATAAACATTCCCAAAATTACAACCATCAAGGCGATTATTATTGGAAGTAAAATTATATAGGGCATAAATTTTATTATAAGCCGCCTTAAAACATAACCTTGCGCGCCTCCTCTTTTGTTAATTTGTTACCCTCGAATTTATTAGAATAATAGACAGATTCGAACATCTGCTCATTTTCCAAGGCTTCTTTTTCATCTAAAGAAAGTTCCGGTAATTTGCTTATCCTTTTGTCTAAATCGAGAAGCCGCTTAATTTGTTTATTGTCTTTTTTCATACCCAGTATATCAACCTTGATGTTAAAGATTCATTTTGGGATAAACGGCCGTTTTAACATCAAAATCGCATTTGGTCTAAAACACAACTATTGTTTTAAAATTTAGTTTAATGCCTCAGTAGTACTTATTGAAACCTCGATTGATAAGAGTCGTGATTACTCAATTAAGACCCGTCGCTATCAAGGTTGTATTACTGGGCATAACTCATTATTATACATCAAGTTAAAAAATCTGCGTCCATGCATATTATTAGCACGACAATTTAGCGCGACTGTGCACGGCGGCTATTTCAACACGGACATGTAGTTTTTAAGCATAAAAACCACCTCTTTTTTCAAGTAATTTTTGACCCACGCTTTATCTTTTTCACCTAAAAGCTCTCCGAGTCCTTGCAAGATTTGATTATCCTTAACCTGCTCGACAATAGCTATGCAGTCGACAAGGTGTTCCTTCACGCTTTTATTTGTTCGTATCTTGAGTACTTCAGTATCGATGTCCCAGTTATTTTTTGCGAAGTACCAAATATCATAGATGTCGCGCGTGGCCGTCTCGCTTCGCAGGGTAAGCGCGGCAAGTTTGCTCGCAAACAGATATGGCTTCTTGCCGACCAGCATGGAAATACCAAGATACTCTTTCAATTCAAAGTGTTCGTGGATGGCAGGTATGTGCATTCTGATATTAACCTCGACTTTAACATTGTGATCGACATCGCCATAGGAGAGCAAGAAAAAAATCGTATATCGTTTAATATGGCTGTCTTTAATTTCGCCGTGCTGTTCCAAAATCTTTTTGACCGCCCCAAACACCAATTTTTGATAAGCTTCGTCTGCTTTGAGCAAATCAAAATCCAAGTCTACCGAGAATCGCGGCAGATCATAAAAAAAGTAGGCGCAGGTGCCGCCCTTAAAACCCAGAAGTGAGGCAATGGAGGCATCGGCATAGATGTCTCGTAGAATACGTCCCATGATGAGTTGGTGTTTTTCTCTATTGAGCATAGTTTTTTTGATACTTTTTTAATCGCTTGATTAATTGTTGATTATCGTAAATTTTAACCAGCTCAAAACATTTCTCCCAATTAATGGATCGGAGATTGTCGAAATAGTATTCCGGAAAAAGATAGATGGTGTCTAAAAAAGCTCGTTCCGGCGAGGCAATACTGTAATTCTCTTTATTATCTACGCCCATCGAGCTAAACAACACCGTATCTTTTAACTTTCTAAAAGTAATGGTTGTTTTATGGATGGTCATAGTTTTCGGCCAGGGGCCGGCAACAAAAATCGTATCGTAGTGTTGAAAAATGACACCAGCTTCTCGTAGCGCTGTCTCAAAACTAATATATGAGGGTGTATAAATACTGGTTACCAATTCTTTCGGATTATAATTCTTATCCTTGGCAAAAACACCCCGAGTCAGACGAATTAAGGCATTCTGTTTAACGTAATAGGCGATCTTAGCTTTTAAATTATCTTGATTAGTTTCCTGCCAAATTAAAGCCAAATCCTTGTTTGTGAGGACTGTTTTGGGGGATTGGTATATTTTGGCGATGAGATTATCCATAATGTTTGACTGAAGTGTTATATTCTCTTACTTCCAGTGTATATTATTGTCTTTATTGAGTCAAATGGTTGTTACTCGCTATTTGTTGCTCGCCCAAAAATTTGGACCCTGCCTTGCCAGAAAAACAAATTTTCGCCGGGAGTAACAAAAAAACGGCTATGACTGTAGTCGTAGCCGTTTAATTCGTAAACTTAAATCTTTTTGTCCTTCGTCATGTAGGCATCTTTGACATTTCTTTCTCAATTTCCGACTTCAGAATATCATACCTCCTTTGAGTTTCCGGATAAGACAACATGTATTGGCGTGTTCGCGGTTCACCAACTGGAATTGCAATATCTTTGGGAAACTGGCAGCGCGTTAAATCAACTTCTTCCCCGTTTGGCAAACGGTTCCAATAATGAGAACCCGCAAATTCAAAACCTTTTACATCTTTAAACGATGCCCGCAATAACTCGCCTCCCGAAAAATCCTGAACCACCAAAGCGGTAATCGCGCATTGCCCCCACGCCGGATTTTCTTTCGTCCAATTCTCCGGGTCTGCGCTCGTTTCCTTGCGCCAACTTTTTTCCAGCAATTCTTTAATTTCTTGTAAATCCATTTCTTCTCCTTAATTTTTAAGGTTCGATTTTTGTTTTTAATTTATTTTAATCTTATCTTACCCCGCCCTGCCGAGATTGTCAAAACAAAAAGGGCTTTCGCGTGGAAAGCCTAATTTAAAAAGGGAGCATTAAAATGCGACCGCATAATAATGCTCCCAAAAACAAAATCCAAATTAAAAAACGGTGGGGTAAATGCCCCGCCGCTAAGATGTAAAATATTGCCCCGCCGGAGAAGACAAACAAAAATCCCGCCCCGCCGGAAAAATCAAATATTTAAACTGCTGTGGACAAATTTAAGCGACCGCTTTATTTTGTCCACACGCGAATATTATAAAATAAATAATCTATCTGTTGAAGTCAGACTTCAACAGATAAAAAACCACCACCTGAAAAAGAGCGATGATTTTTTGGAGGGGACAAAATTACACGACCGCTTTATTTTGTCCCCTCTCCAAATTTAAAACCGCCCCGACATTTCGGTCGGGGCGGGAATGAAATTTTTCTTTGCTGAAAAAAATTATTGAGGTTAAAAAAATTATTGAGGTTTAACCTCGATAGGATTTTACTCTCCCCGCCGCTCGGTGACAAAAAATGGCATTCAAGACGGACACTGGAAAGCTCGACATAAGTGTTGAAGCAAGGAGGAAACCGAAACTCCACCCTTTTGCCGAACTTACCAAGACCTACCTTAAAAATTTATACTTATTAGGACTTACGCACCTTGACCAGCTCCGAACGTTTTCCCCCTTTCGTAAAGGGGGAGTAAGGGGGATTTTTAAAAATCCCTCCCTTCCGCCCAAGGCGGATCCCTGCCCGCAGGTGCTACGCACCAAGCGTTGCAGGCGGGCGCCTCTGGCGGAAACTCTCCCTTTACAAAGGGAGAGAACCTAACGCGTAAGTCCTACTTATTAAATCCTTGGCATCTAAAATTTAAAATTCTTGAATACTACTTTCTGAATTTAAAACTCACTATCCTTTTCAACCAATACCAAATTTTCTGCCACCAATTTAATCGTTGCCGGCCCTCCGTTATTATACCCTTCATCCAATCTTCCAACTTCATAAAATTTGTCTTTTTATTCTTTTACAAATTTTGCAATGGAAAGACATTAATTAAAATATGATTCTTAATAAAAGGAGCGCGTTTTATCAACGACCTAAAAAATTTAATTTCTTTCAATTGAACCTGGGTTACCTCATTAATTATACCTTTAATCTGAATGGGGGTTTTTCCTTTTATTTTATTTTCGATGTTATTTATATCAAAACTCTGATAGGCCAGTCCTTTAAAATTAAAAAATAAAATTCCACAACCTTCATCAAAATTCACTTCTTTAACTATAAAATCTGTTCGTTCGGGCGTTTTAAAAAATGTATAATTTTCAAAAGTGGCAGAAGATTCAATTTTTGACCTTATCATTTTATCTAAGTGTCTCTGTTGATAAACTAAACCCAGCAATTGAACCTCTAAACTTACAGCAAAATTTTCCCCCCTTTCTCCGTCCTTTTTGGAAATATCCTTTTTTACAATTTTCTTTTGTATGTTATTGAATAGTAACTTTTCGTCTTTTTTAACAGCTTTCGACAGTTTTTGAACACCTTCATCCTCTATTTCTTTAGATAATTCAGTTAAGGCCATATCAATGTCTTCCTGAGTTATTACTCCCCACTCTTCCAACTTCCCTCCTTCAATGGGCGCCTCGTTCTTGGCATAAATTAAAGAAGAATTAAAAGTATTATCTGAATTTTCAATTTCAAACTTTGTATTTGCCGGCAAATTGTACTCCGGACCGTCATTTTCGGCAAATATTTCCACAGGCGACGCCATGCTTGTCAAATCAATCTTTTTATTATCTAAACCTATGTGAGCGGTGGGGCGAATTCTAATATCATTTTCAAAAAAATATTTTTTGCCTCCTGATTTTAATACTGTTTTATTAGATTCTAAAATTAAAACATCCTCAGTAAAATTATAAATTACCACATTGCCCCTTCCTTTTTCTCTGGCGTATTCCTTTCCTGTTGCAGAAAAACTCTGAGTTTTCAAAACGTTTTCAGTTATAACCCGACCCGGGATAACAGAATTCTGATAATTGATATCTTGAGCGCTTCTATCGACGCGAATCTCAAATTGAGAACTCACTTCTTCTGCTCTGGCGGCAACAGTGATAACTACTTGCGGAAAATAAAACAAAGTTCCTATTACACAAATTAAAACAACAATAAGAGTTGTACCCAAAGTTCTTTTTTTATATATATACAAATTACGCCAGATATTGAAACCGGCACTTTTGCATTTCAATAAAACATCCCAAAAATTTTGAAAAATATTCAAAACTAGTGAGTTCGATTTATTTTTTCCTGAGTTTATGCCCACTTTGGACGCTAAATTAATATAATTTTTATTCAAAGAAACTATAGAAATTCTCTTATTAAGAATCTGTGATACTTTTTTAACTCTCTTTAAATTTCCCTTACTTTGAAATAATTTACATTGTCGAGGAACAACTAAAATTATAAATTCTTCTTGAATTTGTTTTAAACGATGAATAAAAGAATCACATTCCTCCTTAGAATCTAAATATAAAGTTCTGGATTCTTTCGACATATATTTCAATATTACATTCTACTTTTTACTATTCTGCAACAATTCATTTAAAATAAGTTCTTTGAATTCCGGATTGCCCGTAACCACTTTAACTAACCGCTGTCCTTTCTCTGTTTCATCGGTCATATCACTATTTAATTCTTTTAAAATAGTTGATTTGAAGTCGGAATTTTTTAGTAATGCCTCAACTAAATATGAGGGTTTTTTTATTTTATGGCCATCGGAGATTAAGGGCTGTTCAACAGAAGAAACTTGAAACCCAGTCGGGGACGGATTTTCTGTAATGTTGCGATTATTATTAATTAGAGGTAATAATTTCTGAAAAAGTGCTGCAAAACTTTGAGGGTTCATGTCTGACAAATCTTTATTAGCTTCATTTTGGGCAAATTTTGTCATTGAGTTATTTTTTAAAAAATCTTCTCGCGCTTTTGATACTATTCCTTGAATTTTGAGCGGGTGGGGAAAATATTTGCCCATCTCTATTTCTCCTTCTTCTCCCGCCGTTCTGATTCTTAAGGTGCCGAAATCCATAACACTTCCCCAAAAACCTTGCACTTTTGAATAAATATTTTCAATTCTATCATAGGGCATTTCTATTAACGATTTATGAAAAAGACCGTCGCAACGACTACTTATTAAACGCGCATTTGTCACAGTTAAAAAATTTAAGCTTGATTCGTGCAATTTAGTAATTACGTAAATTAAAATTAAAATACATATTGCTCCCACAATTAATCTCCCCACCGAATGGTAAATAGAATACTGCGGAAAAAAATAAGTAAAAATTGCTAAAATCGCTAAACCTACTAATCCTTTTAAATAGATAGGCACGTCGGTTATAAAGTGGAAAGGCGCGCGATAAATAACTTTTTCGCCTGCTTGTAATTGAAACGATCCTTTAAACATACTCCTCATTAATTTTATTTAAAATCCCTAATGTATTTTTTCAATTTCACGAAGAACTTTGTATAAATTTTTAAGATATCTGTAAAAAGCCGCTGAACGCCGAGGATTTACTCTAATGCTCCCGTCTTCCTGAAAGGAAACTAACTCTGCGTCATCCAAAGTATCTATTGCCGCCATCCCTTCAATGGTGCGAACAAAAAAATAGGTTAGGTGTCCGAATTCATGCGGTGAATATTTAATATCCCCCGTTACTGAATCAGGTTCTTTGTTTTGTCCAAAAACTCTTAAAAACAATCTAATTGAGTTAGGTCCCAAAAATGCCTTATAAATTTTTTGCGTTTTTTCATCGCCGATTTTATTCTCCAACTTACGTAAAATATTCACAATCCTTTCACCAAAATCAGTCCTAATGTATTTTTCTTTTTCAATTTGTTTAATCAATTTATAATCTTCCAGTTTATGGAGATGACGCTTGTGTTCTTCTAAACCGAACTCCCTGGCCATATTTTCAATTTCAGAAACAGAAAGCTCGTTTTGTAATCTGTGCAGAAGCTTCTTCCTAAAATAATTGCCCCGCGGAGAAGTTATAATAGTGTGTAAACGCGCCACTTCCTCCGCTTCTTTAAAAATCTCTTTAATTATATTTCCTTCTAACTCCTGGGCGGCCTCCTCTATTTTGTTGTTAGTTTTGGTAACCATATTTTTATTGTACATTTTTATTATTAGAAAAAAATAAATTTTCTTCTTGTTGTTCTAAAAATTTTGTTTCAGAAACAGCGAATTTTTTGTTATAAACCTCATTCAAAAGCACGGCGCAGACACAATTATCAGTAGAATTATTCCCAGTTCTAAAAGAATCAGGCAAACCAAGCTGGAGACCAATATATAAAGCTAAAAATATTGGAACAATCTCTTCTGGTAAATTCAAAAGTAAAGCAATGGGTCCGGCAAACAAAACCAACTCACCTGGAATTCCAGGTACACCATAACCGAGCAGAAAAACGATTGGGACAACTAAGAGCCATTCTACTAACGAAGGACTATAACCCAACATTGAAGTCACCACACCCCCTAAAACAAAGACACAAATCAAAGTTCCATTAATATTTAAATAACTTCCCATGCCTACCACAAAACGCCTAACTGTTGAATGAACTTCTGGAAAATATTTTTTTGTTAAATAAAGGTTAAGAGGGGTGCTCAGGGCCTCTGAAGATGTTGACCAAAGTAAGGGATAAACCTTTACCCAATATTTTAAGAAATATTTTTTTATTGAAAAATACTTTACTTTCCTTTTGGTAATAAAAAGTAATACAAAATGCCAACCAAAACACACTAAACCCACCAACAAAGCTCCAACAACATAAACCCAAATCATTCCTGAAGCAGTATTTGGATTAATGTCAAAACCAAAAACCGTAACATTTTGTAGGGTAAATGCAATATTGCCTATGTCTATTTGACCAACAGCGGCAGGTAAATTATAAACATAAGAACCTATGGCCATCATGAATAATGGAACAAAAAGTAGAAAATGCTGACCAACTGCCTCAAAACCGTTTAAAAACTTTTCTAAAAATTTAAATAACCATTTTACCTTTACCGAAACAATTCCCACCACAATACCACACCAAATCGCCAACATAAACGGACTAGTATAAGCCATTATCCCAACTGTCTTTAAAGCGGTTATGATTGCTTCCCCCATACCAACCCCTTCTTGTGAAAAAAATGGAAAACCAAAAATCAAAACTGTAAAAATCGCGGCCCAAATACAAGCCAACAATCTTCTTACAGCTAACCACACAACTGCGTAAGTTCCAAATTTGCCCGCCTTACTAGTCAAAAGTTTTGCGAGTGACGGAGCCAAAATCAAAAAAATCGCTGGTGGAGCCACATATCCGTACGCATCAACAAAACCGTTGATTCCACTGTCAATGACTCCGGCAAAAGTAGCGGAAAATTTAGCCAACACAATTCCTACTAAAAAAAACACAATAGTAAACAGCACCATGTACTTTTCTAAAAAATTCTGTAATTTACTATAAAAATTTTTGACTTTTCCTAACATAATTTTTATTTTCTTTTTTCTTTTTTTGTTCTTTTCTTTTTAATTATTTTCTTTTTGAGATTCTTGCCCCCTTTGCCTGTTTTTTTAAAAACCTTTACTTCCATCCCCTTTGATCTTAAAGAGCCCGTAAAATTAACAAACACATATCTCCCTGTATTAAATAATAAATACGCGCCCATTGATACCATTAAAAATGAATAAACAATCACAAACAAACGCCCCGCGTCCGAGAGAGGCGTTATGTCGCCATATCCTATAGTTAACGCTGTGCTGGTGGTAAAATACACCGCCTGAATAAAGCTCAAATTTTGAAACGGCTCAATAAAATATTTAAAAATCAAAGCGCCAAGAATCACCAAAATTAAATAAAACAATATAGATATAATAATCCTTGCTTTTACTTTCCTCGAATCTTTGACTTTTTTTGTAAAGACATTTTTCATAAATTCTTTATTATTTTTAGCATATTTTAAAATAAACACACAGCATAATTTTATAAATTTTATCTTATAAAATTTTATAAAATTCACTTAACTGTGTCCAATAAGTCTTTTAATTTCTTTGCCTCTTTCGTAGTGGATAATCTTCCCAAAAATTCTTCTATTTCTTTTTCTAATTCATCTAATTTTGATTCCAATTCGTCCGATTTCTTTCCACCCGCCATCCTTACTTTGTCAACCGCATCCTGCGTTTCTCTTTGTAATTGTTTAAATCTTACCATTTGCGCCATATTTTATAAATTACAAATATAAATAAAACATTAATTTTCCTCTCCAATAATCGGCGGGGGCAACTTGCGACATTGGTTTTTCTTCCTCACAAGATTTCTCTTTCGTAATTTAATAATGTCCTGACAGATTTTACAATCGATTTTTCCCTCTTTAAAATATTCGCACTTTATTATATCCTTAAGTTCGTCCAATAATTTTTCGATTAAAAAAATTCTTTTTTTAATATCTTCTTCTTCTACAATAGCAACCTCGATTTTTTCAATCTGGTCGCGTTTCGATCTAAATAGGGGACACCTAATTTTTTGAACCCTTAAGTCTTTTAAATCTTCTGTTGCCATATTTCTATCCTATTCCCCCCCCCCCCCGCTGAAATTTTGCATATTTGCGTATCAGAAAGTGAGAGGGGCTCAACAGAATAGAAAACTAAAAAAGAATTCTTTCTTACTCAAACTAATCTATCAAATCATCGAGACGATCTACTTCTTTGTCGAGCTCTTTTGCTTCCTCCTTCGTAAGCTCGCCCGCTTTTTTTGAATCTTCAATTCTGTTTTCCAATTCATCAAGTTTATCAGATAGTTCGTCTTCCTTCTTATCCAAATCTACGAACTGTTTTGCTTCCTCTTCAATTGCTACTAATTCTTTTTTTATTTCTTCTGCGACGTTCTTCTTATTGTTTTTAGTCGGCATAATATCACCCCCTTTCTTTTTGCTTTTAACTAAAGCAAATTTATTTATTAATAATAGGACTTACGCACTTTGACCAGATCCGAACGTTTTCCCCCTTTCGTAAAGGGGGAATAAGGGGGATTTTTAAAATTCAAATCCCTCTCTAACTCTCCCTTTACAAAGGGAGAGAACTAAACGCGTAAGTCCTAAATAAAATTAAATTAATTCAAAAATTTTTTTAACCGCGTCCCGCCGAATAACAAGAACGGGGATTTGTGCCTGCTCCACCACAGCCGCGAGATGCGCTTCAAAAGTGTTTCCTCCGCTCTCCTCTCTGCCCAACACTATTAAATCATAATCTCTTTCTGTTTCTTTTAAAATTTCTTCAACCACTTCCCCTTCTCTGAGCCGAATATACGATTTGACTTTATATTTTTCGTATAAAAATTTTTTTATTTCATACGAGCGGCGGGTATGTTCATTAGTTACTTGCCCCAAAGCCAAAAGCTGTTCTTCTGTTAAAGGTCCTATTTCCTCGGAAGAATGGCCATACAATTCAGGTGTGACGGTCAGTAAATTTATCTTTTGTTCATCCCACTTATTTTGATTTACCACCAACCCCCAAAAAAATGCCGCTTCCTTACTTGCGTCCGAGCCATTAATTGCCACAAGAACCTTCTCCAATTTTTCCGGTTCTTTCACAATTAAAGTTGATATTCTTACACATTTGACAACTTCACGCGGCACGTCGCCTAACACATAACTCGATACTCCCGGAATAGTCTCTGAAACGCCACGGGATCCTAAAACTAAAAGATCATACAAGCCGTTTTCTGCTTCTTTAACAATCTCCATGGCAATGCCGCGAGTATCATTTATATCAACGCTTTCTTTTATTTGAATATCTACTTTGAGGTTATAACTTTCCAAAATCTTGATCCCCGCGTTTACCGCGAATTCACCTTTATCTTTGGCGCCCGCGAACAGTATCGTTATTTCTGGCTTAAAAACACCAAATATTTCACTCGCGAAACGAATGGCTTCTTCGGAATATTTTTTACCATTTGTGCACATCAAAATCTTCATAATTTAGTTTGAAAAAACTAATTTAATTTAATGAAACCCCGCGATGCCAACGCCGAGAATATCTATCCACCAAAATTTTACCACAAGCAACAATATAATAAGACAAATTATCGCAACGCCCGCGCCCGCTTTAACAAAATCTTTTGCCTTAAGAAATCCGCTGCTATATATTATCGCATTCGCGGGTGTCGCAATAATAAGCACAAAAGCAAACGATGAAGCAATCGCCGTGGCAACACCAACTATAATAGGATCAGCGTTGACAAAACGAGCAACCTCTAAAAGAACAGGGCCAATGGAAGCAACTGCGGGGCCATCAGACATGGTTTCTGTAAACAAAGTCATAAAAATGCTCGACAAAGCTGTTACAGATAATGTGTTAAATGGCATTATTAACCCGCCAATAGAAACAATTTGCGCCGCAAGCCATGTTGCCGCGCCACTTTGTTGCAATGCTGTTCCCAACCCGATAGCGCCGAAATATAAAAGAATTATGCCCCAATTTATTTTTTCAACATCACTCCAGCGCGCAAGCCCCACACCAAGAAAAATCAACACACTAACTAACGCAATCATTCCCAACCCTGTTTCCCCAGCTAAAACAAAAGCCAGAATGGTCGCCCCGTAAATACCCACCACTAACCACTCTTTAAAGGACATCGGATTTTTAGAAAGTTCTTTTTTGATTTCTCCTACTGGCCCGCTAATGTCTTTAAACTCGGGTTTAAATCTTTTAAGAAGCCAAAAAGTCATAAAAAGAACCGTAAGAAGAGTGATGGGAAAAGCCATAAGCGCCCAAGCGCCGAACCCCACTGTTATACCGAAATTATTTTCAAGCAAAGACATCATTATAACATTTCTTCCACCTCCTGAAGGTGTAGCCAAACCTCCCAATGCCGCGCCGTATGCTGCGGCAAAAAGCAAACACTTACCTAAATTTGGACATTTTTCCATTCCACCTGAAACAATAATAATCGCAATGAGCACAGGCAAAAGAAATGACACCACGGCACTATCAGAAATAAACGCAGATAAGATTGCCGCTCCTAACGCTATACCGAATACAAGTCGCCACGTCTTGCCTCCCGCAACTTTCAAAATCAAAATAAGAAATCGCTTGTGAATGTCGTATTTTATTAATATCTCTGAAAGCATTAAAGCTCCAACCAAAAACCAGGTGGCATCGCTTCCGAATATCTTTCCCGCTTCTTTTGCCGGTATAATCCCCCCCAGTACAATCCACCCGTATATTACCGCCAAAGCCGCCCCAATAGGCAATGCTTCGGTAATAAATACCACAACCAAAAATACTAAAAGCGCGAGCGCGTTCTGCCCCGCGCGGGTAAGTTCAACCGCCTGGCCAAAAAAATCCGTTGGCCCAGGTGTGGGCAAAAGCAAAACTATCAAAGCTAAAGGAATCGCCAAAAGCAAACCCTTTCTGCGAGCAAAGACTGGATTTTTGAAAAAACTTTGTTTTTGCTTTGAGCTCTTATCTAAACTTTTATCTAAATCACAGTGGTCGGGATTCATAAAACAATTTTAATCGTTGAAGTTCATAATAACGATTCGCACACTTCCCTTGTCTTCCTTGGATTCCATGTATTTTAAAATCGACTCTACATTTTTATATTTTGGCTTCGCGTATTTTAGATTCGGAAATTCGCTGGACGTTCCCTTTGTTTCATCTTCATTATTATCACCGTCGCTGTCCACGCTCGCATTTAAAGCACGACCAATCTTTTCTTCTGCTTTGTTTAACGCTTCTTCAACATCTTTATTTTTAGAATTTATTATTAGACGGTCCACCCCAAACGGCTCCTTTTTTGCCAAACTATCCAAAAATGCCTGAGCCAAAACACCTCGCGTTAATTGATTCCAAAGAGATTCTTTTCCTTTTTCGCTTTTTAACTCTTTTATAAATTCCGCAGCAACTTCCTCTTTTATATTTTGTAATTTTGTGGCCATAGTTAGTTACCAATTTATTTAAATTTTTTTACTGCATTTTATCAGCTATTGTTTCTAATAATTTTCTTTTAAATTCGGGGTTTTTGGCGGCGGCGACTAAAAGCTTTTTTCTAAAAGATGGATTATTTTCCAAAACATCGGACAATTCGTCCGCGATATCTTCTGCTAAAGTTTTCATTACGTCGGGGTCTTGCAAAACACTATCTATTACTTCATCCATTAATTTTTCGTCTTGAAGTAATTTAGAAACTTCTTCTTTTGTTAAATCTGCCATATTTTGGTTGTCTTTCCCTTACTTCTTTAATTAATTTAAATTGAGTAAAGAAAATGGAAAGATATAAAAAACTTAAAATTTTATTGAACGAAGAAATCATTTTTGCGCTTTTTGTGTTAAATTATTTAATAAATGCTTTATTACAACATCGCGTCCGACAGGGTCTTCTAAAATTTTCTTCCAAATCTGAGCTTTAACTTTTGGATTGTAGGTCAAAAAACTCAAATCATTTCCTAATACTTTGCAGATTTTCTTTGCTAATCGAAATTTTTTTAATTGTTTTTTTTTGATTTTCCCATCAAACTTCTTTATTTTTTTAGGCATAATTTTAAAATCCAAAATCCCAAACTTTTAAACGAGTTTAATTTAATTCATCAACTAATTTATCTAGGATTTTGCGCTTAAAATACGGGTCTTTTTTAGTTATGGCAAGCATTTTTTCTTTGAACTTTGGATCATTTTCTAATTCATCCGCTATTTTATCTGCCATATCTTCAGCAATACCCCCAACAAACGTTTCGCCCTCTAAACATTTGTTCACCACCTCGTCGATGAATTTTTCATCTTTTAAAAATTCCTGTATGTCTGCTTTCTCGATAAGTCCCATAAACCACCCCCTTTCTAAATTAAATAAAATAAAAAAACTCCGCTGTTAAAAATCAACAGCGGAATTCTGTGTTTTGGAAAATAAAATTTTTAGCGTCGGTTGTCGCTCCAAAGCTCTCTCTCTCTCTCTCTCTCTCTCTCTCTCTCTCTCTCTCTCTCTGCAAAGCAAACAATAAACAATCAATAGATAATGGTTGCGGGTAGCACTTCTCTTCAAACATAATTAATAATCAAAATAAAATTATATTTCTCTTAAATATTGTACTAAATATAATGCTTTTAGTAAATGGTCTGTCAAGACCCTGTCAAGACCCTGTACGCAGACACTGTCAATACCAGCGGAATGCCTAATTAAAAAACATCAAATTTTGTTCGGTTTCGGGAATCATCTGTTCGGTTTCGGGAACCACTTGTTTGGTTTCGGGAACCCAGCTTGGTTCCCGAAACCAAACAGACCGCTGGATTCCCGAAACCGAACAAAGTAAATAAATCATTAGTCATTACGCTCGTCGTTTACCCGCTTTTGGCGGGCGATTTCGGCGCGCTTGTCCAAATGTCTTTCTAACACTCTAAAACCGACTAAAACAATCAAGGCTGAAACAGTTCCTAAAATCGCCAAAAAATAAAAACCAAAACCTGCTGCCATGCCCAAAGCGGCGACGAACCATAAACCGGCCGCCGTGGTCAAACCCTTAATTTTATTTTCTTGCAAAATAATAAGTCCCATGCCGATAAAGCCAATGCCGACCACAACTTGGGCGGCGATACGTCCCGGATCCATTCTCAATAATTCGTTATTGAATTTTAAAATCGCGACCTGAGAAACGTCCAAAGAAATGATGGAAAAAATACAAGAACCCAAAGCGACCATTGTAAAAGTCCTGAAACCTGCCGCCTTGCCGGTATACTCGCGTTCAGCGCCTAAAATGCCTCCACAAATTAAGGCGACTAAAATTTTTATTAAATAATCCCACTCCCACGTCATATTATTATAAAACGTTTAGCGTTTAAGGGTTACGATACCCGTTTCGTTTAGAGGTCACGTTAAGCGTCTTTTTACGTAACCGATTAACGCCTCACGATACGGGCTTCGTTACCGTAACCATTTAACAAAACCCTATATTAGCAAACTAATATTAATTATAACCCAATTAAACATTCCGCTCAAGATGTGGATGCCCAAAAAACTGTCGGCAATGATTAAAAAAAGTAAAATCAGCGGACCGCGCGTTTCCAAAAAATAACGTGCCTTGGAATACTTGGGCGCCGCAAGCAAGGCAAAAAGCAGTTTTGAACCGTCAAGCGGCGGAAGAGGAATCAAATTAAAAAGTAAAAGAACCGTGTTTACCAAAATCATTAAAAATAAAAATTGAATAAGAAGATTTGACGAGCCGAGCGAGGTAAAAATTTGTAAAATTTTTGTAACGCCAAAACTTAATCCAATCATTAAAAAATTTGAAAGCGGACCCGCCACGGCAACAATTGACGGTCCCCATTTTTGATGTTTTAAATTATACGGATTAAACGGCACCGGTTTTCCCCAGCCAATGCCCACTAAAACCAAAGCGAAAAAGCCAAACCAATCTATGTGCGCCAACGGATTTAAAGTGAGACGGCCTTCTCTTTGCGCTGTTTTGTCGCCCAACAAAAAAGCGGATAGGGCGTGGCAATATTCGTGGACAGTCAAAGAAATGGTAATTGCCGCTATCCAAGCGATGAAACTTAACGGATTTTGAAATAAAATTTGAATCGGCATGAAAGTATGAACATTTGACAATTAATAAACAATACTTTATTATAATTAGGACTTACGTGATTCATTTTCTCCCCCTTTCGTAAAGGGGGATTAAGGGGGATTTAAATATTTAAATACGCCCAAAAAATCCCTCTCTAACTCTCCCTTTATAAAGGGAGAGAACCAAATGCGTAAGTCCTAACAACAACAACAACAATAATAACTAATAAATTTCTGCGCCTGCCTTGCCGTAGCTTTAGCGAAGGCAGGTGTCCCCCACATTCTCCCCCTGTTTCGCCAGCGGCGAAATAGGGGGAGTTAGAGGGGGTCTGCGTAAATGGCTAAGTCGCCGAAGGCGACCGCCATCCCGGCGCCCGCAGGGCGCCTAGGGATCCGCTTCTATAATTATATGAATGACAGAACTTGCGACATTTGTAAAAGAGGATCGCTTAAGGCTTACAACGTAAGCCATTCAAAACGCCACACATTAAGGCGCCAACATTTAAATCTGCAAAAGAAAACAATCAACGGAAAGCCGAAAAACGTTTGCGTCAAGTGTTTGAGAACGATGGTGAAGAAATAAACCTTGAATTACGAAACTCCTTTACCCCCTCCTTTGTAAAAGGAGGGTTGGGGTGGATTTATAAAGATACAGAATAAAAATCCCCCTTAATCCCCCTTTACGAAAGGGGGAGACGCGCATTTCGTGATTCAAGGAAATAAACCACCCATCACTTTACATTATATATAATAAATCCTGCGCCGTTAAGCGCGGGTTTTATTTTTTCTTCTTGCTTTTTTCTAAAAGATTCTTTACTTCTCTGTCAAAGTCGGAAATATAGTTTTTGTCCTGCTCTTTACGATATTTTTCATATTCTTCCAATGCCAACACCTCGGCAACTTCATGACTAATTTTCCCAGCATTCGTCAAAATTTCATATTCACTGAATTTGAGAAAGGCGTTAAGTTTTTCCGCCCAATCTTTCATGGTCATTGCCTTGCCTCGCGCCGCTTGCATTTCAGCATAGTCCAAGTACATATTGCCTATGCGATTCAAATGTTCCAGCTCTTTTTTGTTCAAATAATTTTTAGCAATTACTGTGTCGCTCGGCATAATTTTCCCTTGCGGAGAACGCCTCCAAGAAGTCAATCCCATTTTTTCTTTTTTGCCGCTTACTCGATCCGTGATAATTTCTGCCGCGGTTTTACCTGTTATAGCAAAATGAAGTTTGTTTTGTACGGTAGCAAAAAATTGTTTGCTCTCATACGCTTTTGGCGAATAATCAATCGCCGTCGCATAGATATCGGTAATTTTTTGATAAATCATCCGCTCGCTCGTGCGAATATCTTTGATTTCTTCATAAAGCTCGTCAAAATACCTGGAGCTGAAACGAGAGCCGTATTTCATCCGATTAACATCCAGGGCATAGCCCTTGTGGATATAGTTTTTCAAAATTCCCGTCGCCCATTGGCGAAACTGCACGCCTCGCTCGGAACTGACACGATAACCAACGGCTATGATTGCTTCAAGAGAATAAAACAGTGTTTGGTAGTTTTTTCCGTCTTCGGCAGTATGTGCAAAATTTGCACTAACTGATTTTTCCTCAAGCTCTTCTTCGCCAAAAATATTTTTTAGGTGTTTTGTGATTACACTTCGATCAACATCAAAAAGTTCCGCAATTTTCTTCTGAGTTAACCAAATATTTTCTTCTGCGAACAAAACTTCAATATTCACTGATCCGTCTGGTGATTGATAGAAAGCGATTTGATTGTCTGGGAGTTTCTTTAGCATAATTTTATATTGTCATTTTTATTAAATTCCGAGGGTTTTACTACTAGAGTGCCTTCACCCGCCCGCCTTTCATCGGCGCGCTTAGCGCGCCCTTGACCACGCTTAGCGTGGTCGGGCTGCGGAGAATTGAATGGATAGGCCTTCGGTGGCTAGGCCTTCGGTGGTTAGGCCTTCGGCCGCCATCCCGGCCGACAGCCTAGGGACCGCCATCCCGGCCTTACGGCCTAGGGGCTCCATCCATCCCAGTAGCAGAAGCTTCGCTTCACTACGGGACGAGTACCCACCCCAAGCCCCACACCAATTTAATTAAGTTTAATCGGGGTGCGGAGAATTGAATGGCTAGGCCTTTCAGGCCGCCACCCCGGCCTTACGGCCTAGGGGCTCCGTCCATACCCTCCTGGGCAATATCGGGGTAGCGGGAGTCGGACCCGCCGTTACACCCACCCCAAGGGTGTGTGTTGCCGCTACACTATACCCCGATATTGCCCGTCAATCCTGCGCTCGCTCGGATTGACCCCCTCGGGCGCACACTACCGTTATACTACACCCCGTTGTAATTGGTGTGGGGGCAAGGGCACGTATTTACCCCGTACGGTCCGCCGTCTTGCGGCGGTCTCGTTCGGGGCTACCGTTATACTACAGCCCGGATTCTGGCACAACATTATATATTAATGTATAACAAAATCTTCCAAAATTAACAAGCTTTTAAATATCTCAAAAGCCCCCGATGCAATCGGGGGCTTTTTTATTCTACGAATATTTACATCATTTAGGATTAACCATCTTGCAACGCCAATATCCTTTCGGTAAATTATCAAATTCGTGATGTTTTTTGATAATCAAATTAAAATTCAGTTTGATTTTTTTAGCTAATGAAAAATCGCTAATTTTCTTTGGTTGATGATTCAAGAGATTAAATCCCTCAACGTTATAACGAGGCACTAAATGCCAATGAACGTGCTGCGCTTCGTCCATATATATCAAATAAACTTTTTCTGCCTTGAAGGCGCGGAGCAATGCGTCGCGCGCCACATCAACCATATTCATTAAATAATCATAATCCTCGCAAGACAAAGTATGGAGGTCTTTAACCCATTTTTTCCAAGCGATAATCGTATGCCCTTTTGCCAAGGGATAAGAGGCCATGCAAACATACAATCTCTTATCGCTATAAATAATTGATTTTTTTGGAGGTTTCATTAATTGATCCATATGAAATATCATAACAAATGTGGTTGGGCTTGACAAACAATCTCGCTTGTGATATCATATCATGATGCCCCAAAATCGCGGAATAAGCCGCGGTGGAAGAGGCAAGGGACCTTAAAAAAGGAGAACAAAGACCATGACAAATTTATCCAACCTGCAAAAAAAGATTGATGAGGCGAAAAAAGCCGGAAAGGTGGTATTCGTTTTTTGTATGTACGGTCCAACGGCGCCTGAGCGCGAGCATCATGATGACAGATGTTGTCGTGTCTTTGCATTCGCTCCCGACGACGCAGATGGGATTAGCAAAGCGATGAGGATTCAAGGCGGTACTTAGTTTTAACTCCTTAGTGAGTTAAGTAATCTTTTGGTCACCGTTTGCGCCTTGCGGAATTCGTAATAAACGAATCAATCCGCAAGGCGCCTTTTTTTTAACATCCGCTATTTTAAATAATCAAAATTGAACCCGACTTTCCAAAATCCCCCAACCGAAGAGACCTAATAATCGTTAATTTTAAATAGGAAACTTCCTCTTCTTTATTTTTGAATGTATAATAATTAGTAAACCACGCTTCTAAAAGCAACTTTGGGTAACAATTTAATAACAAAAGCGATGATTATTTATTTTACTCGCCACGGCGAGACAATTTGGAACAAAAAAAGAATTTTGCAAGGTTTTAAGGATTCGTCCCTAACATCAAGGGGGATAAGGTCTGCTGAAAAGAAAGGAAAGATATTAAATAAAAAAGATATTGAGATAATTTATTCCAGCGATCTTGGAAGATGCCTCCGGACCGCCAAGATTATAAATAAATGGCTTAAATCAAAATTAATTAAAGCGAAACAGTTGCGCGAAAGAAATTTCGGCAATTTTAATGGCTACCCAGATAAAAAAATTAAAAAACTTCTCAATTTAGACAACCCCGCCGAAAAAGCTCCGCATGGGGAAAGTTTTAACGAACAAAAAAATAGAGTACTTTTGTTTCTCAAAAAATTGTCGACAAAAAAATATAAAAAAGTTTTGTTGATTATTCATGACGGAACAGCGCGAGCAATATTATCGGAATATTATAAAACCAACTTTAGTTCTCAAAAATGTGACACGTCAAATGATAAAATTTATTCTATGGAAATTTATAATGACAAATTAAAAAAATTTAAAATATTATAATTCGCGCACGCCCTCCTCTGTATAGTTAACACTCCTCTGTCAAGGCAATTTAGAAATTTCATAGTTAACACTCCTCTAGTTAACACTCCTCTTGACAAAAGTCTCTGCTTATGTTACCATATCTTGACGCTCTGAAATCGCGGAATAAACCGCGATGAATGAGCAAAGAACATTAAAAATTGAAAATACCAAAGAAAGGAGCGCGAATGATAAACACTGAAAAGAGACAAAAAGTCCTTGCTACTTCTTGGCACCCCGGCGGAGCAAATACGATTGTGCCCGTGATTAAAAAACTAATCGAAGAAAACAAAGTGGACGTTGTTGTAATTGGCCATCAATATTCTGAAAAGATTTTTCAGAGTAAGGGTATTGATTATAAGACCATCGCTCATTGGGGACTGAAAGACGTCTCCTTGGATTCCATGATTAGATTATTGCAATTAGAATCGCCGAATTTAGTATTAACCGGCACAAGTGCGCAAGACCCTAACAATAAAGACGTGATTGAACAAACAATTGCCTTGGCTGCCCAAAAAATGGGTATAAACTCATTGGCAGTTTTGGACAATTGGTTAAATTATTCTTTGAGATTCGGCGACGTATCCGGGGCGAAAAAGTTTAAATTTTTACCCACCAAAATTGCGATAATGGATCAAATAGCCGAACAATCCATGCTAAACGAGGGTTTTGCAAAAGAAAAATTGGTTATCACAGGCAACCCCCACTTTGACGATTTGACAATTAAGGCAAAGGCCTTCTCAAGAGCCAAAAAATCGGCCGTAAGACAAAAAATCGGATTGCGCACCGAATCGTTAATTTTTTTCGCGGCCGATTCTTGGAAAAATGAATATGCGGAGCAGGGCTTCTGGGATCTAACCATTATTGATTTAATTATAGATGTGTTAGAAAGTTTGCCCGAAAAACAGAAAAAAATAATCGGTTTGGCGGTAAAATTGCATCCTCGCACGCCCGCTGATGACAGGGATGAAATAAAAAAATATGTCGAAAAAAACTCGGGAAAAAAAATAAAACTAATCGAAAACATTGATACCCAAGAGGTGGTGCTGGCCTCGGATCTCATCCTTATCACAAATTCAACCGTTGGAATAGAGACGGTTTACATGAGCAAGCCGTGCATCAGCCTTCAACCGGGATTAAAGGGAGAAGACTTGCTTATCGTCAGCAAACACGGCGTCGTTCCCGTGGGTTATACGGACAAAGATTGCAAAGAAGAGGTCAAAAAGGCAATCCTAAACAAGAAACACAGAAAAGAAATGATAAAAAGGGCTTCTTCCTTCAAAACAGACGGCAAGGCGACCCAACGTGTTACAGAACTTGTCTATCAAATGTTAGGATAATTAGGTTTGGCCAGTTTCTTTGAAAACTGGCCTTTTTGTTTTCTGAAAATTTTTTTAATTCTAAAAGCCCCCACCAATCCTCCCCCTTTCACAAAGGGGGAGGCGGAAGGAGGGGGACCTCAATCCTCCCCATTTTATGAGGATGCCCGACATCTTGTCGGGCATCTGACAGACGCTGGGCAAGATGCCCAGCGTCCTCGAAAAGGGGGAGGAAAATCCCCCTTCGTTTCCCCCTTTAATAAAGGGGGATTGAGGGGGATTTTTAAACGGCTCATCCCGATATATCGGGATGAGCCGTTTGTGTTTTTTGATTTCTGTTTTTCTGGATTCCCCGATCAAGTCGGGGAATGACACAGAGGGAAAACTCGCTGTGAGTTCTATTTCAAAAGCCCCCGCCGATTCGGCGGGGGCTTTTTGTTACAGAATTTTCTTTATCGCAAAATTTTCTTTACTGCGAAGTGTTTGGTTCGGCTGGAGTTGAACCCTTCGGCCACACCGACACACCGGAGAAGTAAGCAATGGCGTGAATTACTTTCCAGTCGGCGCCCGAAGGCAATCTCTTGTATTTCCTGACGAAAACCTTGATGGCTGCCGCTTCCCAAGATTTAATTTGAGTATAGCCGGGTTTCAAATCATACTGAAGAACTTGCAACGCTTGCTGGTCTTGGGCTGTTTTTGAGCTTCGGCCCCAAGCCTTAGCAAAGGTTTCTTGCATGCTTAACGGGGCTGCGGGAGTGGCAGACGCGGCTGGAGCCGCTGGCGTAACTTGGGCTTCTGCGGGAGTGGCTGAAATCGCCGGTTCGGCGGGAATAGCGCCTTTTGGTAATTTTGAAGAACCTGAGAAGTATGCCGTGGCGTAGACAATATTCCAATCCGCAACGGAAGCAGGCGCTCTCTTATAGAATTTTTTGAATACCGCAACGCCGGCATTTTCCCAAGCAACAACTTTTGTGTGGCCGGGCTTCAGGCCGTATTGAAGAACTTGCAACGCTTGTTGGTCTTGGGCTGTTTTTGCCGCTCGGCGCCAAACTTTTTTGAAGATATCCGCTGCCACAGTCGGCTCAGTTGCGGACGGCGTTGGCGCCGCGGGCGTGATTGAACTTGAAGGTTGCGCTATTGCCTGGCCTTCCAATTCAATATTGTAAGAAGTGGTTGTCTCGCCGCCAGACGCGCTTCTAAACTTCACATAAATTGTTTTGACTCCGTTGCCGGCGGACAAAGTGAAATTCTTTGTTGAAGCGTAAGCTTCAAAACTCATGCCGGCAAAAGTGGCGCTTTCCGAAACAATCATCAAGGTCGCGTTAATTGCCGAAGTGTTCAAGGTTATATTTCTGGAAGATGTTTTTGTCGCGCCCGAACTTAATGAAACCGCGGGATTGGACGGTGGAGTATATGTAGCTCCGCCGCCTCCGCCAGTGACTGGCGCGGTTGGTGTGGCTGAAACCGCCGAAGAATAATCCGACTCGTTGCCATTCGTATCGCCGGCAGTGATTTTGTAATAATAAATCGTGCCTGCGGTCAAGCCAGTGTCAGTGTAAGTTACCCCTGTTACATCCGAAGTATTAATTTGGGTGTAAGTGCCGCCCGACGAGAGAGAACGATAAATTTCATAACCCGACAAATCGGAAATGTTGGATTCGGTGGTATTTTTAGTCACCGCCGTCCAGCTTAAAGACACCTGTTGCGTGCCCGCGCTGGCGCTGGCGCCGGTTGGCGCCTTAGGTATTAAATCATCGCCTAAACCGGTTACGCCGAAGACGGTTAAGTGGTCGGCAATGCCTTTTACCACCGCGGTAATAACATTAGACAAAGTCGAGTTAGGTTCAACCGGCAAACCATCGCTATCCAAGGCCATTATTGTTGTCGGTATTCTTGCCCAGCCGCCGGCCGTGCTGTCAAAATACATACTCTTTAATTGATTGAATTCAGCGAGCGTGTCAACGCCGGACGATGAAAGTTCCGCGGCTGTATAAGTTAATTCCAAGGTCATGTCGTCGTTTAAGGTTGAAATCGGCTGTCCGCTGTTATTAAAGGCGGAGATTTCTTTCGCTTCGCCGCCAAGCGGTCTGGCGCCAGGAAGCGCCGGCGCGTTGGAAGTTTCTTTGTTTTGCATTTGGTAACTTGAAGTATCAACACCCAAGGCCGAAGGCGGCATCACCAAATTAAGACCGGAAGAAGCGTCGTATAAAGTACCGCCATTTGAAGGAGTGACCGGCGTGGCTGTTGTTGTTGCTAAACCCGATTTGGCGGTGCTTAAAGTGATATTTTTACCCGTAACGTTTGCCGCAATGACTATTGGCACCGTGGCGCTGTACGCCTGTACTTGGTATCCGTCGGCAATGGCGTAAACTCGCCAACTGCCGGCCGTGACAGGCAAACTGTAAACGCCGTTGGCGTCGGCTGTTGTTTCCGTGTAACCGCCGCCCAATTTTTTGCCGTAGACCGAAGCGTTAGCCGCGCCGGTTGAACCGATGTAGACCGTGCCACCGATGGTGTAGCTTGCCGCTGTGTCTGTGAGCGTTACCGTAGTATTTGCCGACACCGTTACTTCTGAAACCGAGCCGACATAGCCCGATTTTTCAGGTTTGATAATATAAGCCGTGGAAGTAGCGGGCAGATGCAAAACCAAGGTGCCTGAAGCGTTGGCTTGCGATTCAAAACTGACGCCGGTGGTTGGGTTATAAACCGAAACCATGGCGTTGGGAACGGCATTACTGCTCGCGTCTTGTATGGTGCTTGTTACGGTGTAGAGAGTCGGCAATTGGATGGTGATTATTTCTGTACCATTAACAATGATGCTTTTGTAAGCAGAGTTGTAATCCGCGCCGGTAATCGTTAAGTCGCTAAACGGAATACCAGGAATTTCCACATCCAACTTGTAAGCTGTGTCTGCCGACGCCGCGCCCGGAAGATTCATAGTTGTACTCGTAGCGTTATCTATTTTCGCGTCGCTGTCGTATTTCGTTCCTGTGGCATAAACATCTATGAGGGACTTGGAAATAGTGTAAGCGGCGCCGTCCGCATCTATAACATTAATTGTTACCGAACTGGTCGGTTCTATTTTTGGATTCGTTAGCGCCGAAGCGCCGAGATTCCCGTCGTCAACATCGGCGGCGGCAAGGGGCGTCAATTCGCCCTTGCCCGGAACATTGGTATAGATGGTATAAGTATCGTCCAAAGCTGCTTCGTCGGGAACGGTTAATTTGTAAGTGCCGCTTGCCATTGAAACGGTGTCATTAACATAACCTGTTCTATTATTGACGGCTCTGACAAACGCGCCGGCAATCTCAGTATCCGCCGGTTTATAAACATTAGAACCGGTTTCATTGTCATCTGTAAAAACAATACCCTCAATTGTCCTCCACGTATAAGTTGTCGTGTCTGGCGACAAATTAATATTGCTTTGGCTCGCGCTCGAAACTATCACTGTGGTCTCAGAAATTCGTCCATAACTTGGAATAAACGCGCCAACGCGCCATGTCCCATTGCCGGTATATAATATGTATTTGCCGGAAGAATCGGTTAATGCTTCAGAATGGCCCGGACCGTCGGTGCGATAAGCAAAAACACTGGCGTCTTTAACCACATTGCTGGAAGCGTCTGTAACCTTGCCGGAAATCGTGTAACTTTCTTTTGACATTGTTAAAACCACATCGAGTGTGCTTTGAAGAACGCCGTCAACATAATAAGAAGTGGTGTCGCCTGAAGTTCTCACTTCAACCGATTTCATTTGTCCCGGCGGCATACCCGGCATAAATGAGCCGACCATATACAAACCGTCGCCAACATATAAAGTAAATGAACCGTCGTTCTGGCTGGTGGCGCGCGTGCCAAAACCGCCTTGAGGCGAATTGGCAAACACTTCGGCATTAGCTATGGCATCAGACGACTTGCCATAAACGTGGCCGGTAATTTGTTTCGTTGCCGCGCTAACCGAAAGGACAATAATTCCATTATTAGCGCTTGCGTCATCCGTTAAACTCCCGTCCGTATCAGGATCTAACCAAGTCCAAGCGCCCACTACGCCGCCCGCAGTTATGTCAACCGATTTCGGCGGTATCCAGCTCGGCATGACCATAGGACCCGACATCATCATCGGGCCTCTGGGCATTGCCGGACCCATGCCGAGCATATAAGAACCCGTGCCCGGTAAGGTAAAGGTTGTTGAAGTGGCGTTTACGGAATAATTTTCGTCCATTGTCAGAGTTTTGAAGGAATAACCGCCGGAACCGCCGGCGAAAATATCAACCTTGCCGGCATTAGCGCCGGAAAAGTTGCCTTTGATTTTAACCGTCACCCGCGGTTTGGAAGTGGCGGCGGTATAAATGATGTTTTTGACAACATAACAAAGCGTGTCGGAAGCTTCGCAAGCTCCGCCAGCGCCGCCTTGGCTCTTAGTGGTCGAGCCGTCGTTTAAGAATATCGGACGCGAGTCGCCGGAATCACTCATAAAATCAGTGCTGGTCGGCGTAACTAACGGGTCGGTGAAAACATTAAAATTTCCTGACGGCAAACCCGGGATTGAAGAAGTGGTTGAAAATGTGGCTGTTGTAGAATTGGCAAAACTCACTGTTATTTTCATCGGGCCGGTCATTGGCGAGCCGATATAAATCGGCAATTCCGTAATTATCGCCGGGTATGGCAAAGTTACCGTGCCGGTAATCACATATTTGCCGGCTGATTGCAAAAAGAAAGGCATCGAAGAAAGAGATTCCTTAATCGTTGAACCAACTTTTGTTTTAATGCTGACTGTGTAACCCGAGGTGGAAGAGTCTTTGGCCATGGTCGCATTTTTAATGCCGTCAATTTCAAGATGAATAAAATCATTGGCTGCCAAAGCAACGTTACCCAAATAAACCGTAACGTTTCTGGCTCCCGCGTTGACAGTTATGCCGTCGTTAGCCGTACCGCCGACTGTTGCCGTAGCGCCCACCACATCGTCGTTGTGCTGACCGCCAGTAGTGCTTGATAATAATTTGACCACGCCGGTTCCGGGACCGTTAATATCTTTATGCGCGTAAATATTGTTCGGGTCTGCCGACTTGGCGCCCGAAACATCAAAACCCGAAGGGAAAGTAAAGACAATGGAACTTGTGGCGCTGCCGGTTGTCAGGGCTAGCGCTTGGCCGATGGGAAGGTCAACCATATACGTGGAATTCGCGCCAGCCATCATATTCATCGGCATTACGGAAATTGGTTTCATACCCATATCTGCGGCGCTATTGCCACCAAAACCGGTTGACATCATCGCTCCGCCAACCGTGGTCGGCGCGCCAGTCATACTCATTGAGCCAGGTCCCATCATGCCGAATGTGGTGGCGCTGTTTTGAACCCCGCCGCCGGCCATATTTCCGCCGCCGATCGTGGTGCCTCCCGAATTGGTAATGGTATTACCGCTCAAATCCGTAACATTAGACAAATAAACTCTAAAACCGCCGGAAGTTGATAAAGCAAGACCCTTAATGGTTACGGTGTTGGTTGAACCATCGTATGAGAAAGTCAGACCCGTTTCGTTATTTAGAGTCGCGCATACCGCGTCATTGCCCGCGCCGCATTTTGAATAAATCGTTTGCGCCGCAGGCGGCGGACCGGCATCCGTATAAAGCGCGTAATTTGCCGGATTCAAAACTGAAGTAGTGGTTGCTGAAGTATTAGAGCCCAAAGCCGTGGCGTTCATCGGCTCGGAAAAAGAAATTGCCAAAGTATAATCGTCGGCATTGGCATAATCAACTCTCGGCGCGCCGGTATCGGCTGTGGCTGTGGTTGTAAATATGGCAGTGTAATTACTCTGCAAGGCGTGAAGGGGGGTGGCAGTATAGGTATCAAAGTAGATATCGCCCACTGTTATTGCTGAGGTTGAAGTGCCGTAAACTATGAGGGTGTAATCTGTATTGAGGTCAAGCACTCTTGAAGGAACCAAGCGTGCCGAACGCGACATAGGATCATAAGAAACCGTAGCTGTGACATTGCTTGTTCCCTTCAAAAGAACAATGTTGGTGGTGGTGATTGTTGAAGGACTCATGTCTTTGGAAAAAGTGATGTCAATGCCGCCCAAGCCCGCCGGAACACCGGTAATGCAACCCGCCGACGCAACGGAACAGTTGGGATTTGCGGTTATTTTATACATTCCCAAACTTGTCCCCAAAACCGAGGGCGCCGTTGTATCAGTGGTGGCGCTGGTTTCAAAATCCGTCTGGTACATTGAGTTGGTTTCCTGACCTGGCTGGGACATTGGAACGCCGTTTGCCGAACGCAGACCGCCTAAAATTTTCAATCTATACCAAGTGCTGGCTGTTAAGTTGGAAGCCGGAATAATCGTTAAAATTTTATTTGTCGCTGTGTCCAAACTATTAGTTGTGGTTAAAACGGGACCGGTGATATTTTTACTGGAATCCAGAGCGTAAAGTTGTACATAACCGGTTAAAGAGCCGGAGTTCATCGCCTCGGAAAAACTTACCGTTAAACGCGCGTTTCGCGCCACATATCTTGTGCCAGGCGCCGGAGTTGAACCGGTGACCATTGGCGGCATATACGCGGCTGATTGGCCAAAATTTAAAGTGGTAATTTGACCGCTGATAAAGCCCATGCTGGTGCTAAACATAATTGAATGTCCGCCGCCCATTCTGTTGCCTTGAAGCGGATTGCCCGAAGTGTCGCGCACCGACGGTAAAATTTCCACCATGTATTGAGAATTATCGCTTAGGGCGGTCGCGCTATAAACAACAATTTTCGCGTTAGGACCCCACTGATAACTAACACTGTCAATCGTAACACTTTGGCCAGCCGGCTGATAGGCAATGCTGTATCCGGAAACAGCCGTCCAATTACCAGTGACGAGTTTTTTTAAAAGAACCGAGGAGGTGGTAACTGTGGAAGTAGTCGCTTCTTTGGATAAGCCAATCATTATTGGCGCGTACATTTGTCCCGGGCCCGGAGTACCAACATTGATATTGGTCGGCGCGCCCTGCATTCCATCTCCCGGCATACTAAACATCGCCCTGAATTCCGTCATATCGCCACCCTGATACATTGGCATTCCGCCGCCTGAATACATATCCACCGCCAGGTTTGTCGCGCCGGTGGAAATACCGTCAAAAATAGAATCCGTGTAGCTGGCCGCGACAACGACTATTTTATAACTTCCCGCGGGCAGGGTTGTAAAAGAAAAAGTTCCGTCGGCTGCCGTAACCGTACTTGCCGATAAGCCAACGCCATAAGCAATAACCGTGGCGCCACTGACAGCGGTAGCACCTGTCCTAGCCGTGCCTGATATCTGGCCGGTGCCGGTTGCCCTACCCGCTACTGACCATGCGTTTGTTTGATATGCCGTTTCGCTAGTGCAGTCAGTCCCAATTGAATAGCCGCTTGCCAGGCACTTTGATGCCGAGCTGGCGTCAGCAACCTTCATATAATATCTGAAAGTGCTGGTGGGAACATCAAACTTAAACAAATTATTGGCAATATGGCTGCCGGTGACTGCCAGCCAATAATTAGGAGAAGTGCTGGTGGAATATTTTAATTGCGCCGTCAAACTGTCCGGCGAAGTTTCCTGATCGCCCATTCTGGCAAAAAGCGTCGCTGACAGATTATTAAACGCCGAAGCCACAGGCGTATGGTCCACAAATGGCGGCGCGTTAGTTACCCCCGTAATGGTCTCTATCGCGCTCGCGTGATTTTGCGGCGTCGGGCCTGCTCTTGTCACAAAATCATAACTGTTGTTATTACTGTCATAGCCGTTGCCATTGGTGGCGTCAGTCGGAGACGACATGGACGCCGAGGTTGCCGATGATTGGGCTTTGCGCTCCAAACTCTGGCCGGCTGCCGGACAAGTCGCGTATTGCATTTCATAGATCACCGGATTCAAACCGCTGCTAGAGCATCCAAGCATATCTTTGACCGCATAATCATCAGCTGAATCGCCGCCTATTTGCTCAAGAATGATTGTCCCGCTCGCCTCAATTCCCGCGCCATTGACCATGGCGGTGGAAGTGGCAGAGCCGCCCGTTCCGGCGGGAACAAAATTCGGGCCGGCAACAAGATAAAACCCACGAGAGGCGATTGAGGATGTGGCATTGCCCCCGGCGCCTAAATTAGCCACCAAAGTATAACTTGTACCGGTGGCGCTCAAAAATCGTAGCCGCCAATTGTTTAAACTAACCAAACTGTTGGAAGAATTGTAAAGTTCAATAAACTCATCTGTTGTCGCGTTAACGCCGCTTGAATTGGCGTATCTAACCTCGGAAATTGAGACGCTGGTGGACGGCGGAAAGTTAAAAGGCATGGGACTTGAATTATCATTGCAATTACCCGTTGTGTCCGACGGGGCCGCATTGCAAGTTCCGTCTGTGTCCGCGGCAACCACCATTCTGTCGGTCGCGGGATTAATTAAGCCGCTTGGCGCGGTTATGCGGATTCTGGTGCTGGCATTTAAAACGCTAACCGCGGGGTTGGCATCAATAGATATCTGATGGGTACTTGAAGCAACGCCATAACTACTCGTGGCAGTAATTAAAGTATAAAAAGCGGTGTTGGTGGCGCTCAGGCCGGTTGTTGCCATCGCTTCATTGAAAACCGCCCAAACAGTGCCCTCATTAATAAATCTAGCCCCCATGATGTGTGGTCTTGAAAGCGGATCGTCCGCTCTTGCAACTTTGGGCAAAAGTAAACCCAAAGGCAATCCCGCTGACCAAACAATGGTCGCGATTACGGTAAATAAAGTAAAACATTTCTTGAGCAAACGCATAACTTGTAATCGAATGGCGAATTGACTCGAATGTTATTTTATTCGCCGCCGCCGTAGGCGGGGTCCCGCCAGAGGCGGGATAATATTCGCTAGCCCAAAGGGTGTCATTCGCTATTCGACTTTTTTATAACAAAAAGCCGCACTTCTCACCGAAGGTCGGTTTTTAATAAATTAATAAATGAATAAACTAATAAATTTTTTAAATGAAAAAAATCTCCGATAAGCATGGGCGCAAACTAGTTGTTGGTTCCCCGACTCAAGGTCGGGGTCAGCCTCGGGCTGAAAATACGTTAAACTAGTTATTAGTTAAATTGAATGGAGATTTTTGTTTTTGTTTTGCCCGCTGATTATTTTTCACTGATAACACTGATGTTTTATTTTGGTATTTTTTATCTTCTATATTATATTTAGGACTTACGCGTTTGGTTTTCTCCCTTTGTAAAGGGAGAGTTTCCGCCAGAGGCGGATCCGCCTTGGGCGGAAGAGAGGGATTTAAATTTTAAAAATCCCCCTTATTCCCCGCCCCCGCTTGCGAGCTTCGGCGAGGCAGGCCCCTTTACGAAAGGGGGAAAACGTTCGGAGCTGGTCAAAGTGCGTAAGTCCTAATATTAATATTTTATAAAATTCCGCGATGAATGTAAAGCAAGAGGGCTGTGGATAACTTTTGCCCGCTGATTTATTTCTCACTGATGACGCTGATAAACGGGGGGTAATCTCAAATTTTCGGGCAAAAACCCCAGTAACACAGCCCGACGGGACGTTGTCTTAAATTGTGTCTCTGTGGCACGGAATCCGCCTACGGCTTTCTCTGTCTCAATTAACAACTTTTTCGCTGGGCTGGTTACGGGGTTGTTACTCCCACGAAAATTTGTTCGTCTTTCAGACTCCAAATTTTCGGGCGAGTAACAAAAAAAGCCTCCAAATATATCGGCTTGGTTTCGGTTTGGTTACACGCGCCCCCACCGCACCTCGCTGCGCTCGGCTGCGGAAATCCGAAGCACTAAATCCGAAATTCAAAACCAATTTAAATGTTTCGAGTTTCGATATTCGGATTTCGAATTTCCGTGCCGAATGCAATGAGGCGCGGTTAGGGTCGTTAGACCGCACGTTTATCCGTCAGAACACCCCATAAGAGCGCTCATTGGAATAAATGAATTTAGGCCTTATTTTATATGCGACTGTCCCAAAACCCAAAATGCCTAATTCAGAGGCTTTTTTCTACTTATATTATATCATATTTTTTGTTCTTTTTCAAGTGAGTTGTCCCCAACCTTATTAACGAAAAAACCCCGACAAAATCGGGGTTTTTGAATTGTTTTTAATTTATCTTCTCTCGCGCGCCTTTTTATATTCAATCTCTTTTTTCTTTTGGTCCGCCTCCAATTTTCCCCGCACTCTTTTTATTATTGGTTCCACATCGCCTGGTGTTAAATTGTGCCGAATCAAAAGTTTATTAAACTCCCCGTCTTTAAACGGATCACCCGCTATTCCACACACTCCAAAGAAGGTGTTGGCGGCCTTAGTTATAATATTTTCAATATACCCCTTTTCTTGTTCATCAAAATATTTTTCCATACTTTTAGAAGCCACTTAACGCCATTACAACGCTATTTTACGCCATCCCCCACCCCACCCCTCCCCCTTGGAAAGGGGGAGGGTAGGGAGGGGGTTGATGGCGTCCTATGGCGTAGTTATGGCGTAAATTGGCGGCTTAAAACATTATGTCTTCCTCCGCTCTTTTGTAAGGATGGATTTCTTCGGACTTAAACCAAACGTCTATTTCGTGCTGCGCCTCATCCGGATCGCCCGAGGCGTGAATAACATTGTGGATTGAGCGTTTTTGTAAATTGGCTAAAGTTGGCGAATCAACCGAATAATCGCCGCGAATTGTGCCCATATCGGCTTTTGCCGGAATAGTATTGCCGACAATCTTCCGCACCATTTCTACGGCGTGAATGCCTTGCACCACGGCGGCAACCACCGGACCCGAGGTCATAAATTCCGCAAGCCAGCCAGCCACCATTTTTCCAATTTTAAGCGGGTCGTCGGTGCCGAGTTCTTTGATCGGCTCCTGGCCGTGAGCTTTATAATGCTCCAAGGTCTTTGTTCCCATGCCGCTAAGCCATTTTTCATTTTCCATTGGATAATGTTTTGAAACCGTAACGTTGTTAGGAACAATCATTTTTAGAGCAATAATTTTAAGGCCTCTTTGCTCAATTCGGCTAAGCGCCTCGCCCGCCAGGCCGCGCTTCACCCCATCGGGCTTGATTAAAACCAGTGTTTTTTCTTCAGCAGGACTCATAATGTAGAAGTCAACCGTCAATCTTTTTCGCGAATACGCGCCAATTTTCCTCCCCCACCTTCCTCCCCCTCCTCCGAGGAGGGGGAGGTCCCTAGGTCGTTTTCAACGACCGGGATCCCGGCTGAAAGCCTAGGGAGTAGGGAGGGGGTAAATTTGCGTTTATTAGCGTGAAGAAATTCGCGGCTGACCTAAACCTTATTAAGACTGTAACACCAAACCTCCCCAAAGTCAAAATTACTCTATGCGGCACATTTCTAAACTACACCGCGCTTTTATGTCGCCTTTTTCGTCTGTCCTGAATGTTGGAATGCCGAGCTGGCGGAGACGGTACAAAGTACGATATGTTGGCAGGCTGTATTTATTTTTTCCAACGGAAATTATGGCAAGATTCGGCGAAACGGATTTTAAAAATTCATAACCTGATGCCGTGTCGCTGCCGTGGTGGCCGATTTTGAGGATGTTAGATGTTAGTTGGTAGTTGTTGGTTGTTGGATTTGGGTTATTGGGATTTGTTTGTCTCCCTGCGGGAGATGTCCCGAAGGGACAGAATTTGGAATTTGGTGCTTGGAATTTTAAAATCTCCTTCTCCACTTCCACTCCCGCGTCTCCCATAAAAAGAAAACTATTTTTTCCAAAACTCAATTGCGCCACGACCGAGGTGTCGTTTAACCCCCCGCCGTCGTTTTCGTTGCCGTAAAAAACTTTATTCCACAAATTATCCCGCGGGCTCAAAATTTTTATTTTTACCCCCTCTCTCTCCCCCTGTTTCGCCCGTGGCGAAATAGGGGGAGTAAGTGGGGGTTGCCCCTGTTCCGACGCCTCCGGCGAAATAGGGGGAGTAAGTGGGGGTTCTCCGCCAAAATCAAATTCCCGTCCGGCGATGGCAAGAGTAAAAGGGATTTGTTTTTCTTCGCGCAATTTTTTAAACTCTTTATAAAAATCGGAATAATACGAAACGCCGGTAAAAACAATTCTTTCGACTTTGTATCTTTTTAAAACCTCTATCAAGCCAGTAAGATGGTCGGCGTGCGGGTGAGTTAGAATAATCAAATCAATTTTTCTTTCCCAAAACGGCAAATATTTTCCCAATTTGTAAATTACCGAATTGTCCGGACCACCATCAATTAAAACAGTTTGATGCGACGGCGTGCGAATAAGCACGGCGTCGCCTTGTCCCACATCTAAAAAATAAACTTTCAATTGGCGGCTGAAAATATCCGCTGGAATAAAAAAACTCGCGACGGAAATGATAAAAATAAAACCGAAAATATACCATTTTAAATAAGGCAGTATTTTTATTTTGAAGCGGCACACCAAATTGTCCAGAAGACTTTTAAACACACCTTTTTCGCGCATTTCTTATTTTCTATTTCTTATTTTCTATTTATTTACTTATTTCTTGTTTACTTATTTTAAATAGGAAATGAAAAAATAGGAAATAAATAGGAAACAGAAAATAGAAAACAGAAAATTTTCTATGTGTCATCAATTATCTCATATTCATCCGCTTCCGATTTTTCCGGCTTTATCGGGCACTGTTTCGGTCTTTTCACCCACATCATCCAAGCAAACAAAACTCCGTAAAGAATCACGGGGACTAACCACGGCACTTTGCCCAAATCAACGCTTGCCAATTTAAACGAGGCGAAAAATTCAATGATTTTAAAAACATAATTGATTAAAATCCAAGGAATAACCGCCAAAATAAATCCCAAACCTTGCCAAATCAACCCTCCGATTAAAGAAATGAAGCCAAAAAGCATAATCATTGGAATCATCGGCAAAACAAAAAGATTTGCCAAAACAGAAACCAGCGAAATGCGGTCAAAATAATAAATTGTCAGAGGCAGGGTGGCAATGGTTGCCGATAATGTTTCTTCAATAATTTTGCGGAAATAAACGCCGCGGCGCCACCAAAAAAAATAATTTTTTACAACCGGAACAAAATAAATTAATCCGGCGGTGGCGGCAAAAGAAAGGGAAAATCCTCGGTCAAAAAACAAAAGTTTCGGATTTTGGCAAAGCATTAAAAAGCCGACAAAAACCAAAATCCTGCCCGATTGCGACATTCTTGAATTGTTGTTGGCCAAAGCGGCAATAATACCCATAATTCCGGCGCGCGCGACAGATGCCGAAGCGCCGGTAAAAATCACAAAAAAAACAATTCCCAAAACGACAAGCGGAAAAGCAAATCGCCTGGGAATAAAAATTAAAAGAAAAAACGGCAGTAAAATGCCGACCACCAAACTGATATTGTAACCGGAAATGGCAATAACGTGGGTTAAGGCGACACGGTTAAACTGTTCGTTTATTTCCTCGGGGATGCCTTGCCGCGCGCCATAAAGCAAAGCCGCCAAAAAAGAAGCGTGCGGCTCGGGCAAAATTTTTGCGCCAATGTCGGCAAGCTTGTTTTTTAAAGAAAAAATCGGGCCGTAAAACCAGCCGCCGCCTCCGCTTTTTAAGAGTTTGATTTCTTTTGGAAAATTGCAAACGGAATAAATGCCGTAACGCGACAAATACGCGGCGTAATCAAAATCATTAAAATTTTCCGGCGCATTTATTTTACAGGAAATTTCCAATGTATCGCCGTATTTATATTCCGGATAAAGCGGCGCGCGGAGCAAAACCTTGCCAAAAACCCCCTCTAACTCCCCCTGTTTCGCTTTTGGCGAAATAGGGGGAGAAAGTGGGGGTAAAAACACACCTTCAACTTCCACCGTTAATTTAATATGGTCGCTCCTTTTATCCGGCTCATCGGAAATTGTACCGACAAAATCAACCGTCTGACCGTTATAAGTCTTAATTTCATCAATTTGAAATTTCGGCAAACTGAAATCATAACGCCAGAAACCGAAAATTAAAAAGATTAAACAAAACAAACTCAAACTTATCCATTTCCGCGAATTCACCCCCACTTTTTCTCCCCCTGTTTCCGCCCTACGGAAATAGGGGGAGATTCCGCCAGAGGCGGATCCGCCCGGGGCGGAAGAGGGGGTTGGCCAAAACAAAACCAAAAAAACCACCAAAACACAGCAAACAACAAAAAAATAAAAATTTTCAAAATGATTTTTTAGAAAAATTGAAGCAATGGAAATGCCCAGAATAAAAAAGATCACTGATGTTAAAATCAAGTTTGACGCTGATTCGGTTGACCAGGTTAGGAATTTATTCAATGGCTGTTTAATTTTATTTAACATAAAATTAACATCTTTTTCAGGTCTAAAGACCTGAGTTACAATTCTCGTCGTGTAACTCAAACCTTTAGGTTTGATTAAAGCAAAGTACAAACATCTTTTTCAGGTCTAAAGACCTGAGTTACAATTCTCGTCGTGTAACTCAACATCTTTTTCAGGTCTAAAGACCTGAGTTACAATTCTCGTCGTGTAACTCAAACCTTTAGGTTTGATTAAAGCAAAGTACAAACATCTTTTTCAGGTCTAAAGACCTGAGTTACAATTCTCGTCGTGTAACTCAAACCTTTAGGTTTGATTAAAGCAAAGTACAAACAACAAAAATGTAACTCAAACCTTTAGGTTTGATTAAAGTAACTCCTCTTTTTCTAATTCAAAGGAACCGGAGTAGGAGTATTCATACCACAAAGATACTAACCCTTTTCTGACAGGATTATTCAAAATATATTTAATAACCTCGACAGCACACTCTTCCTTTCTTAATATGTGGTCATAAAAACTTGTAGACCACAGCTTCTTTCCTGTTTGCTTTTTAAATGTATAACCGCTCATTTGTTTAAATATCTTGATAAATCTCTGTAAATCCGAATCTATTTTGATACCTTCTAAGAAAAGGTGAACGTGATCTGGCATAAAGCAGAAAGCCCAAAGAAGGAATCGCCCATTCTCGCAAGTCTTAACCAATACATTTTTAACTGATTGAAAATTATAATCATTTACAAAAATTCTTTCGCGACCATATGTGTTGATAGTTATAAAGTAACGTTTCGTGCCTGAATATAAAGGCGAAGGCAGTCGTGGTCGCGCGGGGAATCTTTTGTCTTTATTTAAAGTCATACCTAATTATCAGGTCTAAAGACCTGAGTTACAATCATAGATCCGTTCTAAGTAACTCAAACCTTTAGGTTTGATGATTTTACAATTATCGGGTCTAAAGACCTGAGTTACAATCATAGATCCGTTCTATGTAACTCAAACCTTTAGGTTTGATGATTTTACAATTATCGGGTCTAAAGACCTGAGTTACAATCATAGATCCGTTCTATGTAACTCAAACCTTTAGGTTTGATGATTAACACACTGCTTACAATTCTATCAAATTCCAAAAATAAAAAAAGGGCGGGGATTGACTTTGAATCACTTATTTGTTAATTTAAAGATAACAAAAATCAAGGCTCTTTAAAAATCTAAAAAGGAGGAAAACATGGCCTGGCCGAAATTACTGGTTTTGGTAAGACACGCCGAATCGGAAGGAAATGTTTTAAGCGTAGCCCAAAGAGCAAATCTTGATACGGCCACCTATGCCTATAAATTAACCGAGCGCGGCAGAAAACAGGCAAAAATAACCAGCGAATTTTTAAGAAAAAAAATTGGCCTCTTTGATGTTTATTACGTTTCTTATTATGAGCGCTCCAAAGAAACAATGAGAATAATGTATCCCAAAGCGCGCGTTTACGAAGACCCGCGGCTGGCCGAAGGCCAGCGGGGAATTTGGCATGTCTTAACAAAAAAACAGGTGGCAAGAAAATTCCCGTGGGAAATTATAAGAAAAGAGCGGGAAGGGCTTTATCATTATCGGCCATGGGGCGGAGAAAACTGGCCCGACATTGAGCTAAGGATTCACAGCTTCTTGGGAACCTTAAGCAGAGATTGCGAAGATAAAAAAGTGATTATTGTCGTTCACGGACATTGGCTGATTTTGTTTCAAAAACTAATTCACCATTTTTCCATTGAGGAAGCGCTAAAAAAACAAAAGGCCGATTTTTTCAAAAACGCTTCATTAACCATCTATGAGGGTAAAAATAAGCAATCGAGGTTAATTTTAAAAGAGGAAAACTTTGTGCCGTGGGAAGGAAAAATTTAAAAAACCGTTAAAAGCATTGATTTATCAATGCTTTTTTTAAATTTTTCAAAATAAAAAGGCTCGGAAACAATGTTCCGAGCCTGACAAAATGAAATTACTTCCTTGCTCGCCTCTTTACTCCCCACGTTTGCGCCAAAAGGTCCAAAGCATTCTTTTGCGGTTCTGCTTTTTCCGAACCATCTTTGCTGTCTGCGCCAGAAAGCGAGTTAAACACTTGAAAAACTTTTTCCGCGTATTTTCCTTCTGCGCGGCAATAATAGGTTACGCCTGTTTCAACTAAGCCAAAAGTCTTGTAAGACCGCCCGGCAAATCGGGAAATCATTTCTCCGTAGCCTTCCGACGATTTTACAAATCTTAATGGCACAAGACCCGTTGCTTCTGCCTCGCGAATGCGCGCTTGCTGAATCCTTGCCGCTTCCTCCACGCTTACTTTTTTCGTCGCTATCCCAATTTCCTTCCCCAAATAAAGAATTGTTTTTGAAATGGTGGCAAGAGAATCGCCGTAACTGTGGTGGACAACCGCCGGCGGACCGTATTTGCAGAGATTCGGCAAAAGCTCCGGTAGCCACTCTGCCTTAACCTTGGTGCACACCCGCGCGAATACTTTTGTCGTCCGCATAATTTCCGCCGCCACCAACCATCGCGTTCCCATGCTCTTAAAAAGCGTCGAGCTCGGATGAATTGCCACCTCAATCGGCCGAAACAGGCCGTTGTAATGATGCCGAAAACCGGATTCGAAAAGATTGAAAACAAGGCCGCAACAAACCGCCCTGGCAACATCATCAGTATTTTTCTTTTCCGAAAGTTCTAAGCCGCTTTGGGCAAGAATCCGAAGGAGCTGCCTTCTAATTTTAACCACCTCGGCCAAAGACTTGGCGCTCAGAAAATTATCGCGGCACCAAGAATCATCAAAACCGGCTCCTGCGTACCCTTCCCAAATATTGAGAAAAGTCAGAGCGTCTGAACTTGGATCTTTGAAACCGGCGTGCGCCATATCGGCCTCATTCTCTTTTTCTTTTGGCCGATTAAAGATGTTTCGCATCCCCAAAAAGGCAGCGATGGTCGCGACATCTTTGACACAACCGTACTTTTTTGCCTCAAGAACCATTCGGGAAAGACGCGGCTCAAGCGGCAAACGAGCCATTTCCTTGCCAAGCTCGGTAAGCCCTTGCTTGTCGCGAAAAATAGCCCCAAGCGCGATTAACGTCTCGTACGCTTCGGTATAGGCTTCCTTTTCCGGCGGATCTACAAAGTCGAATTCGCGGATGTTTTTGATGCCGATAGCTTCCATGGCCAAAACCCCGTTCGCAAGACTGACACGGCGGATTTCCGGCTCCGTAAATTCGGGCCTGGTGCAAAAATCAGCTTCCGTGTACATGCGGTAGCAAACGCCATTTTGTGTTCTTCCCGCCCTGCCCGCGCGCTGTGTGCATCCTGCTTGCGAATGACGAACTAAATCCAGACTCTGAATGCCGCTTTCGGGATGAAAATGCGTCTGCTTGATATAACCGCTGTCAACCACATAAACGACACCGTTAATGGTGATGGAAGTTTCGGCGATATTGGTGGCGCAAACCACCTTGCGCTTGCCGGGGAAATCGGCAAAAATGCGCTGCTGTTCTTCGTAAGAGAGGGCGGCGCACACCGGAATCGCGACCAGGTTGGAAAATTTTAATTCTTCCAAACCGCCAATGACGGCGCGAATGTCGCTTTCGCCGGCCATAAAAACCAAAACGTCGCCAGGCGCGCTGCCTGTATGAATTTCTGTAATCTTTTTAACCACCGCACCGACCATTTCCTTTTCGCTAAAATCCTTATCTGACCAATTTATTTCTACCGGAAACATCCTGCCGGAAACATTGACGATTGGCGCGTTATTGAAATAACGCGAAAACTTCTGCTCGTCAATTGTCGCCGAAGCGATAACGACTTTCAAATCCTTGCGGCGTTTCAAAAGGTCTTTTAAAAGTCCCAAAGTAAAATCAATGTTTTGGCTTCGTTCGTGCGCCTCGTCGACCATAATCACGGAATATTTTTTCAAATCCGGATCAATCTGGAATTCCCGCAAAAGGATGCCGTCAGTTATAAACTTGATTTCCGTGCCAACGGTTGAAGTGTCATCAAAACGCACCTGATAGCCGACCTTGCCGCCGAGAGGCACGCCGAGCTTGCCCGCCACATACGCAGAGGTAGAAATCGCGGCAATTTGCCGCGGTTCGGTAACGCCGATAATTCCATTTTCTGGAAATTTCATGCAGTGTAAAATCACGGGCAAGCCGGTTGTTTTCCCCGAACCCGTTGGTCCAACAACAATGGTTGTTTGATTTGCGGTAATTGTGCCAATTATTTCATTAACAACATCCAGGATGGGTAAATTCATCTCTTTCTCCTTGCCACGCCGTGGTCCCGACCTGTCGGGACGGAGGCGGACTTTTTTATTGTTAAATAGCTAGAACGTTTAACTTTACCACAAATCCCGCCGAAAGTCAAGGGGAAACAAAAAAAGCATTGGTTTTATCCAATGCTTTTATTTTTTGAAAACGAAACCGTCTATTTCTTTCCCCCCAAATAGTGGTAGCGGTATTCGTGCCAAATTAGAATTATTATAAGTATGTCAAATAAAGTCAACAAACAAAGCCCCCACGAATAAAGATGAGCTAAGTGGTATGTTTGATAAAATGTGATTAAAAATAGAAAAACCATGGCCGCGGGATATGTCCAAAACTTGCGCCGCAACAAGCCGATAACCAAAAATATATTGATTGAGCCGTGAAACAGGAGATACGCAATGCTTAACAATTTTGTGGTAGGCGTAATATTCTGCAGCACCGCAGACCCAAAATTTACCAAAAAATCATTTGGATCTTCGATTAACTCCCGCCTAACAAACGCCGTAAAAATGGCAGAAAGAACGGTTTTGGGCGCAAAAAGAAAAAACATTCCGCTTGCCAACTCCAAAATTCCATTAATTCCTTTCAGAACAACGATTAACTTGAAAATGCGGTCAACTACTTTTTCCCGAAAAATTTTTTTAAAAACCGTTTTGTCCATATCCGGTAAAAACTATTTTTCCCGCTCTTTTTTATTATATCAATTGGCGTGATTATTTGAAAATTGCGAATAAATTGATATGATTATATTGTTATGGACATATTAGCGCACGGGCTTTGGGCATCTCTTGCCGCCAAAGCGGCAAGCAAAAAATTGAAAAAACTAAAAATTTGGCAGACCGCTTTGTGGAGCGTCTTTCCCGATTTTTTTGCTTTTGCCGCCATGTTTACGTGGCTTATTTTGGGAATAATTCTTGGTAACATTGAACCGTCGCGGTTCAAACCAGACGAAGCCGAGCCCGCTGTGGGCGACACTCTCATAATTTTTCGCCTTACTTCAATGCTTTACAACATCAGCCACAGCATTGTAATTTTCGCCGCTGTCTTTGCTCTTGTTTCGCTTATTTTCCGCCGTCCGATTTTTGAACTCTTGGGCTGGTTATTTCATATTTTGGTTGACATCCCATCGCATTCTTACCAATTTTACCCAACACCATTTTTGTGGCCGGTTTCGGATTGGAAACTAAACGGCGTTTCCTGGGGTACGCCGTGGTTTATGGCAATTAATTATTCGGCGCTTGCTGTTTTGCTTGTAATTTTCTTTTTAAAAAACCGCCGTAAAAAACAGCGGTAACAAAATTAAAACATCCAAAACAAAAAACCGGAGGTAAATTCCGATTTTTTTAATAATCAAACAAACTATTATTTTTTATCTTCTGTTTTTTCCAAAATTAAATCGTTAAGAATTTTTTTGACGTTTTTAACACTCTCGGCGTCCAATACCGAAATTGAAAAAACATTTTCATTCAATTTTTTCAACTTTTTAATTATTGCTTCGACGGCCTTGGTGGGAACCTCGTCGCTTTTGCTTACAAAAAGATACTCTGGTTTTTCTAAAAGCATCTTATTATGAGCGCCAAGTTCGGCGCGCACTATTTTGTAATCTTCCGCGGGATTTGACGAATCGGCGGCGATTAAATGAAATAAAATTTTAGTATGCTCAATGTGCCGCAAAAACTTAATCCCCAAACCCTTGCCGTGCGAAGCGCCCTCAATTAACCCCGGAATATCGGCCAAAATCAAATCGTAATAAGCGCCCAAATTTGGTTCCAAAGTTGTAAACTGATAATTGGCAACCTTGCTTTTAGCATTAGTTAGTTCGTTAAGCAAACTTGATTTTCCGACATTCGGCAAACCAATTACTCCAACGTCAGCGATAAGTTTTAATTCCAACCTAAACTCAAACGCTTCTCCCGGCCTTCCGGGCTCAAAATTTGTCGGGCTGGTATTTCTGGAAGAACGAAAAAAATAATTCCCCCTTCCGCCAATTCCCCCTTCGGCCACTAGCTCTCGCTCTCCAATCTTCATTATTTCCATTTCTTTGCCGGTAGTTAAATTACTAACCGTCGTCCCAACCGGAACGGCTAAAATTAAATCTTTTCCTTTGTGCCCGTCGCGAAACTGCCTTCCCCCGTCTTCTCCGTCATCCGCTTTAATTTCTTTAATGCGGAGAAAATGGTTAAGCGCGTTTAAATTGCCTACACCCTCAACATAAACACTGGCGCCTTCGCCGCCCCTGGCGCCCGTCGGCCCTAAAGTCATCAAATTTTTATTAAACGCCACCGCGCCTTTTCCGCCATGCCCGGCTGTAACGCTAATTTTTACATCGTCTATAAGCATAATATTTTATTTAATTTTTGCAAGACTTGGTCTTGTGAAAATTATTTTATTTATTCTATGGTCAAACCACCCAAAGACAACATCTCTTTTTCTAACCAAGACAAAACAAAATTTTCGTATTCTCTTTTACCTCCAATCTGCCCCAATATGATGTTATTAGAGCCGACCGAGACTAAGTCTCGTTCACGAGACTTAGTCTCGTTTAAGCCCCCTCCAATATAAAGAGGGTGACTTGACCATTTATAATTTCTTAAAAACCGCGCCGCTTCTTCTTTGTTTTTTATACCCACCTCTTTCCAATCATGCTGGATTAATTCTACTGGATTTAAGTGTATATATCGTGAAAGGTGTAAGAGGTATGCGTCATTTTCAATATGTATTGCCTTAAAAGTCCCTTGATATAATCTGCCTTCCCTTTCATATTTTGTATTGAAATACATTGCATGCCCTATCGTAAGTTTATGTACAAATTTTGAAATACCGTCATCTTGTATTTGTTTCAAAATGAAGTGCCAATGATTTGGCATTAAACAACAACAAACAATTTCAACTAAAGGATTTTTGTTGTTTTTTATTGCTTGCAACTCTATTTCACTAAGTCTCACTTTTGGTTCTACATCATTAAATTCTCGTGCGCCCAACAAAAATCTCGAGTAATCTTTTTCTTGAAGAAAGATTTTTCGCTTTTCTGCCCCTCGATTGTAAATATGATAATATTCGTTGGTAGTTAAAGGAATTTTACGCATAATTTAAGACTTAAATTAAATCGAGACTAAGTCTCGTGAACGAAAATCACGAGTCACGAGACTTAGTCTCGTTTTTTCTTCTTACTCCACCGTCACTGACTTGGCAAGGTTGCGGGGTTTGTCTATATCACAGCCTTTGGCGGCCGCGACAAAATAAGCAAAAAGTTGAAGAGGAACGACAGACAAAAATGGAGAAAGGCACGGCTCGGTTTGAGGAACAAAAATAACGTCATCGGCGTGGTGAATAATTTCTTCATCGCCAAATGTGGCAATGGCTAAAACCTTGCCTTTTCGCGCCCGAATTTCTTCCATATTTGAAATGGTTTTTTCATAAACATCGTCGCGCGGCGCGATAAAAACCGATGGAAAATTTTCGTCAATTAAAGCAATCGGCCCGTGTTTCATTTCACCGGCGGCATAGCCCTCAGCATGAATATAAGAAATTTCTTTTAATTTTAAGGCGCCTTCAAGAGCAATCGGGAAACTCGCCTTTCTGCCCAAGTACAGAAAATTTTTATAATCTTTATACTTTTCGGCGATTTGGCGGATTTTCTCCGCCCCGCCCAAAACTTCTTCAATTTTTGCCGGAATTTTAAAAAGCCCTTGGCTAATTCGCTTGCCGTCAGAAACCGAAAGATCGCGCAACCGTCCGAATTTTAAAGCGATTAAACTTAAGGCGGTAATTTGCCCCATAAATGCCTTAGTTGATGCCACACCGATTTCCGGGCCGGCATAAATAAACATTCCGCCGTCGGTTTCGCGGGCAATGGTTGAGCCCACGACATTGATAACGCCAAGCGCTTTTAGTCCCTTGCGCCGAACTTCGCGCAAGGCGGCGAGCGTGTCGGCGGTTTCGCCCGATTGGCTAACAACAAAAACAATTGTTTTTGGCGGGGTTAAAATTTTATTGTAACGGAATTCAGAAGCAAGGTGTACTTCGCAGGGAAGTCCGGCCATTTCTTCAAAAAGATATTTTGCCACGCAACCGGCGTAATAAGCCGTGCCGCAAGCGAGGAATATTACCCGCTCCGCATCTCTAATTTCTTCGTCAGATAAATTCAGACCGCCGATGTGCGCCGTTCCTTCCCCTAAAATCAGCCGTCCAGCCAAACAATTTTTTACCACTTGCGGTTCCTCGTAAATTTCTTTAAGCATATAATGCGGAAATACGCCTTTTTGAATATCAACCGCGTCTAAATCCAGGGTTTCAACTTTTTTGTCCACAATCTCGTTATCCAAGGTTAGGGTAGAAAAACCCTCGCGCGAAATGCGGACAAGTTCGCCGTCGGACAAATAAATAACTTGGTTAGTGTAAGGCAGCACGGCCGTGGCGTCGGAGGCTAAAAAATATTCTTCATTGCCGACCCCTAAAATAAGCGGGCTGCCGCGCCGCGCGGCAACAATTAAATTCGGCTGGTCGCAGGCAATAACCGCAATGCCATAGGTACCGCGCACGTGGCGCAATGCCAAACGCACGGCTTCAGCCAAATTTTCTTTGTAATATTTTTCAATTAAATGCGGCAAAACTTCGGTATCGGTTTCCGACTTAAAAACGTGTCCGCTTGTTTCAAGCGCCCTCCTGATTTCGCTGTAATTTTCAATAATGCCGTTATGAACCACGGCAATTCGGCCGGAGCAATCAAAATGCGGATGAGCGTTTTTTTCCGTTGGCGCGCCGTGCGTTGCCCAGCGGGTATGGGCAATGCCTAAATTTCCCCGCGGGTTTGCAAAATTTACCGCTTCTTCCAAAACGGCAATTCTTCCCGGTTTTTTAACGCCAAAAAGTTTTGCGTTTTCTAGAATCGCAACACCAGCCGAGTCGTAACCTCGGTATTCAAGCCGTTTCAGCCCCTCCAAAAGTATGGGCGCGGCGATTTTATTTCCAATGTAACCCACTATTCCGCACATAGAAACGCGACTTTACGCCACTTACAACGCAACTTTACGCTATTTGTGATTTGTTCGGCTTCGTAAGCCCGCGGGGCTTACGAAGCCGAACAAATCTGCGTTAAGTTGCTTCTATCTAAATAACAATGTTTATAATTTTATTTTGAACGAAAATGATTTTTTTAATTTCTTTTCCCTCCAACCACTTTTTAATTTTTTCGCTCCCAAGCGCAATTTTTTTAGCATCTTCTTCTAAAATATCCGCCAGAACTTTGATGGTGTCGCGGAGCTTGCCATTTATTTGGACAATGAGTTCTATTTCATCGTCTTTAACAAGCGCCAAATCGTATTCCGGCCATTTTTGTTTGACGATTGACCCTTCGACGTCGCTCAGGGAATATTTTTTATTGAGTTTCTCCCAAATTTCTTCGCAAAGATGCGGGGCAAACGGCGAAAGCAAAATAACGAGAGTTTTGTACAGCTCAACAGGAATTTCCTCCAAACCCGCCAAGGCGTTTGAATAAATCATTAATTTTGAAATGGCGGTGTTGAATTTAAACGCTTCAATATCTTCTGAAACGCCTTTGATGGTTTTGTGGGCCAATTTATTTAGTTGTTGGTTGTTGGTTGTTGGTTGTTGGTTTAAAATTTTATCTTGAAAATTCCAAACGCGTTCTAAAAATCTCCGGATTCCGATAATTGACTTTGTATTCCACGGCTTGGCTTCGGAAAACTCTCCCATAAACATTTCGTAAAGCCGCAAGGTGTCGGCACCGTATTGCGAAACGATGTCATCGGGATTAATAACATTGCCGCGCGATTTGGACATTTTTACTCCGTCTTCGCCCAAAATTATTCCCTGATTTTTGAGTTTTAAAAATGGCTCGTCCTGCGGCACAAGTTTCAAGTCATAAAGAAACTTATACCAAAATCGCGCGTATAATAAATGTAACACAGCGTGCTCCGCCCCGCCAATATAAAGGTCTGCTGGCATCCAATAATCAATTTTCTCCCTGTCCCAAATGAGGAGCGGGGTGGGAGTTGTTTCTGTGGATTGTCTCCTGCCTAAAGGCAGGACTCCGACGATTTTTTGGAGTCCACCCTTTAGGGTGGTTCCGATATGGAAAGGCTGAGTAAAGGTTGGATTTCCTCGCATTATGTATGCGAGGTAGTACCAGCACGAACCGGCCCATTGCGGCATAGTGTTTGTTTCCCGCCGCGCTTTGCCACCGCATTTGGGGCATTTAACGTTAACCCATTTTTCAATCGTCGCCAAAGGCGACTCCCCCGTCCCAGTCGGCTCATACTTTTTAACATCTGGAAGCAAGACGGGCAATTCTTTTTCCGGCACTGCGACAATACCGCAATTTTCACAATGTATTAAAGGAATCGGCTCGCCCCAGTAGCGCTGGCGGGAAAAAACCCAATCGCGCAAATGATAATTAATTTGCCGTTTGCCCCAACCTTTTGATTCGGCATAATCGGCGAGTTTTACTTTTGCGTCGCCTGAGGTGAGGCCATTAAATTCGCCGGAATTTACCAGAATCCCATCTCCCTCATCGGCTCCTTGTTCAATTAAACTTGCCCCAAGAGTCGAAACAACCAATTTATTATTTACATCCTCTACGCTAAATTTTTTCGTTTTCCCAGTTTTACTATCAAGCCATGTATCGTCTGACGACATTATTACTGGTTTTATCTGAAGACCGTATTTTTTTGCAAAATCCCAATCACGCCAATCATGCGCCGGCACACCCATTATGGCGCCGGTGCCGTAACCCGATAAAACATAATCGGAAATGAAAATAGAAATTTTTTCACCGGTGAATGGATTTACGGCCGAAGCGCCAATTGCCACGCCTGTTTTTTCGCGCAGAACGGAAGTTCTTTCAATTTCAGTTTTATTTTTTACCTCTTCAACATAAGCGCGGACATTATCTATGTGTTCGGGCGAGGTTAAAACCGGCACCAACGGATGCTCGGGAGATAAAATCAAAAAAGTCGCGCCAAAGATAGTATCAATGCGCGTGGTAAAAACCGCGATGCTATATTCTTCGCAAGTTAAGCCGCAAATATTTTTTTGCGGGCATTCGATATCGCATTTAGCGCCATGAAAATTTATTTCAACTCCTTCGCTTTTACCAATCCAGTTGCGTTGCATTTCTTTTATTTTTTCCGGCCAGTCAAGTTTTTCCAAATCTTGAAGCAATCGTTCGGCATATTTGGTAATGCGGAGCATCCACTGTTTCATTTTTTTCTTTTCAACCTCAGTTTTACATCTTTCGCATTTGCCATCAATCACTTCTTCGTTAGCAAGGCCTGTTTTGCACGACGGACAAAAATTAATCGGCACCTCTGCCTCATAGGCCAAGCCGTTCTCCCACATTTTTAAAAATATCCATTGCGTCCATTTATAATAATTCGGGTCGGTGGTATTTATTTCGCGCGACCAATCATAAGCAAAGCCCAAACTTTTAACTTGACGCTTCATTTTTTCTATATTTTTTGCCGTGCTTTTTAACGGATGAACCTTGTGCTTAATGGCGTAATTTTCCGCCGGCAAACCAAAAGCGTCCCATCCAAACGGGTGGAGAACATTATATCCGTCCATTATTTTTTTGCGGACGATAATATCCGAAGCGGTATAACCCTCGGGATGGCCAACATGAAGCCCTTCGGCTGAAGGATACGGAAACATATCCAAACAATAAAACTTTTTCTTTTTAGAATCTTCTTTAACTTCCCTCCGGGCCTCGAGGCCCACTGGGCCGGCGGCAAAAATTTTGGATTTTTCCCATTTCTTCTGCCATTTTGATTCTATTTTCTTATGATCGTATTTTGGCATAGTTGGTAGTTGTTAGTTTGTGGTTGTTGGTTTTAAAATCCTAAATTTAAAAACTAAAATCTAAAAACTAACAACTAAAATCTATTACCCGCACTTGTTCCACTTAAAAGTACTGGTCTCTGCGCCGCCTTTGGCTGATGGGTTTAAATAGTAGTAAGCCGAGAGCGCGGCCTTGGCGCCCTCGCCTGAGGAAATAACAATTTGTTTATAAGAAACGTCGGTAATGTCGCCAGCGGCAAAAATCCCGGGCTTTGAAGTTCTGCCATCTTTGTCGGTAATAATTTCATTTTTTTTATTTAATTTTACCATGCCTTTAAGCCACTCAACTTTAGTTGTGTAACCAATCTCAACAAAAATGCCGTCCAATTTTATTTCCAGCTCTTTTTTACTGTTAACATCTAAAATTTTAATTTTTTCAACATAGTCTTCGCCACGCTCAGCGTGGCTTTGGGCACGCTCAGCGTGCCCGCCCAATATCTCGGAAACCGCCGAGTTTAAAATAAATTCAACATTTTTTGCTTCCCTCAACTTACACATCATTGATTCGTCCGCCCTAAATCCTTCGCGACGATGAATTAAATAAACTTTTTTGGCGATTTTTGACAAATATATTGCCGCGCTCGCCGCTGAGTTGCCGCCGCCCACCACAGCCACGTTTTTATTTTTAAAAAGCGGTCCATCGCAGGTGGCGCAATACGAAACCCCCTTCCCGACAAATTTGTCCTCGCTTGAAATTTCCAAATCGCGCGGATAAAGACCAAAAGCCAAAATCACGGCTCGCGCTTTTTCTTTAAAATTTTTTGTTTTAACCAAAAAAACATCTCTGCTCTTTGAAATGCTTTTTGTTTCTCCCACTTTTATTACCGCGCCGAATTTTTCCGCCTGCTCTTGCATTTTTAACGTAATTTCCACTCCGGACGCCGATAAAATTCCGGGGTAATTTTCGACTTTCCCCGCCATTTTGGCTTGTCCGCCAATTTCTTTGGAAATAACCAATGTTTTCAGCGCCCGCCGCGCCGCGTAAATTGCGGCCGTAAGTCCCGCCGGTCCAGCGCCGATTATGATGACATCGTACATATTCACTTCGTTCAAAATTTTATATTTTAATTTACCGTCTAATGTTTATCGTCTGTCGCCGCCCGTTTCGTAATTCGTTTGTCGTCTTTCGGCTTTTGACGATTAACGATTGACGATTTACGAAACGGGCTGCGAGCTTCGATAAACGACTAACGACAATCAATTATTTTTAATTTTCGGTTTTTAATTGATTTTTGGTCTAAATAAGTTTATTAATCTTCTTAACAAGTTCTTCTTTGTCCCTCGCTCCCACTATCTGCTCTACCGGTTTTCCTTTTTTGAAAATCATAATGGTCGGGATGCTCATAATATGATACTGGCTGGCTATCTTTTCATTTTCGTCAATGTTCATTTTTCCGATTTTAATTTTTTTGCCGGAAAACTCTTTGGCGAGTTCGTCAATAATCGGCGCCATCACTTTGCATGGTCCGCACCACGCCGCCCAAAAATCAACCAAAACCGGTACTGCCGATTTTAAAACTTCTCCCTCAAAATTTTTGGATGTAAAAATCATATTAACCGCTTAGAAGCCATCTTGGTCTATAATCCGAGCAATTTCTTCTTCTCCTCCTCAATATAAACCTCCAAAATATCTCCTTCCTGAATTGGGTCTTTTGTTTTTATTTTAACGCCGCACTCGCTGCCGGCACGAACTTCTTTAACGCTTTGTTTTCCCGACTGAAGCGATTCGATTTTTCCCGCGCCAACTTCCTGGCTGTTTCTTGAAAGTTTAAATAAAGAATTTGGAGCCAGATGCCCGTCGGTAACCACGCCGCCGACAATCAGTTCGCTCTTTTTTGACCAAAAAATCGACATCACCTTGAATTTTCCCAAATTGGTTATGTAATATTCCGGCGAAAGCAATTTTTCGAGTTCAACCTTAATGTCACCGAGCAAATCGTAAATAATATCAAACAATTTAATTTTTACGTTCTTTTTACGCGCCGCTTCCACGAGCACGGGCGGGACAATCACATTAAATCCATAAACTACCGAGCCGTTCGCTTCGGCGGAAAGCACATCGCTGTCGTTAACATTGCCCAAACCGCGGGCAACAATTTTCACGCCCACTTCCGGATGATTTATTTTTTCAAGCGCACCAATAATGGCCTCAAGCGAACCCAAAACATCTGTTTTTAAAATTAAAGTAACGTATTTTTTTGCCGCTTGTTTATCTGTTTGAGCTTGCGGCGCAACCGACATAAATACCGCCGGCCGGCTGGGTTTAACTTTTTTAAACTTTAATGATTTAACTTCTTCCTGCACTTCCAAAATTTCGCCGACTTCCGGCAAAACTTTAAAGCCCAAAATCTTTATCGGCATTGACGGCGGCGCTTCTCTAACATCAACGCCGCGCCAATCTTTCATTGCCCTCACCTTGCCATAAAGCTGGTTGTTAATTACGAGCGGATCGCCGCGGCGCAATGTGCCTGTTTGAATTAAAACAGTTGCCACCGGCCCCTCGCCTTTATCAATATGCGATTCAATAATTGTGCCCATGGCTTTTCTTAACGGGTTGGCCCTAATTTTATCTTTATCCAAATCTGCCAAAAGCAAAATAACATCCAAAAGACCTTCAATGTTCTGCCCTGTTTTTGCCGAAACGGGAACGCAGGGAATTCTTCCGCCATAATCTTCGGGAATATAACCGAGTTCTGAAAGTGAATTTTTTATGCGGTCCAAATTAATGTCGGGCTTGTCAACTTTATTTATCGCCACCACAAAAGGAAGTTTGGCGGCGCTCGCGATTTTTAACGCCTCGATTGTCTGAGGCTGAACGCCGTCGTCGGCCGCGACAACCAATACCGCCACGTCCGCCACTCTCGCGCCACGCGAACGCATTACAGTAAACGCTTCGTGGCCAGGAGTATCAATAAAAGTGACGCAACGATTGAACTCCGTCCCGACCAGTCGGGATTTCGGTTCCTTGATAGGAACCTCAACCTGATACGCGCCGATGTGCTGGGTAATGCCTCCGGCTTCGGTTGCCACAACATTAGTTTGCCTGATAGCGTCTAATAATTTTGTTTTGCCGTGGTCAACGTGGCCCATTACCACAACAACCGGCGGGCGAATCGTTACATTTTCTTCGCCTTCCAAAACTTTTTTCAAATTTTCCTGCGCGGTAACAATTTCCGCTTTTTCTTCCGCCTCTTTTTTCGCCGCCACTTCAAAACCCAAATCTTGCGCGATAATGCTGGCGGTAGTAAAATCTATTTTTTCGTTTAAAGACGCGAGAATGCCATCTCTCATTAATTCTCTGATTAATTCGGTCACCGGCATTTCAAGCAAAAGGGCTAAATCGCGCACAATAACAAAATCGGGGATCTGGACTTGTTTTCTCTTCACAGCCGTTTCCGCCACCACGCCTTCTTCCGGCAAATCTTTTTTTAATTCCGCTTCTTTTATTTTATCGTATTGCCTTTTTAAAGACTGCCATTCTTGAATTATTCGTTGAGCCATCCGCGGATCAATTTTTATGGCGCGCACGCCAATATCAAAACCGACCTTGGGCAATACTTCCCGAAGTTCAGCTAAAGACACTCTTAATTTTCGCGCTAATTCCGCCAAATTCATACTTTGTAGAAGCGGATAAACGCGGATAATCCCTAGGCAAAAGACGGGATGGCGGCCGCCTTTGGCGGCTTAGCCATTTGCGCGGAAACCCCCTCCCTTACCCTCCCCCTTTTCGAAAGGGGGAGGGGTGGGGTGGGGGATATCCCTAAGCCCGAAAGGGCCGGGATCCCGGTCGCCTCTGGCGACTTAGGGATTTTCTGCGTTTTTCTGCGTTACTATCTGCGTTGTTCTGCTTCTATAACTTTATCTTATCTATTTAAACTCAATCCGTCAACCACGCTAAGCGTGGTTTTAGGCACGCTCAGCGTGCCAACCCCGTTAGAGGTCCTCCGCAGAAAGAATTTAGATAAATTTTTTCTAATTCATTTTGTTCGGAGTCGTTCTATTTGGTTTTGTTTTGTTCGGCTTCGGGAGCCCCGAGGGCTCCCGAAGCCGAACAGTTTCGACTTACGAAGCCCCGGAGTATCGGGCACCCAAAGCCGAACAACGAGAATCTTAAAATCAAACAAACTAAAAACCCCGGATTTTCTCCGAGATTTTTATTTTTTAGTAAACTTTTTATTGTCAGGACTTATACGATTTATCTTTTCCCCCTTTCGTAAAGGGGGAATACGGGGGATTTAAAAATACAAATCCCTCTTTAATTCTCCCTTTATAAAAGGGAGAAAATTTAAATCCCTCTCTTCCGCCCAAGGCGGATCCGCCTCTGGCGGAAACTCTCCCTTTACAAAGGGAGATGGCCAAGCACGCGAGTTCTATATTATTTATCTTTATGACACTTGCCTCCCTTGTCTTTTTCTTACTCGTTGCCTTTGTCGGACTAATTTTATTCGGATTCATTCACTTCCTCAGTCGGCTCTGTCGGTTCTACAATTATCTCTTCTGATTCTTCGGCAGGAACTCCGATGTCTGGGGACAGAGCTTCTCCAACGGCGTCGTCCTGGATTCCTGCCACCGCCTCTGGCGGGGTCTCGCCAACGGCGATGGCTTCCGCAGGAATGACATCTGTGGTATCTGTGCCCGAAGAATCTGTGGTGGCACACCCCTCATCAGCTTGTCCGTCGCAGTTGTCATCGGCCAAGTTGCCGCAAATTTCATCACGGCCGGGGTAGACGGAAGCATCATTATCCACACAATCGCAAGTGGTTGTTGGTTGTTGGTTGTTGGTTGTTAGTTGTGAACAGGCGGGATAGCCGTCTAAATCTAAATCCCCCTCCGCTTCCCCCTTTGATAAAGGGGGATTTCCGCCAGAGGCGGATCCGCCCCTGGCGGAAAGGGGGATTTCCGGGCATTCCCCGAGTTGCTTTGCCCATTCGCCGGCTTTAATGGTAACGCAGTAGATTTCGCCCGTATCCTCGTCAACCATTTCCAATTTATTAGTACGCACCTTGTCCGCTTCAATATCTTTTATTTTTAACAATCCTTCTTCGTTGATAAACCATTTGTTCTCGGCACCGAAAGAAATCTTTTTAATACCGAACAGACATGTAGAAGCCGTTTCATCGCCGCTGCCTGCTGGCACAACGCCGAATGACGCCGTAGGGCAAGAGAAATCGTAGCCCTCGCTTAGCGCCAATGTGCCGTCAGATGTTTCTAACGCGTTTAATTTTTTGTTGAGTTCTAAAATATAGACGGCGAGTTCCTCCAGACGGGCTTCGTGCTCAATTAATCTTCCGCCGACATCAATACCTCCTGTGTCTTCGGTTAAATTTGGAAGATGGCGATTTTCGCGCAAATACGCTTCGTAATTTTCAATGGTTAAAAGTTCGTAACCCGCGTCATTTTCGCCGGTGAAGTATTCGTCAAGAACTTCGCGATGATAAGTATTGTCGGTGGTAGCAAAAAATTTCCAAGCGCTGATGCCGTCGGTAAATGTTGAAGTCGCGCTTCCATCAGCCGTTCCGTCGCCAATTATAAGAGTCCCCGAGGCGTAGATGTTTTTCCACGCCGAGCCGTAAATGCCCAAATCCTGCGTTCCGTGAATATAAGGATAAATATTTCCGCCAATCCAACCCTGTATTGTATTGCCGATATTTATATAATTATTTGAAGTGGTGCTTGTGGCGTTATCAACATCGTAACCGATTAAAAGATTGTTGGCGCCTGTGGTGATGCCGTTTCCAGCCTGATAGCCAAGAAAAGTATTATTTGAGCCGGAGGCCTGATATCCTGCCTGATAGCCCAAGAAGACGCCGTTCGCACCGGCACCGGTGGTGTACCCCGCATTGTATCCGAGCATGGTATTATTGGCGCTTGTAGAAAACTCGCCCGCCTGATAGCCAACAAGGGTGTTGCCGCCTTGCGTTGATAATGCCTGACCAGCAGTTTTACCAATTAGAACGTTTCCGACACCGGTACTTATATTATAACCGGCGGAAGCGCCTATCATTACATTATCATCTCCTCCGGCCAAATAATAACCCGCGGCATCACCAATAATCACATTATAGGCAGCATAACCTGTTGCACCATATCCTGCCGAATCTCCGATGATTACGTTTGCCACGCTGTTAGAATCAAGCTTATAGCCCGCAGCCCAACCAATGGCAACGTTTTGAGCGCCGCCTGTGTTGGTCAAACCAGCAACATAACCAAGATAAACATTTCTGGTGGCGGTATTCTTTTGGCCAGCGTATGAGCCAACAAAGGTGTTTTGATTTGCCCCAGCATTGTCTTGTCCGGCGAGAAAACCCACAAACACATTATCCGAACCGGTGTTGCTTTCCCCCGCCTGAACGCCAACAGCTATATTGCGAGTTCCGTTGTTTTTTAAAACTATGGAATCGTCTATTCTGTACGCCGAGGCCTCTGTTGTGGCGTTAAAATAGTTCGTTGAAATCGGACCGCTGAAAGTGGAAGTGGCACCGTTTCCATAAATAGTGGTACCTGAAGCAAAAATAGTACCTGAGGCATAAATATCTTTCCATGCTTTGCTAAAAGCACCTAAATCATCCGTGTTATTGGCGTCTGATAAAAGCGAGGTGTTGATGGCGACAGAAACAAGGTTGTCCAGAGCCTTAGTGGCGGCTGCCGCGCCGGCGCAGGTTCCGTCAGGCAATAGAAAACAACCCGAAGTGAGTTGAATTCCGTTGACAAATGTTGAAGTGCCCGCGCCGGAAATTGTTGTGTTGCCGATATACGCGGTGCCGGAAGCGTAGATGTTTTTCCAAGCGTTAGTGTAAGAGCCAAGGTCAAAGACATTATGAGTTCCCGCTTTCAAATCGCCGTACCAAGAACCAGAGGCGTAGATGTTTTTCCAAGCTGTTCCGTAAGCGCCGAGGTCGCGCTGATTATCTGTTGACGGCAGAAGAGACGAAGCGAATCTGCCGGTGGCAGTAATGGTGTCTGAAGTGGCGTCGCCCAAAGTCGTGTTGCCGTAAACAGTCAAAGGCCCGTCAAATAAAGCGGTGGAAGAAGACATTAAAAGTCCGGTTGCCCATAAAGTGGTGAATTTGCCGGTTCCGGCAGTGGAAACGCCGATGTTGACGCCATCCCAAGTGGTGGTGGCAATGCCGCCGGTCGGAGTAAATAATCCGGTTGATTGCAAGGTGGTGAATTTGCCGGTGGAAGCGGTGGAAGCGCCGATGGACATTCCGTTTAAGGTGGTGGTGGCTTTTTCGATGTAGTTTGAGGCGGTGATGGTGTCAACGAGCATGGCGTCGGTGATGGAGTCGTTGGGTAAAATCAAACCTCCGGCCACGGTCAGACCGCCGGTGGTATATAAATGAGAGGATTGAATGCCGGAGCTAAAGGTTGAGGTTGTGGACCCGTTAATGGTGTAACTTCCGCTGCCGCCGTAGATTGTTCCCGAAGCATAGATGTTTTTCCAAGCGTTAGTGTAAGAGCCAAGGTCAAAGACATTATGAGTTCCCGCTTTCAAATCGCCGTACCAAGAACCAGAGGCGTAGATGTTTTTCCAAGCTGTTCCGTAAGCGCCGAGGTCGCGCTGATTATCTGTTGACGGCAGAAGAGACGAAGCGAATCTGCCGGTGGCAGTGATGGTATCCGAGGTTGTGTCGCCCAAGGTGGTATTGCCCCAGACGTTAAGGTTGCCACTTAAATATTGGGTGCCTGAAGCGTAGACGTCTTTCCACGCCGTTCCATAAACGCCGATGTTGTAAAGATTGTTTGAAGAAGGAATTAAATTACCGGAGATATTACTATTTAATGTAAGGGTGCCGGCTAAGGTGGAGGAAGCGGCGGAAAGACCGCCGTCTTTGTCAAAGTAGGCTTTTTCTGTTCCGGCGTTTCTGATTGAAAGAAGTTTGGCGTTGGTGAAATTGGTTAAAGTATCAAAGAGAAAGACTGAATTGCCGGCGGTGTTTTCCGTGGCTGAAGAGTAAAGAGAACCGGTGGCGGAGAATTGAATCTGCGGGTAGGATGCTCTTGATGTGATGTAAAGGCCGCCGTCGGTTGAGGCAAAGGAAGCGCCGTGAGTCAAGGTGGAAGTTGAAGGGCCAGAAATCGTGGCCAGGCCGGCGGCAGTGCCGATATAAAGAGAGCCGGAAGCATAGATGTCTTTCCAAGCGTTGCCGTAAAGACCAAAATCGCGGGAATTATTGGCTGACGGGTAAATAGTTCCGCCCGTGCCTGTCCAGCCATAAATCGCGCCTCCAAGATTCATAAAATTGCTTGTCGCGGTATTTGTGGCGGTTACATTGTAGCCGATAAGAATGTTGTTAGAACCCGTAACAATTGCGTTTGTGCCGCTATTATATCCCGCCCCATAGCCCAAGAATAAATTATTCGCGCCGGTGTTGTTGCTGAAACCCGCGCTAATACCCAGCGCGATGTTGTTGTCGCCGGTGGTATTGGCGTGTAAAGCGCTATCACCGAATGCGATATTGAAGTCGCCGGAGGTGTTGGCGGTTAAAGCGGCATAACCGAGCGCGCTGTTGTTGACGCCGGTGGAGTTGAGGCTTAAAGCGCTAGCACCTATCGCGATGTTATAGTTGCCTTCGGTATTCTGATTTAAAGCGGCTTGGCCGAGCGCGACGTTGGCGCCGCCGATGGTATTCTTTAGGCCGGCGTTAGAGCCGATGAAAGAATTATTATTGCCGGTGGTGTTGACATTGCCGGCATAATAACCGATGAAAGTATTATCCGTTCCGCTTGAACCAAGAACTGCCCCGGCGCCTTCGCCAACCAAAAGATTTCTCGTGTAAGGATTTCTTAAAATAATATTCCCGGCTATTTTATAGCCGCCGGTAATCGGGTCGGAAACATCGGTGCTTGAAGCGTAGACCGTGCCCGAAGCATAAGCGTTCTTCCAAGCCGAGCCGTAATTGCCGAAGTCGTATATATTATTGGAAAAAGGCAGGATGGCGCTGGCAAAAGTGGAAGTGGTCGTGTCGCCGTTTAAGGTGGTGAGTCCTGTTCCATTTCCAAGGCGGATTGTGCCGGAGGCGTAAAGATTCCTCCATGCTTGGCTGTAGAAACCCAAGTCGTATCTATTATTGGTAAGAGGATTGAGGGATGAAGCGAAGGTGGAAGTGGCGGTATTGCCTTGAATGGTCGTATTATTAATGTAAGCAGTGGTTGAGGAATAGACGCTGCGCCACGCCTGTCCATAAGTTCCTAAATCATAAGTGTTGTTGTCTGTGGCGTAGAGATGTTGGAGGTAGGAAGTGGAAGAAGCGCCGATGCCTCCGGAAGGATTAATCCAACCGAGAACTGTTCCTGATTCATTTTGCCATTCTATGAGATTGGCGGATTGGCCGGTAGCGCGGCGGAGGGTAATGCCTTTGTAGTTTGAGTTGGCAGTGTCAAGAGAAAGGCGGGTTAGGCCGAAATAAGTGGTGGTGCCGACTGAAAGAGAAGCGCTGACGGTTGAAGTTGTTGAAGCAATGGTGTCGGCGGAGAGGCTGGCAAGATAGAGATTGTTCCATCTTAAACCAGAAGTGCCTAAATTATATGTGTCCGTGGTTTTGGGAATGATTGAAGAGCCGGCGTAACCGGTAAAAGTGATGGCGTCTGTGGTGGCGTTTCCCAAAGTGATGTTGCCGTTGAGGATTGTTTCGCCGGTAACTGTCAGAACGCCGGAGAGAGAGGTGTCGGCGCCCACCGAGAGATTGCGGCCGATGGAGAAATCATAAGCCACGCCGCCAAAAGCGCCGGCTGAAACCGGGCCTTGCTGGGCGGCGGTGCCGGCAGAGGTAACATAGGTGATGGTGGGGACGGACGAGCCGGTGGCAATGCCCTTAACCGTGGCGCCGGTGAAATCTACCGCGCCGGTGATGCGAAGAGTGGGACTGGTTATGCTGCCGCCGATTGTCGTGTTGCCTGTTGCTTTTTCTACTGTAAACTTATCGCCCAATTTTAAAGTTTCAATTATTTTTTTAATCTCTTCAAGTTGCGCTTTTACTTTATTAAGTTCGCTGTTGTCAGTTGCTAAATAAACAGGGGCTGGCTGTAAAACGTTGGTCTCTGTTTTAACAGGAATTTTAACGGATGAGGAAGGCAAACTTTTTGTTTCAACCTTAACCGTTTTTGATGGTTTTCCTTCTGCGGCGGGGGCAACTTGCGGAACATTAACGGCCTGCTGCGTTCCGGTTTCCGGCGTATTTTGAGAAGGAATTGCTTCCTCCGGAGCCGCTGATTTTTCGCCCAATATAAAATTTTTGCCGAAATTGGAAACCTTGTCTACAGATTGGCCGATTTTTTCTTCAATGAATTGAACCACAACAGACGGCGTCTTTTTTAAACCACTTCCCGCCTTTATCAATCCATCTTTTACTTCGGAAGATGCGTTTTTAAGACCAATAACTGCCTTTATTGCCCCTTCTTTCACTGCTGATGGCGCTTTCTTTAAAGCCTGGCCCGCTTTTACCGCCCCTTCTTTCACTCCGTAAACAACAGCGTCTATGCCGTCAAGTATGGCGTCTAAACCTTTTGTCGCGCCCTTACTTACACTCCCCGCAGCGCTGCCCACGCCGTTGCCGACATTCTCCGCGCCAGACTGCGCGCCCTGCGCTACCTTATTCGCGACTGTCTTTGTAACTGTTTTAGCCGATTCCGCCAAATTTACAGCGCTGATTTTAATATTGTCTGCCGCGTTGGCTATATCAGAAAAACCAAAAGCCGACGCCTTTAGAGGCGTTAATTGCCAAAAAAATATGCCCGCCGCGACAAATACAAAACTAATCCAATAAAGATGGCGACCTTTCAAATTTTTATTGCGATTTTGAGGCATAAATTTAGACATATTTTTTTAAATTATTATTTATTAAATTTAATTAAAAAAATGTATTGTTCACCCCAGTACTAAAGCCCGAGGGGGCTTTCAAAATTTAAAGTAATACATCCCAGTGTTAAAGCCCGAAATGCCTATGGCTTAAAACACGCTTTCATCACTCGGAAAACGCCTTCCCCTCGCTTCGCTCGGTCGGCTTCCATTTTGCTAAACCGAGGCTTTTTATTGAGGCTTAACACGGGATTGTTGCTGCTAATGAAATTTTGTTCCCCGCCGATTCGGCGGGTCCAAATTTTCGGGCGAGTAACAAAAAATCTCGCACAAATTACAATTGCGAATTTAATCCGCAACTCAAATTTATACGAGATAAATTTAAATCCCTCCTCATCATATAATTTTACTTTTATTTTTATTTTAGCCAAATTTTGTTCTATTTTTCGGTTTTTCAACTCAAAAACTTACATTACATATATTATATCATATTTTAGACATTTTTTCAAGGCGAGTTATCCACAGTTTAAACCGCAACATCAAAACCCCCGATTTGTTCGGGGGTTTATTTTGTGAAGGTGGCGGGGGACGAGCCCCCGCGCTACATCGTCAACGCCGGATTCATCTTGTAGCGCGGCAACTTGCCACCGCTGGGAGCGGGGTCTCGCCAAAGGCGATGATATACCGCAAAATTAGAAATAGGCGGGGGACCTGCCTTCGTTCCGATTTCATTGGAACTACGGCAAGGCAAGCAAGCCCCCGCGCTACCTTACAACTCTCACAAAAAACCTTTTTCCCTTTTGTATCAAAACGCCGTCTTTGCCTAAATCCGGTTTAAAATATATGTCTTTAATCACTTTTCCGCCGACTTTTATCCCTCCCTGCTCTATCAGGCGCCTAGCTTCGCCGCGCGACGCGGCCAGCCCCGCCTCTTCCACAATTTCAAAAAGCTCTTCGCTTTTTACAATTTTTTCAAAAATTTTTTCCGGAATTTCTTTATTTTGAATTACCGAACTAAAATGCTCTTGCCCTTTTTTGGCTGATTTTTCTCCCAAAAAAGTTTTAACTATCTCAAAAGCCAATTTTAATTTTAAATCGCGCGGATTGGCGCCCGAGGCCATTTCTTTTTTCATTTGTTCAATTTCATCTTTCGGAATTTTAGTGCAAAGCTCAAAACCGCTTAAAATCATCCCGTCGCTCCAGCTCATTACTTTGCCAAACATATCTTCGGCAGAGTCGCTTAAGGCCACCATATTTCCTTCTGACTTGCCCATTTTTTTGCCGCCTTCGTCAGCCAAAAGTTTCACCGTCAAGACAAATTTTTCTTTATTTTTTAGGGTTTTCATCAAATCACGCCCAGCCAGCATATTAAAAGTTTGGTCATTGCCTCCCACTTCCCCATCAACGCCCATTGCCACCGAATCATAACCTTGCATTAAAGGATATAAAAATTCGTGAAGATAAATCGGTTTTTCTTCTTTAATGCGCGCCTGAAACATATCCCGCTCCAACATTCTTTGCACTGTAAAATGAGAGGCGAGATTCAAAACATCGGCAAATTTAAGTTTGCCAAGCCACGCGCTGTTGTATTTAATTTCCGCCGGATTCTTTCCTGAAAAATTTAAAACCGCCGAAGCCTGTTTTTTATAATTCTTGCAATTTGCCAAAACTTGTTTTTTTGTAAGCTGTTGGCGAACAGAGGTTTTGTCAGTCGGATCGCCAATCATTCCGGTAAAATCGCCGATAAGCATTATTATTTTGTGGCCAAGTTCTTGGAATTGGCGAAGTTTTAAAAGCGAAATTCCGTTGCCAATATGAAGTGTTGGCGCGGTTGGGTCATAACCCGTGTAAATCGTCAGCCGTTTCCCTGAATTTAATCGCGACTCCAAAAATTCCCGCGATGGATAAATATTTTCCACCCCGCGGGTAAGGAGTTCTTGGATTTTTTGATGGTTTTGTTTCATAGAGTTGATCTACGAAATTACGAATATGGGTACGAATTTACGAATTCGTATATTCGTAAAAGATTCGTATTTTCGTAGGTCTTTCTAATTATAACAATATCACTTGACAATTTCAACATTTCCTGTTTAAATGAGGATGTTGCTGGGAATTAGCTTGGCAACAGTTCCTTAACAAATGCTCTGAATAAAACGTTTCTGAGTAGAATGCTCCCCACTCTTTGTCATTACCCGGCTTGACCGGGTAATCCAGTTAAATATTTACTGGATTCCCGCTTTCGCGGGAATGACATACTATTGAGTGAAGTACCGCGGGAAATGGCTACTAAGAAAATGATTATTCAGAGCGCTCCGCTGGCAAGATAAAAGACTTGTCAGAACGCCGAAAAGGCAAGGAGAAAAAACAATGTCCGAACGAACAGACGAGAAAACTGAAAAAGGAGTAGCTCAACTTGTTGAGCGCCAAGGAGTAGCGCACGAAAGTGCGCGCGCTGCAAGCAGTGCCACAAGAGAAGAACAGAAGAACAAAGAAACAGAGAAACCAAAGAACAGAGAAACAGAAGAATCAAAATCAGTGTTATCAATGGACAAGAAATCAGTGGGCTGTTACGAATGCGAAGAAGCCAAAAGGCACGCGGAAAAAACAAAAAATAGAAATTGGGTAAGAAAAGAATTTGATTCATATTTTCATATTTTTGTACTCCTCGGGGTTGGTCTGGGTCTCGGCTTTTTAGGCTGGGTGAATATACTCTGGGTGAATAAAATATGGTTTGTAGTGGGAACACTTATATTTTTGTTTTCTGTCGCAATGCTGGCATTCAAATTCTACCAAGAAATCTTTCAAGGCTTTTCGCTTTACTACTTCGAAACCGCGGATGGCGTTTTGCACGCGCATCTCAAAAGACCCACGGCGGAATTCGTTAGAAATCTTCCAATGCCCGTAATTGTCAAAATCGGCGTTTGCGGGTGGTTTAGAAAATCGCGATTGTTGCATTATGAAAAACCGGGTAAAATAACCGTCGCCAGTACCTACAAAGGCCTCAAAGTCCACAAAGCCCCTTGCGATGCAAAGATGCTCGAGCTCCGGAACGTCACTCTGGAAGACGAAGACGGCGACCGCATTACTTTTGTTGAAGTGGAAATCCTTTTTGATTATCTGGAAGAAGGAGCGTTTCGCCTCCCCAGCCATCATCTGAAATACAAATACCTTTTGAGTTGGAAGGGAAGCCGCAATCCCTCACCCACAACCATTGAACGAATCCGCCTTCTCTTTTCTGGAGCGAAAAATTTAAATGAATTAGTTGGACAACTCGCCCAAGAACTTGAAAAAAAAGAGAATGAACTCTCTTCCGCCCAAGCGGAAACGGAAAAATACAAAGAAATCGCCGAGATGTACGCGAGCTACGAACAGGGTTTGATTGACTGGATTGCGCAAAGCAAGGACAATCCAAACCTCGGCAAGTCCAAACACGCCCAGGCAATCAGGCAGAAGTTGCTGGAACACCGAAAGGCGGTGGAAAAAAAATACGGCAAAATTTTCTAAAATAGTTATTATTGTTCGAGCGGAGTCGAGAACTTCTCTCTAAAACTTCTCGACTCGGCCTCCGGCCTTGCGTCGGAGTCCTCGCTCGAAGAATAACCCTTCGACCCCTAAGGCCTGCGGCCGGGGTCCCGGCTCCGATTTCATCGGAGCCTAGGGACAAACTCAAGGAATAAAATTTTTAGCCTCACAACAAGCGGTACTGTTGTGAGGCTTCTTTTTTTGTTGCTGGCTGTTCAAGTCCATGAACATAATTGACACTTTATTAATGCTAATTTGTGAGGTTGTAAATCGACTTTTAATTGAGTGTCTAGTTTAAGTTTGGCGTCGATAAACTGCATCAATTTTTCAATTTGTTCT